>Ga0209992_10003110_pt1 | contig 14322 bp, 13 predicted proteins | sample 2SBtaG_2_FD_182564 | JGI IMG/M metagenome (GOLD analysis project Ga0209992, IMG submission 182564) | Deep subsurface microbial communities from Kolumbo volcano to uncover new lineages of life (NeLLi) - 2SBTROV12_ACTIVE470 metaG (SPAdes)... | ecosystem: Environmental > Aquatic > Marine >... | reverse complement strand
TCGTTCGGGGCATGGTTGTGCCGAGGACTCGAATACTGTGACATCAGCTCGAATCCGTCATATCTGATTTCAGTTCCTCTTGAATCTTCATCAGACGTAAAAGGTGGCAGCGGTGTGTATTCAGGGTTCATGGAGCGAGTCCCCCCGAAGATATATCCGAGAGTGACCCGATGTGCTGTGATACTGGGCTCGACTCGTCAACAAGAGACCTTTCTGAATACCTGGCACAATCTTCGGTAAGCCAGTCCTTTACCAGTGGCTCATTCAGTAGATCGTGAACGGCGATGTGCTGAATCCGAACAAATCGTTCCCACGCCAGGCGTACCATGGCGTGCGTTGCTGATTCGACTGAATGTGAACCGGCGAGTGAATCAGCAACTCGGTCCAGATGACCTTCGTGCTTGAGAAGGAGTGAGATATTGAGCGACAATCGAGCAGCATTCTCGTCCGCGTATCCCTGATCATGCAGATTCCAGGGCTGAATGCTGAGCCGGTGTACTCCCCCGAGTACTGCTCCTGTTGCTTGAATCGTAGTGCGAACGAGGTTGTTGTCTGGATTGTCTCGCCCCAACTCAAGAGAAGACGTGATGGCATGAAAATGCGCAGCGTAATTCTGGCGCCCGTGTATTGCCACAAGATGATCGATCGCCAGGCGCATGGCGCGAAATTTCGAGATTTCTGAAATCAGTCGTGTTTGCGCCGGTAGAAAGACCGGAATATCAGTTCCAGCACCCCTCAGATGTTGATCCATGGAATAGAGGGCCAGCACAATCTGGGAAACGGGACCAATTCCGGTCGACTCCAGCTGATATAGGTTTATGGCAGATGAAGGCAGATTGATCGCAGTGCCCGGGTGGAGCGCGCAGTGGAGCGTGGCGTCAAAAAAAAGGGGATGCACCTCATTTCCGAGGCGAGTAACCTGGGAGGGTTCAATGGCACTGCCGGAGTCTGAAGCAGACGAAATCAGAGCCCTGCCGCTTCCTTGCAAATGAGCGCGCCCGATGTACAGCCCTTCTGACTGCGGTTCTTCTGTGAGCGCTTCATACTCCCAATCACTCGAAACCTTCAGAGAGGTGAATCGCTGGGCATTCTGAAGAGGATCCAGTCCGATGGCAGGATCTGGATGCCACGCGGGATCAGCGGATTGAACCGGATGTGCAGTCGTAGTGCTCAAGTATCGCTTGTGCTCAGGTTGTGGGAGTAATAAGTAATCGATTGCCCGGCTTGGAAGTCATCCGTCGCCATAGGTCAAGTTACGGTAATGTCTGAGTAGATCGAACAGCATGATTCCGACAGCAACAGATACATTCAACGACTGTTTTACTCCCAGTTGAGGCAGTTCGATCGCAAAATCACACGCATTCAGGGTATCATCTGATACACCAGCTACTTCGTTTCCAGCTACGAGACACAAGGGAAACGCCGATTCAGGCAAATCAGCGGCCACAGTTGGTGAATCCGTAATCTCAAGAGCTGCAACGGTATAACCATTCTGCTTAAGGCGATGGATTTCATCTACCGCGTTTTCGACCTGTCGCCATGGCACAAAGTCTTGTGCTCCAAGCGCTGATTTGTGAACCCCTTTGTGATTTCCATCCGGAGAGTACCCGGACAGAATAACTTCTCGTGCGAGGATGGCGTCGGCCGTCCGCATGACGGATCCAACATTATGGGCACTTCGAACATCTTCGAGCAGTACGCAAATAGGAGATCTTTCGACGGACTCGTTTTCCGAGGGTCTGAGTCTTGGAATTTCTTCATGTGCGAGCTTGCGCATGCAGATCACCGGTCCAATTCATGAAATTCAGGCGGTTCAGAGTTTGAAAGGTCGGAACTGCGGCAATAATTTTGGCGCAAACCAGGTGAATACGTGATCATTGCCATTGACGGACCTGCAGGTTCTGGAAAAAGTTCAACCGCACGGGCGGTGGCAGAGCGATTAAGCTCGCTCTATATCGATACCGGTGCGATGTATCGCGCCGTTGCGTTGCATTCTATTCGTACAGGAATTGCGCCCGAAGAAGAAGGGTTCGAATCCGTTCTGTCTTCGATTTCGATTGATCTGAAGTCTTCTTCCGAGGGCAACCGCGTGATCCTGAATGGAGAGGATGTTTCAGAAGAGATCCGATCCAGCGCTGCGAGCGACATGTCTTCGAGAGTGAGCAAACGGGCTGACGTCAGGAGAAGACTCGTGGACCTGCAAAGAACGCTTGCATCCAAGGCGTCAGAGAAGGGTTCATCTGTGGTCATGGAAGGAAGAGACATCGGGACCGTGGTTTTCCCGGATGCTGATTTCAAATTCTACGTCACTGCGAAGGCTGAGGTGAGGGCTAAGCGGAGAGCTCTCGAAATGCGGCAGAAGGGCGAGGATGTAGACGAAGAGGCACTCCTGCTTGAGATTCGTGAGCGGGATAATCGGGATGCATCACGCGATATTTCTCCACTCAAAAAGGCGGCGGATGCCATCGTCGTGGATACGAGCGAGCTGTCATTTGAAGATCAGGTGGAGAATATTTTAAGCCAGATACGCGGGAACGACTAGTCTAAGATGTTGTAATACATCATCTGCGCCAAATTGGAGCAGTCCGTTTGCGATGTGGGATTCCAACGGAAAAACATGAACTAGACCGAGCCCGCCGAAACCACCCGTCTATTCTTTTTCGGCGTATGCTCAAACGTGAACACCATGGCTGAAGATCAGCAAAAGGATGTTCAGGACCAGGAAGAAACTCCCGTAGAATCCGCAGTCGCGGAAGAGGAGACACCGGTCACTGAGGAAAATCCTGAAAGCGACGCCGTGACTCCTGATGAACCTGCAGCAGCAGAAGCAGACCAGGAAGCAGAAACGGCCGAAGAAACCAAAGAACCAGAAGCAGCCGCTGAAGAGGCACCTGCAGAAGAGGAAGCACCCGCTGAATCACCTGCAGAAGTGGCCGAAGAACAGGCTGAGACTGAAGAAGAAGCTGTAGCCGCCGAGGAGCCAGTCGCTGAAGAAGCGAAAACAGAAGAAGAGCCAGCAGAATCCAGTTCGGATGATGCAGGTGATGCTCTTGTTCAGGCGCCTGGCATGATTGGCTACACAGGCGAGATTTCCGGAGAGGTATACAAACTCGAAGATCTGGACCAGGTAACTGATCCGGAAGATGCGAACGTAGGCCTCGATGACCTGCGCAAGCTGGTCGAGAATACGTTGACCAACGTATCCGAAAATGAAATCGTCGCCGGTAAAGTTGTAAGCGTCGGGGAAAAGGATGTCGTAATCGACATCGGGTTCAAAAGCGACGGTATCGTTTCCAGAAGCGAGTTCGGAGAAGAACTGGCAGCAGGAGCAGATGTCGAAGTTTACCTCGAACGTATAGAGGACTATCACGGACAGTTGGTTCTTTCGAAAACGAAAGCCGACACCGTTCGTCGCTGGCGCCGCATCGAACATGCGTTCGAAAGCGAAGAAGTTCTCGAAGGAACGATTGTTCGCCGAATCAAAGGTGGTATGATTGTGGAGCTTCTGGACGGAATGGAAGCATTCCTTCCTGGATCCCAGATCGACGTTCGTCCGGTACGCGATTTCGATGCGTATCTCGAAAAGCGGATGGAGTTCAAGATCGTCAAGCTCAATCCAGCGAACGAAAACATTGTTGTATCTCACAAAGCGCTCATCGAGAAAGATCTCATGGCGCAGCGCGAGAATATTCTCTCCACGATGGAGCCGGGCCAGATCCTCGAGGGTATGGTCAAGAACATCACGGACTTCGGTGTATTCATCGATCTCGGTGGCGTCGACGGTCTTCTGCACATCACCGACCTTTCATGGGGCCGCGTGTCGCATCCTTCAGAGCTCGTCAGCCTCGACGAGAAACTGAATGTTGTAGTACTTGACTATGACAAAGAGCGCCAGCGCATCTCACTGGGTCTGAAGCAGCTGCAGAAACATCCATGGGAAGACATCGAAGAAAAACTCGCTGGCAACCAGCTCGTGGAGGGTAAAGTTGTCTCGATCACCGATTACGGTGCCTTCGTTGAGCTGGAGAAAGGAATTGAAGGCCTCGTTCACATCTCCGAAATGAGTTGGACGGAGCATATTCGCCATCCTTCGCAGATGGTTTCCCTCGGTCAGATGGTCCAGGTCAAAATCCTGAACGTCGATTCGGAAGGAAAGAAGATATCTCTGGGAATGAAGCAGCTGGAGCCGGATCCATGGGAAAACATCGCAGAGCGATATCCACCTGGAACGGTTATGCGTGGCAAAGTCCGCAATATCACCAACTTTGGTGTGTTTGTTGAGATCGAGCCGGGCATCGACGGATTGGTTCACATCAGTGACCTGTCCTGGACCAAGCGAATTCGCCACCCTTCGGATATGGTCAAGAAAGGCCAGGAACTCGACGTTGTCGTATTGAACATCGATACAGACGAGCGTCGCATTTCACTCGGGCACAAGCAGGTTGATACCAATCCATGGAATCAGTTTGCGCAGGTTTACTCCGAAGGTGCAGTATCCAATGCCAAAGTTGTTCGCGTAGAGGACAAAGGCATGGTCGTTGAACTTCCAATGGAAGTGGAAGCGTTTGTACCCGATGGAGAACTTCCTGAAGGCAAGACACTTGGTGATTTCAAGGAAGGCGAAGAGGTGGAAAATCTCTATGTCATCCGCTTCGATGCGAATCAGAAAGAAATCGTACTCAGCGCAACGGCTCAGGCCCGTTCACAGGAACGAGCAGAGCGTCATGCTGAAAAACGTGAAAAAGCTGAATCCCGCAAGCAGGAAGCCCGCGAAGTAAAGCAGTTCATCGACAAGGAGGCCGCAAGCGGTCCGACTACGCTCGGTGAACTATCTGGACTGGCGGAACTGAAAGCCAAGATGGAAGAGACTGAAGCAACCGCACCGGCCGGAGAAGCCGAGGCAGTTGAAGAAGCCCCTGCCGTCGAAGCTCCTGAAGAAGTAGCTGAAGCTCCAGCCGAAGAGGCTCCTGCAGAAGAAGCCGCGGCTGAAGAAGAAGCCCGTGCCGAAGAGGAAGCCAAGGAAGAGACGCCAAAAAAGAAGGCTCCTGCGAAGAAGACCAAAGCCAAGGCGAAAGCTAAAAAAGCTGACGCTCCGGCCGAAGAACCTGAAGCAGAAGCCACAACAGAAGAAGCTGAATCAGAAGAAAAGACTGAAGATGAAGGCTGAATTTGTTGACATGCGATGATTGCAGGAGGGGCGGCATTTCATGCCGCCCCTCTTCTTTTTACGCATACCCTAGTTCCGACAATCGTGTTGGGACGTTGAATGAATAGAAAGGAAAAAGAAATGACTGAAATAATCCCAGATTGGAAGGCTCCAACTCCAAAGGAAAAACAACTCAACACCGCCTTGAAAGCCCGTTACTCGGGACGGCTCGGTAAACTCCTGGAGCGCCTACTTGATGACAAGGAAATAAACCTGTATCACAGTTATGCGAACGTAGTTTCAGTCAGGAGACTGGGCTACAATGATCACGGGCCGGTTCATGCCCGGATTACCACCTACAACGCTCTCAAGATATTAGGTTTGCTGAATGAGGGTGGAATCAGAACCAGTTTCGAAGAGGAACAGGTAGCGGACTTCGAAGACTCACAGTTGGCAGTCGCGCTAGGCTGTTTTCTTCACGATACCGGTATGGGCGTGACGAGAGATCAACACGAGTGGCATTCCATAAATTTGATCGACCCGATAATCGTGAAGTATTTGGAGTGGCTCTATCCTGAAGAACAGGACAAACGCATCGTACTTCGAGCGATGGTTCATGAAGTGATCGTTGGTCACATGGCCCACACGAGGATTCACTCGGTTGAAGCCGGTGTCGTGCTTGTAGCTGACGGAACGGACATGACCAAGGGGCGATCGCTGATCCCAATCAACCTGCAGTTTGATGCGAAGGTGGGTGATATGCACCGTTTCTCCGCCAACACGATTTCTCGCGTAGAAATTACAAGTGGGCAGAACAAGCCCGTGCGTGTCTCAATTCAGATGGACAATGCAACAGGTCTTTTCCAGATCGAAGAGGTGCTGATGGGCAAAGTGAAAGCATCACCCATCATGAAGCACCTGGAGATCGAAGCTCTTATCGATGGGGAAGAGCCCAGGATGTACCTGAAGTAGATCAGATCGATGCGCGCCCGGCAATAATCTCCCGCACCATGTCGGGCTTGCGTTTTGCAGTGATGGCGTCAGCGATCAATTTTCCGAACAGTGCTCCCCATTTGAATGAGTGGCCGGACCCGCCGCTGATAGAGAAATAACGCTCACGCTGTTCAAACCGTACCTGTTCGTCAGGTACCATGGAGTAATAGCATACTCCGTACTCATCAACGTCGGGAGCGCAACCGCTCGAAAACCGATCATCGGCTATCTCACAAAGCGTTTGCACCTCAAGAGCACTCAGTTCGCGTATATCGGATGGCGCCTCATAGTGACGCGAGATGTGGTTTCCGTACTTGGAGGGAAAAATTGAGTTTCCGGGAATGAAGTAGAATCCTCCGCCTGCCTCGAGGTCCAGAATCATTGGGCATCCAGCGTCAACAGTCATGGCCGCTGGCGGGGAATAAGACCTGGCATATACCTGACGTGATGCGCGAACCGGACTCTCAAAGAATTGAGAATGCCATGCCCCAAGAGCTGTAACCAGTATGTCCGCCGAAAATGATCGCCCGACGGCGCTCGCAACTCGGCAGTTTGAAACCTCAAACGATTCAATTTCGCAATTTTCGATGAGCCGTACATTTTCGTCCTTGAGGTATTGAGCGAGGTTAGCCAGAATTTTGTCAGCGCGGAGTATGCCACCGTCAGGTGAATAGAGAATGTCATCCGTGGAATGAAAACGTAGCCAGGGAAAACGATTCTGGGCCTCGAACTGGCTCAATACCTCGTACTCTAGATTCAGGTTGGTGAGAGACTTCGTGGATACATCCAGCCAATCGGTCCCTTTTCGGCCGAGAGAAAGACATCCTGTACTCAGAAAATGATCTTCACCAATGTCTTCGAACAGATTTTCCCACGCCGCGAAAGCGTGTGGTACAAGCCTACCATATCCCTTCTGATCTCCGTACACGAATCTGATCAGCCTGTGATGATCGAAACTGGATGAGAAAGGGTTCGGAATCGGCCCCTTATCCACTATCGTCACGTCGAGACCTCTTTCTGCCAGATATTTCGCGATAGTCAGTCCAAAAATGCCAGCTCCAACGATCAGCGCGGTCATGGATGCTTCTCCGGCTTTGTCAAGATTCCTGAGGTCGATAGTCGCTGTTCAGCCATGGCGGACATCAGCCTGTCAACAGACGGAATGTTGGACGTTGATAACATTTGATTTGACGAAACTGGCCGGGGTTGTAGTTTGCGCACCCGCCCAGATGACAAATCGGAGGTCGAACCCCAGATCTCCTTCAGAATACGCATGGAAAAGCTAGACAAGCTACATATTGTCAGCGAGTCCGACGGATCCTCGATTCCTTTTCTCAGGGGAATTCTCACGCGGTCTCTTCAAAAGGCAGGAATGACCTTTGAGGAAGCTTACGCTACGGCTTCCGGATTGCGGAATCGACTGGGTGGCGCAGGAGGCCTGACGACAATACAGTTGAGAGAAAAAGTCGCAGACTATCTGATCGAGATTGGCTTTGGTCAATACATCGAAGCGTATCACCACAACTCGATTGAGCAGTCGAGAGTCAGTGTTGTCACAAGTGACGGATCAGACTCGCCATTTTCGAAAGGACAGCTTGCAGATTCGCTGGCAATATGTGCTCTTCCTCAAGACTCGATATATGAGGTTGCGACAGCTGTTGAAAATGAGTTGCTTGCAAAGGATATCGCGGAAGTATCGACAAAAGATCTGACAAGTCGGGTACTCTGGTTTCTAAGAGAACTGGTGGGTAATACTTCTGCAGACAACTACAACAGGTGGGTTGAGTTTTCGCATCAAGATCGACCACTTATCATTTTGATTGGTGGAACAACCGGCAGCGGAAAAAGCTCGATCAGTTCGGAGTTAGCACACAGTCTAGATATTGTTCGGACCCAGTCTACAGATATGCTTCGCGAAGTAATGCGATTGTTGATTCCTGAGAGATTGTTGCCGACTCTGCATACATCAACCTTCGAAGCGTATGCCAGTTTGCCGACGGCAGATTCGGACGAGCTTGGATCAGATATGATCAATGGATACCTGACTCAATCAAGTCAAGTTGCAGTCGGAGTTGAAGGCGTCCTTGGAAGATCAGCTCAAGAGCAAGTATCTCTCATCATCGAAGGCGTACACCTCCATCCTGAGCTGATGCGTCAAATCGCGGAAGAAACAGACGCGCTCGTAGTGCCTGTTCTATTGGCTGTTCTGAAAGCGAAACGTCTTAAGAAGCGGCTAAAAGGCAGAGGGCACGCAATCCAAACGAGAAGATCGGAGAGGTACCTGGAGAGCTTTGACCAGATATGGCAATTACAGTCCTTCCTTTTGTCGGAAGCTGACACGTTCAACGTTCCAATCGTACCCAATGATGACGAAGATCAGTGTCTGAGAGCAATTTTGCAGACCGTTTCTTCCTTCGTTAATAAGGCTTGAAGGCAAATCAGCCGTACCGACCTTCGATGTAATCGGCGGTCTGCTGACTATCGGGAGTTACGAAGAGGTCCTCCGTCCGCTGGTGCTCCACCATTTTACCCATGAGCATGAATGCACATTCGTCTGATGCTCGCCGAGCCTGAGCCATATTGTGCGTTACGATGAGGATGGTGTACTGCCCCCTCAGGTTCCAAATCAGCTCCTCGATGGTCTCTGTTGCTTTTGGATCCAGAGCGGAACACGGTTCGTCCATCAAGAGAACGGATGGTTTTACAGGAAGAAGGCGTGCGATGCAGAGCTTTTGTTGTTGTTCCAGCGAAAGTGATGTAGCCGTTCGATCGAGTATATCCTTTGCATCGTCCCACAACAGAACCTGACGCAAAGCTGATTCAACGATCTCATCTGCTTGCGCTTTTGTAGTCGTCTGTCCTGAATGGAGTTGATGGCCAAACAGAATATTCTTCCTTATGGAGACGGGAAGTGGATTTGGCCGTTGAAAGACCATTCCTACCTGTTGTCGAACTTGAGTGAGGTCAACATCAGGGCCGTAGATATCGTGTCCGAGCACTTCTACACGACCTTCCGTCCGCACATACCCAAGACGCTCGTTGATGCGATTCACGCACCGCAGTAATGTCGATTTTCCGCATCCGGAAGGGCCGATCAACGATGTAATCAATCCCTGTTTTACCTGAAAATCTACATCGAACAGTGCTTGAAACGTGCCGTACCACAGATTCAGCTCACTCGTACTGATCGCGTGTTTATATGCGTTGTTTGGAGTCAGTGATTCCGCGGTAGTTTGAATTGGATCAACCAAAGCGTCCCTCCACATAATCTATCGTTCGCTGATCCTTGGCATTGCGCTCAAAAATGTCTGCGGTTTCACCGATTTCAACCAGTTCTCCGTTCAGAAAAAAAGCAGTGCGATCGGCCAGTCGTTCAGCTTGTTGGACGAGGTTCGTTACAAGGATGATGGACACCTCGTTTTTTAGTTCCTTCAGCACATCCTCAATTCGCATCGTGGTAACCGGATCGACGGCAATCGAAAACTCGTCCAGCATAAGCAGGTCCGGTTCTTGTGAAAGCGCTCGTGCAATGGTGAGTCTCTGTTGCTGGCCACCGGAAAGCAATGATCCAAGCGAATCGAGTCGATCTTTCACCTCATCCCAGAGGGCGGCCCGCGTCAGGCAGCGTTCAACGATGTCATCCAGCCGTTCCTTTTTTCGGATACCGGCAGTTCTGGGCGCGAAAGCAACATTTTCATAAATGGATAGAGGCAATCCGACAGGGAGGGGAAAAACTACGCCGATCCGTTTCCGCAACGAGAAGAGATTTCTCCACCGAGAGGTGTCGTAGCCCTGAAATCGAATGGAGCCTGACGTGGACATGCCGTTGGTAAAACCGTCCATCCTGTTGATGGCCTTCAGGAACGAGGTCTTTCCGCTGCCGGCAGGACCAATGATGCCAAAGATTTCGTTTTGTTTGACATCCAGAGTCACGTTTTCGAGTACGGTCTTGCCCGAGTAGGAGATGCTGAGGTCATCGACCTCCAGGACCGTTTGGTGTAGAGACTGTTCTGGGGATTCCATCATGCTACCACTTCTTCTTGTTTCTCAGGTATACCCTGAATCCGATGGAAAGCGCGTTCATCGTTAACACGATGCCGATGAGCAGTAGAGCAACACCGTATGGAAGGTGGTCGGGTACGTTGGGTACCTGCGTGGAAACCACGAAAAGATGCAAGGACAGCGCCATCGTCTGATCGTAGACGCTCTCGGGAAGGAAGGGGAGAAAAAATGCCGCCCCCGTAAACATGATTGGAGCAGTTTCGCCAGCCGTTCGCGACACTTCCAGGATGATGCCCGTAAGTATCCCGGAGACTGCGTTGGGTAACACAATTCTTCTTATTGTTTGCCAACGGGTTGCACCCATGCTCCAACAAGCTTCCCTGAACGAGTAGGGAACCGCCTGAAGGGATTCGCGGGTTGCCACAATCACCACGGGCAACGTCATGATGGCGAGCGTGAGACTGGCTGCCAGAATGCTCGTACCATAATCCATGAATATGACGAACGCTCCGACACCAAAAAGTGCGTGAACAATGGATGGGACTCCTGCAAGGTTGATAATCGCCAGATTGATTGCGCGAGTCAACCAGTTATCAGCTGCATATTCGCTGAGGTAAATGGCGGCAGCAATACCAAGCGGTACCGAAAAAACAAGTGCGAGGGAGACCAGGAAAATCGTACCGAGAAGGGCAGGAAATATGCCGCCCTCCGTCATTCCGTTACTGGGGAATTGCGACAGGAATTCCCATGATATTGCAGGACCACCTCTGATGATCAGCAAAACCAGGATTATAAGTACCGGAAGAATCAGGAGAAGTGTCATCACCATGAACAACATTCTCCATCTCGACTGGATCTTGTAGTTTTTAATATTCAGCTGTGAGGCTGCGAACATGGCTACTTTTTGCGGATACCGCGGACAACGAGGTCAGCAGTAAGGTTGATGATGAAGGTGATGAGGAAAAGAAAGATGCCCAGGGTAAACAGGGCCCCGTAGTGATCTGAGCCCACAGCTGTCTCGCCGAGTTCTGCCGCGATGGTCGCCGTCAGAGCGCGCACGGAATCGAAGACGCTTCCAGGAATGTTTACAGAATGTCCACTGGCCATCAAAACGGCCATAGTTTCTCCGAAACCCCGGCCGATACCGAGGAGGACAGCGGAAACCAGTCCATTTTTGGCGGCCGGCAAAATAACTCTGCGGATGACCTGCCAACGGGTTGCTCCCATCGCCTCGGCAGCTTCCCGATAGCGATCCGGGACCGCTTTCAGCGCATCCTCGGCGATCGTAGTCATGATGGGAGCTGCCATGAGACCCAGAATCACCCCGGCATTGAGCACATTCAACCCCACCGGAACGTCGAACAGGTCGATGATGACGCCATTCATGATGCTCAGGCCGATGAAACCCCAGACCACGGATGGAATGGCGGCAAGAAGCTCCACCAGGACTTTCAACGATTCGCGCGTTTTACCTGTGGCAAATTCTCCGATGTAGATGGCTGCCCCGAGTGAGAACGGAATCGCGATGAGCATGGCCATACCGGTGATGCTTGCCGTTCCGACTATGAGGGCCAATGCTCCAAAAGACTGATTGTTTTCAGAAGTTGGTCGCCATTTGATCGAGGCGAAAAACTCCATGAAATCAAATCGATCCCCCAGGAAGGAGACACCTTCTTTCGTGATGAAAACGAAGATTCCGATGATGAAAACGACGGCAGAAATACCGCCGATAAACATCAGGACCTGAACGCCTCGATCGATGATCCACGAAGAATCTCTACGATCAAGTTTTGATACACCAGCCATTTTGTTAGGCATGAATCAGCGACTCCGTCAATCAGTTACTGGCCCGCGGACCAGATGGACGAGGTCGTCCACTTTGTCCGAGAGGTCGTGAAAAACGGATTCAGCTGAATCTGTATCAGACAGGTCCCATTTCACAGCTGCCGCGTCATATGGCAGGCTGCCACCGTAGTCATCCACATTGAAGTTGATCGTGACAAAGACATCAGCTTTGGCCCAGTACTCGCTTTCAGTATCAACGGACGAAGGATCCAGACCACTTGTGTCCAGACCCCGCTCGTCACACAGATCCTTAGTGGCTTGTGATAGTTCAGACGACGGATTCGAGCCCGCACTGAAAGCCTTTATTCGGTCCCCATGGTACTTGCGACAGATAGCAACTGCCAGTTGAGTTGCTGAATCGTCCTTTTCGTCCAAAAACAGAAGGCGGTATTTTCTGCGCTTCTTCGTTTTACCGGTTTCAGAGAACACGATCTCTTCGCACAGATTCTTGGCCTGATCGCTCACGCGTTCGATTTGTCGAATCACAACCAACCTGGAAAACAGCTCGGAGGTGGACAGGCGGTCGTCATCCTCTTCCACGAGATCCGAATAGGCGAGAAAAAATTTACGATCCACCTTTTTGGCCAGCTTGATGGTTGCCAGCGCCTTCTCAGCATTCTGATCTTCATATGCGCCAAGCGCCTTTTTCAGCATCTTCTGAGCATCATCAGCCATCTTCGCCGCATCGTCCCGGAACTGTCCTTTTAGGCCGCGACGTACGTGGGCTGCTTCTTTCGAAATCGTGACGGCGTAGTCACCGATGCGCTCGAGCAGGATGATTATCCGCAAGGAAGACGAAATGAACCTCAAGTGCCCGGCCGAGGGCAGATGTTTGGCGATGAAGCGATGACACTTCAGATTGAGGGCTTCCATTTCCCGGTTGACCGGGTGGTCCCCCAGTATGGTGTTGTACGCCAGATCCCTGTTTTTGGAGAACAGAGCCGAAATGGAATTGGCAAGATTGAGCTGAACGGCTTCTCCCATTCGTGAAATGGAGGAGCGAATGTCAGTCAGGTCGTGCTCCAGGCGTTGTTCGTAATGTGACATGTAGGGTGATGAGCTATACGTCTAGAAGTTGAACTGAAATCAGGGTCAGGAAGCAGAACATTCGACGTCGACAGCCGGAGCGTATCCCTTGGCCAGAATGATGCACTGACCCTCTTCGCTGAGGATCCATGACAGATATTCTTTGACAATCCCTGCCGGCTGACCAGCCGTATACATGAACAGGGGACGCGCGATAGGGTAACTGCCGTCCAGCGCGGTTGCAACGGAAGGTGCGATACAGGAATCAGATCCGGCAGATATCACACAAGGCATTTTGACCTCATGTGTTGCGTAAGCCAGACCGCTGTAACCGATTGCGCAGGACGTGTTCATTACCAGATCCACGACATCTTTGGATCCGTGCATGTCCCGTGAGCCGAGTTTGAAGTCGTCTTTTTCAAGGACGGCATCGCGGAAATAAGCGTACGTCCCGGAATTATTCTGACGACTTACTCGTACAATCTCGTCACTCGAGCAGCCTGGAACCGTGACTCCCAGTTGCGACCAACGTTCGACCGCTCCTCCTTCCGCATAGATATCCTTGAGTTGCGCGGTTGATATTTCATCAATTGGATTATCCGGATGAAGGAAGATGGCAAGAGCATCGAAGCCGACAATGTGCTCGACAGGCGTGGTGCCTGATTCGACCATTGTGGCACGCTCTGAGTCTTTGATTTGGCGTGATGCGTTTGCGATATCAACTGTTCCATTGATCAGGGCGGCAATACCGGTTCCGGAACCGCCTCCCGTCACGGCAACTGCCATGTTTGGATTGACAGTCTGGTACGTTTCTGCCCACGCTTGAGCAACGTTCACCAGAGTATCGGAGCCCTTGTTTTCCAGAACGACTCGTGATGAGCCTCCTTCCGGCCTACCACACGCAGTCAGAAATACGGTGGCCAGCAGGATGAGACAGAGATTTTTCATTGTGCGCATTTTCAGAGGAAGATTTGAGTTAAGTCGAAAAATTGATCGGATGCAGTGTAGTGGGAGTCCTAAAAGGAGGCCTTTACTGTAAGTCGAGCGATAATTGTAGCATCATCTTCGAAGTCATTCTTGGTGTAAATGACATTTGGAATGATTTCAATTCCGTTTTCCGGGCTGAAACCAACGCCGAGGATGGCCCAATTCTGGTTTGAGGTGACCCCCATGTTATCCCGGTCGAAGAAATCGAAGCGCGCAACAAGTCGTTTGGTATCATCGATCTGCTTTTGGCCGAACACCGAAATTCCGATTCGTGTATCATCTTCGTCGGCATCGTCGAATGACCGAGGATTCAGGTATCCCTC
>Ga0209992_10003108_pt1 | contig 14329 bp, 12 predicted proteins | sample 2SBtaG_2_FD_182564 | JGI IMG/M metagenome (GOLD analysis project Ga0209992, IMG submission 182564) | Deep subsurface microbial communities from Kolumbo volcano to uncover new lineages of life (NeLLi) - 2SBTROV12_ACTIVE470 metaG (SPAdes)... | ecosystem: Environmental > Aquatic > Marine >... | reverse complement strand
GACCGATCCAACGACGTCCGGACTGCCACGCGCCAAACATTCGAGCCGAAGCTAGGCCGGTTCGGCGGCGGGGGCGAGTGCGGCCGAATACGTTGGGCGCATGACGGTTTCATTGATCACGGGCGCCAACTCGGGAATCGGGCGCGCCACAGCGCTCAGGCTCGCCTCGGAGGGCCAGTCGGTGTACGCGGGGATGCGCCGCCTCGAATCCGGGGCCAAGCTCCTCGAGCTCGGCGAGGGACTCGACATCACGCCCGTCGAGATCGATGTGTCGAGCGACGCCTCGGTCGGCGCCTGCGCACAACGGGTCCTCGGAGACGTCGAAGCGGTCGACGTGCTGGTCAACAACGCCGGGATCGGGTTCAACGCCGTCACCGAAGACATCGACATCGACGACGCGAAGGCCGTCTTCGACGTGAACGTCTGGGGGGCTGTGCGCTGCACCCAGGCGTTCGGACCCGGGATGCGGACGCAGCGCAGCGGCCACGTCGTCAACGTGAGCTCGATCGCCGGAACCATGGGTCTGATCGCCCAGCCGGTGTACGTCGGATCGAAGTTTGCGCTCGAAGGCATGAGCGAGTGCCTGGCCCAGGAGATGGCGCCGTACGACGTGCGTGTGTCGGTCATCGAGCCCGGAGTGACCCGCACCGCCATCCTGCCCAAGAACGAGGGCCACCCCGAGCCCACCGACTTCGGCCACGCCTACCAGCGGATGTTCGACTTCTATGCGGCCGGCATCGCAGCCAACGTCGCCGCCGATGTGGTCGCTGACACGATTCACCAGGCACTGACGTCGTCCTCGACCAAGCTGCGTTGGGTCTGCGCGTGGGGCGGTGAGGAGCTGGTGAGCGGACGGCCCGCCATGAGCGACCAGCAGTGGGTGGATCTCGGGGCGGCCGCAACCGATCCCGACGCCTATCGGGACGCCTATGCGGCTGCGTTCGGGGTGAACATCGGCGCGCAGTAGGTTCACGGGCCAGCGCTTCGCACAGAACGAGGGGGACAGATGCCGGACGCGTCGATGATGCAGCCGTACCGGGTCGTCGATCTGACCGGTGAGAGGGGCTCGATGGCGGGCTTCCTCCTGGCTCAGCTCGGCGCCGACGTCGTGCTCGTCGAGCCCGAAGGGGGCCGCGAGAGGACGTCGAGGTTCGAGGCATACAACCGCGGCAAGCGGTCGGTGATCGTCAGCGACCAGGCCGATGTGGAGGCGCTGGTCGCGGAGGCCGACGTGGTCATCACCGATCACAGCCTCGCCCACGCTCCCCCGCTCGAGGATCTGCGCGACTCGGACCCCTCGCTCATCACCGTCTCGATCACGCCGTGGGGCGACGATGGCCCAAAGCGTGACTGGAAGGCCACCGACCTCGTCCTGTTCGCGGCAAGTGGCCAACTGATCTGCACCGGCGACGAGGATCGGCCACCGGTTCGGATCTCCGTTCCGCAGGCGTGGGCGCACGCGTCCTGCCACGGTGCCGTTGGCGCGCTGGTGGCTCTCGAGGACCGCGCACACACCGGACTGGGCCAACACGTGGACGTGTCTGCCCAGCAAGCGGTCGCAGAGACCGCTGTTCCCGCGATCTACCACGGCCCTGCGGGTCTCGCCCCCGTGGAGCGCATGGCGGGCGGAGTGAAGTTCGGCCCACAGCTCCTTCGCTGGCTCCACCCGTGCGCAGACGGCGCCGTGATCGTGACGATCGCGTTCGGAGAAATGGTCGGACCGATGGTCGGGCGCTTCGTCGACTGGATGTACGAAGAGGGCGCCTGCGACGACTCGCTGCACGATCACGACTGGATCGACTTCGCCCTGCACATCATGGAGGGCAAGGTCGAGGTCTCCGAGCTCGAACGGCTGATCGCAACGATCGGTGCGTTCGTCGCAGGCAAGACCAAGGCGGAGATCCAGCAGCGAGGCCTGGACGATGTCCTGCTGGTGTGCGCGGTGAGCACCCTGGACGACGTCCTCGAGAGCCCTCAGCTGGCGGCCAGAGGCTTCTGGGACGACGTCGATGGCGTGCGTCACCCCGGAGCCATGGCCAAGGCCAGCGTCACCCCCCTTCCATCGCTTCCAGCGGCTCCGGCTCCGGGAGCGCACGGTGACGACGTCAGGTCCGAGACACGGCAGATTCCGCGCCCCTCGGGCTCTGCTCCCCAGGACCGCCGTCCGCTCGAAGGGCTGAGGGTCTGCGACCTCGCCTGGGTTGCGGCCGCTCCGCTCACCACCAAGCTCCTGGCCCACTGGGGTGCGGAGGTCATCAGAATCGAATCCGAGACCCGGCCGTGCCTGCTCCGCCAGGCCCTGGGTCACCGTGACGACATCCCGGAGCAGGAGAACGCCATCACGTGGCACGCGGTCAACGCGGACAAGCTCGGGGTGGCGCTCAACCTGTCGGTCCCCGAGGCCCGCGAGGTCGTGAAGGACCTCGTCGCGGTCTCCGACATCGTCTTGGAGTCGTTCACCCCGGGCCAGCTCGACCGGTGGGGCCTCGGCTACGACGACCTACGGGTGGTCAAGCCAGACATCATCATGGCGTCGAGCTGCGTGATGGGGCAGACCGGACCGATGAGGACCTTCGCCGGATTCGGGAACATGGCGGCGAGCGTCGCCGGCTTCTTCGACATCTGCGGATGGCCCGATCGCCTGCCCGCGGGGCCGTACATGGCCTACACGGACTACACCTCGCCCCGGTTCACCGCGATGGCCCTCCTGGCCGCGCTCGACCATCGACGGCGGACTGGCGAGGGCCAGTACATCGACTTCAGCCAGATGGAAGCAGCTGTCCACTTTCTGACGCCTGCGCTGCTCGACTACCAGCGCACCGCAGACCTGCCGACCCGCGTCGGCAACCGCGACCCGCACATGGCACCTCACGGGGTGTACCCGGGGTGTCGTGCCGACTCCTGGATCGCCATCGCGGTCGAGGACGACGAGCAGTGGCGGTCGTTGGCTCACGAGATGCGGCGACCCGACCTCGCCGACCTCACCCTCGCCGAGCGACAGGCTCGGCACGACGAGCTCGACGAGATCCTCGGCGCCTGGACCGTCGCGCAACACCCCGGCGGTCTGCAGACCCGATTGCAGATGCACGGAATCGCGGCCCACGAGGTGTCCAACACAGCCGAGGTGATGAACGATCCTCAACTCGTGCACCGAGGCCACCTGCAATGGGTGCCGCACCCCGAGGCTCGCAGCGTGATGGTCGACACGATGCCGCACAAGCTCTCCCGCTCTCCAGGCGGCTTCTCTCGCGGCGGCCCCACCTACGGGCAGGACACGTTCGACGTGCTCGAGCGAGTGCTCGGATACGGACCAGAGCGGATCGCCGAGATCGCAGCCTCAGGCGCGCTCGAATAGCCCGCTAACCTCGTGGCGCTCGATCGGCCGACCGCGAGGTTCCATGTCCACATCAGACGACGCCGCCCAGTCCTCGGACACCGCGGCATCTGCCCCCGTCGACCTCGCTGCGATCCGGGAGCAGTTCGTCGGTCTCGAATTCGACTGGACGACCTTCGACATGAACGCCGACGACATGGTGGCGTGGGCTGAGGCCTGTGGCGAGACGGACCCCCGCTTCATCGACCCAGAGCACCCCGACTTCCAGGCACACCCCAACTACACAACGCATTGCATGTCGGTGCAGCTACTGCCAGACGACTTCCCCCAGATCGGCAACGGCTTCGGAATCGACGGCGGCAAGACGGTCGACGTGCATGCGCCCATTCGTTCCGGTGACAGGCTCAAGGCCGTTGCGACCATCGCGGACATCTACGACAAGACGGGGCGCAGTGGAACCATGATCTTCATCGTGCAGCGGATGACCTTCACCAATGGCCGAGACGAAAAAGTCTCAACTGTCGACTGGAAGATGATCCGGGGAGCGTGAGGTACCGACGATGACGATCACCACCTACGAAGACGTCGAGCTCGGAGACGACCTCCCCACCGAACACCCGGATGTCTCGATGGCCCGGGTGCGCCAGTTCTGCACGGCGTCGAAGCACCACTTCGAACGCTTCGTCGACCACGAGGTCGCCCGTGAGCAGGGCTTTCCGGGGGCGCTCGTCCCGGGGATCATGAGCCAGGGTCTCCTGGCGGCGATGATCCACCGCTGGGCGCCCGGCTGCACCATCCGCAAGATCGACACCGTGTTCCGCGGCACGCTCATCGTCGACACCGAAATCACGATGACCGGCGCCGTGACCGACACCGACGACGACGCCAGGACGGCCGAGGTCGACATCACGATCGCCGCCGCGGACGGCCGCACCGGGGTCATCGGCATCGCCATCGTGGCGTTTCCCGAGGAGTGAAAACATGGATCCGGCCCGGGCTGCACGCTTCCCCCTGATCCCGGGCGCTGAGCCGCCTCCGGTCGTCGCGAGTGCCGAAGGCGCGCACCTCGTGTTCGACGACGGCCGCCGAATACTCGACGCAGGTGGCGGCGCGGTCGTCACCAACATCGGCCACGGACGGGGAGAGGTCGCGGAGGCCGCGGCGCGTGCGCTCCGCCAGCTCGACTACGTGATTCCGCCCTGGGCCACCGAGGCGCGGGTCGCCCTCGTCGAAGAGGTGGCCGAACACTGGCTGCCGGATGGCTTCGAGCGCGCCGTCTTCGTCTCGGGCGGGTCGGAGTCCATCGATGTCGCCGTCCGTCTGGCCAGGCAGTATCACCTCGCCTCAGGCCGTCCCGAACGCCACAAGGTGATCGGTCGCGACGTCAGCTATCACGGGGCGACGCTCGGCGGTCTGGCCGTGGGTGGCCACGATCGGCGGCGCTCAGGACTCGAGGTCCTTCTCCCGCCGATGCCCAAGACCTCTCACCACGACGCCGAAGAGCTGGCCAAGGTCATCGAGATCGAGGGCGCCGACACGATCAGCGCCTTCATCGGAGAGCCCGTGATCGGAGCCGCAGCCGGCGCATACGTGCCGCCGGACGGCTACTGGGAGAGCGTCGTCGAGCTCTGCCATGCCAACGACATCCTCGTGATCGCCGACGAGGTGATGACCGGCTTCGGCCGCCTCGGAACGCCCATGGGCGTCGACGCTCTCGGGATCGACGCAGACATCATCGTCGGAGGCAAGGGTCTCGGTGGTGGCTACGTGCCCATGGGCGGCGTGTACACCACCGACGACGTGGCCGGGCCCATCGGCGAGGCCGGGCTGATGATGATGTACTACACGTTCGCCGGCCAGGACATGTGCTGTGCCGCGGCGCTCGAAGTGCTCGGCATCATGCGACGCGAGAACCTCGTCGAGCGCGCCGCGAAGATGGGCGACCTGCTCGGTCGTCGGCTCGAGGACACCTTCGCCGATCACCCCAACGTCAACGACGTACGGGGCCTCGGCATGCTCCGCGGGATCGGGCTCGTCGCGGACTCGTCCGAACACCGTCCTTTCCCGCGGACCGCCCAGTTCACCGAGCAGGTCGTGGCATCGATGCTCGAACGCGGCGTGTGGGCCTACCCCAGCGGTTCGGGCGTGTTCGACGATGCGCTTCTCTTCGGGCCGCCCTACACGGTGACCGAGGCCGACATCGACCAGATGGTGTCTGTCGCCCGGGCCGCGATCGACACCGTGGCCGCTCAGGACGCATCGTGACCAACCTCCACCTCACAGCCGACGAGGTCCTCTCGACCACCCGCTCCGTGCGGCGGCGGCTCGATCTCGAACGCGAGGTCGGCGAAGGGGTCCTCCGGGAGTGCCTCGAGCTCGCGCTCCAGGCCCCGACCGGATCCCTCCGCCAGGACTGGCATTTCGTCGTGAGCAACGACCGTGAGCAGTGTCGGGCCGTGGGGCAGATCTACAGCGAGGTCTGGCACGGCATGGTGACCGACGCCTACATCGACTCCACCGCGGGGCGCGAGGCAGACGACGGCGCCCGCGGCGACTGGCTCAACATGATGGGCTCGGCACGGCATCTCGCGGAGCGGTTCCCCGAGGTGCCCGCCATCTTCGTTCCATGTATCGAAGGCCGCCTCGATGGCGCCGACGCCATGACCCAGGCGCTCAAGTGGGGCTCCGTGATCCAGGGGGCATGGAGCTTCATGCTCGCTGCACGTGAGCGAGGGCTCGGAACGTGCTGGACGACCGTGCACCTCGCCCGCGAGGCCGAGGTCGCTGAGATCCTCGGGATTCCCCACGAAACCGTGCAGCAGGTCGCCCTCAGCCCCGTTGCGTACACCGTGGGCACCGACTTCAGGCCGGGTCGGCGGAAACCCGTCGACGACTTCGTCCACATCAACGGATGGTGAACGTGCAACTCGACCCGACGATGATCGACCACGCGCTGACCACGACGCGCGGCGTGCGCAGCCGGCTCGACCTCGACCGTGAGGTCTCCGACGACGTTCTCCTCGACTGCATCGATGTCGCCGAACAGGCTCCGACGGGCGGCAACAACGGCAGCCGGCGGTGGATCATCATCCGCGATCAGCCGACCAAGGACCGGATGGCCGAGCTCTACCTCGAGGCGGGCGTGAGCTGGGTGATCGAGGCCGCGGAGAGGATCGAGGGCACCGATCACCCCAACGCGCGCATGATGCAGGGAGCCAAGAGGCTCGGCGAGAACCTCGCGCGGGTCCCGGCGCTGGTGATCCCGACGGTGCTGGGCGTCCACGACGGAAGTGGGCGGCCCGGCCTCTTCGACTCGGTCATCCAGGCGGGATGGAGCTTCATGGTTGCGTTGCGGGCCCGTGGGCTCGGAACCGTGTGGACGACGATGTACCTCAACAAGCGCGACGAGGTCGCCGAGCTGCTGGGTATTCCTGAAGGTACGACCCAGATCTGCCTGTTTCCGGTGGCCTACACCCTCGGGACCGACTTCTCGCCCACCGCGCGGCGCTACCCGGCACGCGAGATTGCCTACTTCGACCGCTATGGGCACACGATCGGCGGCGACCGCTCGGACTCCAGGACGCTGTCGGACGGCCCCGGAGCGGCCGTCGAGGCCGACATCAAGGCACCGCCGCATCGGGTGTGGGAGTTCGTGTCCGACATCACCGTGCCTGCGCGTTTCTCGGAGGAGTATCAGGGCGGCGAGTGGGTGACCCTCACCGGACCGGACGAGACGCCCGAGGTGGGCTCGGTCTTCGATGGCACCAACCGCAACGGTGATCGTGAGTGGACGCTCCCCCAACACATCACGACGTGGGAGCCCGGCAAGGAGCTCGGCTGGAGCACCTCGGATCCCGACAACCCCGCTGCGCGTTGGCGCTACACGCTCGAGAAGGTGCCGGGCGGCACACGGCTGCGACATCTGGTGACTCTCGGCCCCGGGCCCTCGGGCCTCACCGCAGCCATCGATGCGCGACCCGACCGTGAGCACGACATCCTCATGGGGCGCGTCGAGGGTCTGCGCCGGAACATGCAGGCCACGGTCGACGGCATCGCAGCCTTGGCAGAGGATGGTGGGGCCAAGGCCCCGAGCGGCTTCCCCGTCTTTCGCTGATCCGCCCGACCCGATGGGCGTGTCGGAGCTTCACTCCAGGACTTCGCCCGCCGCGAGGTCGGCGATCCGGTCCGCGTCGTAGCCCAGAATCTCCGTGAGTACCTCGAAGCTGTGTTCGCCCAGAAACGGTGCTCTTGCCTGCGGTGAGGCGTCGGTTCGCGAGAACTGCACGCGGTTGTTCTCGACCACGCATCCTCTCTCTGGGTGATCCACCCAGACGAAGGCCCCCCGCTCGGCCAGCTGCGGGTCGCCGAGGCAGCCGCCGCTCGACTGAATTCGGTGGGCCGCAATACCCGCGTCGATCAGCAGCGCTTCGACGTCGGCCACTTCTCGTGCAGAGGTCCACTGTCCGATCTCGGATTCGAGCATCGCCGCCGCTGCGAGTCGGCCGGCCGTCGTGCCCAGCTCGGGGTCTGCCGCGAGGTCGTCCCGGCCCATGACGGCGCAGAGCCGCACCCATTGTTCGTCGTCTTCGACCGCCAGAGCGATCCACGAATCGGAGCCGGCGCAGGGGAAACCGCCGTGTGGGGCCATCCATCGCTCGGCGTTGCCCTCGCCGCCTGCGAGGTGTCCGTTGGCCGCCGCGTCGAGCAAGCCCGGTGCGATGAAGTGAAGGGCGGCCTCTGCCTGGGCGAGGTCGATTCGACAACCCTCGCCCGTCCGACGCTGTCGATCCAGAGCGGCGACGACCATCGCGGCCATGAAGTGCGTCGATGTGTAGTCGGTGTAGGCGCCGAACGGCCCTGAGGGCGCGCGGTCCTGCCAGCCGGCAAGCCCGTAGAACCCCGAGAGCGCAGCGCCGAGATTGCCGTAGCCGGCAAAGGCGGACAGCGGGCCGAATTGTCCGAACAGGCAGGTGGAGAAGTACACGAGACGGGGGTTGGCCGCACGCAGGGTCTCGTGGTCGAGCCCCCAGCCGGGCATCGCCCTCGGCGAATAGGACTCGCAGAGCACATCGGCCCACATCGCGAGATCCCGCACGACCTCGTGTGCGGCTGGGTCGCGCATGTCGAGCGCGAGGCTCAGCTTCCCGGCGTTGGCGGAGTCGAAGAGCGCTGACTGCTCGAGGCCGGGCACGTTGTCCCAGATCGGAAGGAAGCCTCGGGCCGGGTCCGGCTTGTGGATGGACTCGACTTTCACGACCGTGGCGCCGAGGTCGGCAAGAACGCGGCTGGTGAACGGTCCGGCCAGCGACCACATGAAGTCGACGACCTTCACTCCCTCGAGCGGTCGAGCGGGCGCCGGTCCGGCGGCATCCGATGCCGGCCGAACCCTGGGCTCGGCGATGATGCGACCGGTGTCCGCCCCCAGCGAAGCGACAGTGTCGGGGCTCGCGAGCCGCTCCCCGTTGACCAGGGCGAAGCCGCCCGGCGCCGGCATCTCCGCTTCACCAACCCGCAGATCGACGAAGTAGTCGCGTGCGGCCAGCTGGTCGCTCTGCAGAACGTCGCCCAAGTCCGCGATCGGTGCCATCAGCAGTCGGCGTTGCAGCGCGATCTCGAGGAGCTCCGACTTGGTCTTGGAGGCTGTACACGCTGCGACAGCGGCCTTGGCCTCCTCCCACGTGTCCACGCTCACCGCACCCGACTCGATCTCGGTCGCGAAGTTGATCCAGTCGAGGGCTGCGAGTTCGGGTCGCGCGAACCCTTCGTCCACGCACCATTCCATGAGCCGCGTCGTCACCACGCCGATCGCATCACCGAACACGTGGGTGATCGACACGTAGCCGTCGAGCGCCGGGTAGACGAAGCGCAGATCGATGGGACCGACCGATGCACCGCCGCCCGTCCGGCGCGGTGTCTCGAAGTTTGCGGCCTCCGACAGCACGCCGCACTGGGTCGCGATCGGAATCACCTGCTGCGCTGCAACGTCGACGATCTGCCCGGACCCGGAACGGCCGCGCTCGTAGAGGGCTGCCACGACTCCACCTGCGAGCACGGCGGCGCCGAAATGGAACGCCTGCGGCACGCTCAGCCGAAGGGGCGACCGGTCGTCGTCACCGGTGAAGGCCATGGTGCACCCCGACGCCATCAGGGTCAGGTCGGTCACCGGCCAGTGTGCCTTGGGTCCGGTGTGCCCGAACGCGGTCACGGTGCCGAGCACGAGCTCGGGATCCTCGGCGAGCAGGCCCTCGAAGCCCAGTCCCATCTCGGCGAACGCTCCTGGGCCCTGGGACTCGATCACGCAGTCCGCTCCCGCGATCAACCGCCTGAGATCCTGGCGGCCCGCTTCGGTGTCGAGATCGAGCACCACCGAGGCCTTCCCTCGGTCGTACGCAGCGTGGCGCAGTGACGCCCCCGCCTCCGTGAATGGGCCCTCGCGGCGGCTCGCGACTCCCGCCGGAGGTTCGACCTTGATCACCTCAGCGCCCAACATGGCGAGCATCAGCCCCGCGAGGTGCCCACGCGAATCGGTCACGTCGATCACCCGGTACGACTCCAGCACGGCAGCGCCACCCCCTTCTCGGCGCCAAGTGTGGCCTGGGGTCGGGAGCGTGGCCAGGACGGCCTGACAGCGGAAGAGACGCAGATCGCTCGCCTAGATTGACGCCATGGGGGAGGCGGAATGAGCCAGGCGCCGGATCGGCAGGACGTGATCGACGAGGTGCGGGCGTGGCTCGACGTCTATTGGGATGATCAGCTTCCCCTCCTGGAGTGGCGCGGTCGCCTCGTCGAGTCCGGCTGGGGCTGTCCCAGCTGGCCTGTGGAGTGGTTCGGACGTGGCCTGCCGCCGTCGTATGAGCCTGTCGTGGCAGCCCAGTTCGCCGAGGTTGGAGCGGTGGGCGTCGCGGCCGGCGTGAGCATGTACCTCGTGGCCCCCACCCTCCTCGAATGGGCCTCCGACGAGCAAAAACGGCGCTTTCTGCGGCCGATCCTCACCGGCGAGCACAAGTGGTGTCAGCTGTTCAGCGAGCCGGGAGCCGGCTCGGACCTCGCCGGCCTTCAGACCAGGGCGATCCGGGACGGTGACGAGTGGATCGTGAACGGCCAGAAGGTGTGGAACTCGGGAGCTCACAAGGCCCACTACGGCATTCTCATGGCCCGCACCGACCCCGACGTGTCCAAGCACTCCGGCATCTCGTACTTCTTGATCCCGATGCAGCAGGACGGCATCGAGGTGCGGCCGCTGCGCCAGATGAACGGGCACGCGTCGTTCAACGAGGTGTTCCTCACCGACGCCCGCGTTCCCGCAGACAGCATGTTGGGCCAGCCGGGCGACGGTTGGCGGGTCGGCCTGACAACACTGACCCACGAGCGCTCTGCGGTGGCCACTCGGCGCCCGAAGTTCGCCGCCAACGGCGGGCCGACGGTTCGGGAAGCCCAGGCAGAATCGGCTGACTACTTCAGCACCTACAAGTGGTACCCGCAGCGAGCTGGCCGTGCGAACCTCGTGGTGCCCGAGGCCGAGCGAACCGGCCGATCCGCCGACCCACTTGTGCGGCAACAGATCGCTCGAGTCGAGAGCATCACCCGCACCTCGAGTTGGACCAACCAGCGGGCTCGCGACGCCCGAGCTGCGGGCAAGCCGCCTGGACCGGAGGGCTCGCTGGCCAAGCTCAACCTCAGCATCGGCGCGCGCCTGTGCCACACCGCCCACACGTCGATCGCAGGCACCGACGGCCTGCTCGACGGTCCGGACACCGCCGCTCGTGGAATGGTGGCCGAAGTGCTCGTGAGCACCCCCGCCCAGTCGATTGCCGGCGGCACCGACGAGATCCAACACAACATCATCGGCGAGCGGGTCCTCGGGCTGCCGAAGGAGCCGGAGGCGCACACTCGTGAGCAGTAACCAGGTGAGCAGGAGCCAGGGCCGAAGCCCCACACGCCGGATCGCGCGAGCCGCGGAGGCGGTGCACACCCTCGCCTACTACACGCCGGAGATCCGGGGCTTCGACGACGACGGTTTCTCGGGCTGGTGGCATGCCTACTTCGCTTACCGCGCTGCACCCATGGGCCCGGTGCCCGCGTCGGTCGTGACGTCGATCTTCTACAACTTCGCTCCCCGCTTCATCGAGCGCGCAGTGCCCGGCTGCTGGGAGATCATGACCCCAGAGCGGGTGCGAGAGCGTCAACTCGAGCTTGTCGAAGCCGCGGTGGGTCGTGCCCTGGCCGACTATCCCGACCCGGCGCAGATCGGCACAGCCGCAGAGCTGCTCCGCTCCATGGCCGCGGACCTCCCGATCGGGGCGCGTCCTCTCTATGCCGCGTGGGCCGGCGAGCCCTGGCCCGGCACCGACCTCATGGACCTCTGGCATGGCACGACGCTGCTCCGGGAGTTCCGGTTCGACGGGCACAACATCGCCCTCGCCGCAGGCAACCTCGATCCCTGCGAGTGCCACCTGATGATGGCGTCCCACGGCTTCGGGGACGCGGAGACCATCCAGCGGATCCGGGGGTGGAACGCCGACGAGTGGACCGCTGCCCATCGTCGGCTGACCGATCGCGGCCTGCTGACCGACGGCGGGGAGCAAACCGAGGCAGGGAGTCAGGCCCGCCGCGAGGTCGAACGGCACACCGATGACCTGGCGTCACCGATCGACACGGTTCCCGAGCCTGGCGTCGCAGCGGAGCTCGCGGGCATCCTCGAAGACCTGCGCGACTACCTGATGTCGACCGGAGAGGTGTACGGGGTCTGGCCGCCGCCCACCGTTCTGAGATGATGCCTCAGCAGGATTCGTGAGAGGTGAGGGCAGATGGCGGAGATGAACGACGACGAACGTGACGCGTTCTTGAGCGAGGTGCGCGTCGGCGTTCTCGCGATCGAACGCTCGGACAAGGGGCCGCTCTGCGCCCCGGTCTGGTTCCTCTACCGAGACGGTGCATTCGAGATCGCCATGGCCGACGACTCGGCCAAAGCGCTCCTTTTGCGGCGCGCCGGCCACGCGAGCCTCTGCGTTCAGCAAGAGAGCCTGCCGTACATGTACGTGACCGCCGAGGGCGAGGTCGAGGTGACCGCCGTGAGCGACCAGCAGCGGCACGAGTTCATCCTCGAAGTCGCCACGAGGTACCTCGGGGCCGACCTCGGCCGGCAGTACGCTGACAACTTCCCGGGCCACACCGAAGCCGTCGTCACGCTTCGCCCACGACGCTGGCGCACCGAGGTTCTCGGCTGAGGGCACGCCCCCGTTCCGACACCACCGCCACCGCGAAGGCATCGCCACCGTGACCACTCCCCCTGAAGACACGAGCCGTACCGACTTCGTGCGCGACCTCGTGCAGGCGGACGGCGAGACCGGACGCTTCGGAGGGCGGGTGCAGACCCGCTTTCCCCCGGAGCCCAACGGCTACCTCCACATCGGGCACGCCAAGGCGGTCTGCCTCGGATTCGACCTCGCCGCTGAGTTCGGCGGCACCTGCAACCTCCGCTTCGACGACACCAACCCGCTCACCGAGGACGAGGCCTACGTCGACGGCATCATCGAAGACATCGCCTGGCTGGGCTACGAGCCCGACGCCGTCCTGTACGCCTCGGACTACTTCGAGCAGCTGTACGCATGGGCAGAGCATCTGGTCGAGAACGGCCATGCGTACGTCGACGACCAGGACGGCGACACGATCTCCGAACAGCGCGGTGGGTTCGGCAAGCCCGGTATCGAGAGCCCGCGCCGCGACAGCTCGCCCGAAGAGAACCTCGATCTACTGAGACGCATGAGGGCCGGGGAGTTCGGCGAGGGAGAGCGGGTGCTGCGGGCCAAGATCGACATGCAGAGCGACAACATGCAGATGCGTGATCCGATCATGTACAGGATCCGGCGGGAGCCGCACTACCGCACCGGCGACGACTGGGTTCTGTATCCCACCTACGACTGGGCGCACGGCCAGGGCGATGCGATCGAGGGAGTCACCCACTCGCTCTGCTCGCTCGAATTCAGCGACAACCGAGCCGTGTATGACTGGTTTCTCGACCACCTCCCACTCACCGGCGATCAGCCGTACCAGACGGAGTTCGCCCGCCTGGAGCTCACCCAAACGATCACGTCCAAACGCAAGCTCCGCCAGCTCGTCGAGGACGGTCGGGTCGATGGGTGGGACGACCCGAGGATGCCGACCCTGCGGGCGTTGCGCCGCCGGGGCTATCCCGCGTCGGCGATCCGCGAGTTCTGTTCCTACATCGGGGTCGCCCGAACCAACAGCCGCCACGCGATCGAGCTGCTCGAATCGTTCGTGCGGACAGAGCTCAACGCCACGGCGCAGCGCCGAATGGCTGTCCTGCAGCCGCTCAAGTTGGTGATCACCAACTGGCCCACCGATGAGAACGGCGAACCGGTGGTGGAGTCTCGGGAGGCCGTCAACAACCCCGAGAACCCCGACGACGGCGTGCGCTCGGTGCCCTTCAGCGGGCAGCTGTTCATCGAGCGCGACGACTTCATGGAGGACCCGCCCAAGAAGTTCTTCCGGTTGGCGCCGGGCCGGGAGGTGCGGCTGCGGGCGGGATACTTCGTGACCTGCACAGATGTGGTGAAGAACGACGCCGGCGATGTCGTGGAGGTGCGGTGCACGTACGACCCGGAGACCTCGGGCGGCAAGGCTCCCGATGGCCGCAAGGTGAAGGCGACGATCCACTGGGTGTCCGCTGCGCACGCCGTTGACGGGGAGGTTGCCCTGTACGACCGGCTGTTCAGCGCGGAGGTTCCCGGCGAGGCGACCGAGGACCCGCTCGACGACTTCGATCCGGCCTCCAGGGAGCTGCTGAGCGGCTGCAAGCTCGAACCGGCGCTCGCGGACACACCTGCCGGCTCAGTTGTGCAGTTCGAGCGCCTCGGCTACTTCGCCCACGACGGGGCCCAGCCGCTGCTGTTCCACCGCACCGTCGGCCTCCGAGACGAGTGGGCCAACATCCAGAAGCGCCAGGCCTCACAGGGTTGAACACACGAGGTTGAG
>Ga0209992_10003107_pt1 | contig 14332 bp, 9 predicted proteins | sample 2SBtaG_2_FD_182564 | JGI IMG/M metagenome (GOLD analysis project Ga0209992, IMG submission 182564) | Deep subsurface microbial communities from Kolumbo volcano to uncover new lineages of life (NeLLi) - 2SBTROV12_ACTIVE470 metaG (SPAdes)... | ecosystem: Environmental > Aquatic > Marine > Volcanic... | reverse complement strand
TGCGTTAAGATGGCAATAGGTCATAGGGGGCTCCTGTAATTGATGTTGTGGTAAACCTCAAATTAACAGCTTCGCCTTCTGTGTCCTACTTGTTTTATAGGTGGTGCACTTTGGGGTTGAATTCACCTTATTGCTACCGACAAGTCCACCCAATTGCCCTGGGGTTGTGCCGGTTCCAGTCACGCTACCTGTCGCGTAGCTGTTGCTGATCGATGCATCGCTGCCATACGAACCCACGTCAGCCTGATTCGAACCCACCAAGCCACCAATCGCCATATTGCCCTTTGCACTTCCGGTCGCATAACTACCGGTGATTGCACCACCAAAGTTGCTACCCACCAGCCCGCCGATACTATTCCCACCTGAAGTGTCACCGGTTGCATAACTGGAATGGACCTGACTTGAGTTTTTCCCAATCAGTCCCCCCACTGCGCTGCTGCCGGACACATTCCCCGTGGTGTAGCTGTTCGTGATACTGCCGTTCCAATGAGCGCCCACAAGTCCACCGATGTATGTGCCGTTTTGTGGCTCTCCCGACACATTTGCTGATGTGTAGCTGTCACTCACGCTGCCATAATTCGATCCTACTAGTCCACCAACGGTGGTGACTCCGCTTACCGTACCCGCAACAAAACAATTATTGAGCGTACCGGCACCATGCCCCACTAACATACCGACATTCCTGCTCCCGATCACATTGCTATCAGTCAAACCTACATTCTGTATCAGTGACTCAGGATTCGTGTAGCCAAACAGACCGACAAAAGCGTCAGTCGGTGCATTAATGGTGATTGCATTGATGGTATGACCTAATCCGTCAAAACTACCCGTAAATGCAGTGTCAGCACTGGTAGATTGCCCTATCGGTGTAAAACCTGCGCCACTGTTCCAGCCAGAAGTGGCACTCGCATCAATGTCGCTACCCAGCACAAAATGTTTGCCCAAGTTAGCTGTTGCTGCGATACCTTGCAGGGTTGGCGTTGCAGGCGCAACTGTTGCATCCTCAGCCACGCCCAGATGATTGATTACGGTATAAGCCACTCTCGCTATCGTCAGCGCAGGGGTCGCACCCGTGTGTGTGATGGATACACCATCACCCAACATATAACGGCCATTCCCACTGGCTGATTCGCTGCCGTTGGCAGTGTTGGGGCTGATGGTCAGTCCTGCTGTATCTCCACTAGCCGTGAGATTGGCATTGATTTTGACGTTGGCTGACGCAATGATTGTCAGAGTTGTGTCGGCACTCCAACTGACATCGTCGTTGATAATCACATTGCCCCAGCCATGCTGGATACCACGATTACTCTTCAGCGTTACACTTTCTGTAGCTAGCCTAGCCGACAACTCTGCCCCGGTGATATCTCCGCCGCTGGGCGCAACGATATAGTCGGCAGCAGCATGTACCCATGACGAACTCATCATCAACAAGGCTGTCACCAGCCAACAAAAATTGGCATTATCTATATGATATTTCATGAACCTCCTCATTTCCGGTCGCACTTTCCTTTTATTATCAAATTCAGATAGCCTGCCGGCATATTGCGTAAGACAGGATTGATATCCATTTCCCAGACATTAGTAAAATCCCAGCCGTTAAAACTGGATTGCTGCAACATCTGAATACATGTCAGGGGGTTACCAGCAGCACTAGTGTTTACACCTGCAGCTTGAGTATCCCAATAACTGTTTCCAACATGCCCCGAATTGGTACCCACCAGTCCACCCTCACCCTTCGCATATGTGGAAGACAAGAGATTGTTCCTAGCATAACTATTGTTGATGTTACTGTTATTGTTTCCCACTAAACCACCGGCATAACCTCTTTTAGAGATCACATCACCCGTAGCATAGCTATTACCGATATTACCGTCGTTCAATCCGACCAGACCGCCAGAATCTCCTTCTCCCGTGAGTGATTTCCTTGCATTGGAATTAGCAGAAGAATAGCTGTTAGCAATAGTGCTGCCCCTGTGATGTCCCGCCAAACCGCCAACTTTTTCTCGCCCGTATGCCATTCCCGTCGAATAACTGTTATTAATATTTGAGCCGTTGCTCCCCACCAATACACCGACATTTGCTCCCTGGCCATCATGACTTGCTGTTGCAAATATAGATTTAACATGGGCATCGGCATAGCTTTTACTAATCAAGCCCCAATCGGTGTACCCTGACAAACTACCGAGATTGTTGTTGCCTGCAATAAAGCCTCGGGTTAAACCAATATTTTTTATCGTTGCGCCACGCGCTTGGCCAAACAAACCGACATTGTCATCACTTCTGTTTATATACAACTGATTGACGACATGGTTTTGGCCATCCAAAACACCGGTGTACGCTGTCACCTTACCTATCGGAATAAATCCAGTGCTACCCCAAACATCTGTGCCACTGCGGGTGGCATATGCCTCAATGTCTGCGGCCAGGGTGTAGTTTTCCGCTAGATTCATCACTACCAGTTGCAACTGGTGCCCGTCATAGATCGTGGTTGAGTATTCACTTGCCAACATGGGCGAGGTGGCTGCCACAGTGGTACTCGAAGCCGTTTGCAGACTGCCATCAGTATTAAGGACCACCCAGCCTGCAGCTCCCGGCGTAGCCGTAAACGTGAAATTTCTGAAGTTCGACGACGTCATCATCTGTTCGGCTGTCAGCCCTGTCGCACCACCTGATGAGCCTTGACCTACCCCGGTGCTATTCACCGTAGAATTCCAGTAGCTGTCAGTGATTGTGCCGCTATTATTCCCCACTAATTCACCCACTGCTGCGCTGCCGATTACCTTACCCGTGGCATAGCTGTTTGTAATACTGCTACTGTTGCTGCCCACCAGACCACCGGCATTGCTACCTTGACCGCTAACGCCACCCGTAGCATAAGTGTTGGAAATGCTCCCGTCAGATTCATTGCTGCCCACCAAACCACCGGCATCACTACTACCCTGCCCGATATTCACTTTACCCACGGCATTGCTATAACTGACCGTGCCGGCATTACTACCCACCAGCCCGCCTATTTTATTGCCATTCCCGGCGACTGTACCGACAGCATAGCTGGTCGTGATCGTTGCATTTGAGGCATTGGTTCCCACCAGCCCGCCTGCTCTATTTGTCGCATCATTCATATTCACAAAAGCATAACTGCTACTGATGCTACTCTGATTGATTCCCGCCAGGCCACCAACGTCCTCCATACCCGTCACAACGCCGATAGCGTAGCTGCTGGCAATGCTGCCTGCATTCTTGCCAACAAGTCCGCCACTACCGCTTATCGAAGTGCCAATGCCGGTTACATTCGTGTTTTCGGCATAGCTATCGCTGATATTTCCGCTATTGATTCCTGCCAATGTGCCGACATTGTTTACGCCAGTTGTAACACTATCGACCAGGCCCAAGTTATTGATGACAGCTGTCGTATCCGTATTACCGAACAAGCCGACATTGTCCGCACCCTTTACATTAAGTTTGCTGATGGTGTTCCCTGCACCATTAAATGAGCCGGTGAATTTATTAGTTGAATTTCCCACTGGAACAAATTTTGATCCTGTCCAGACATCACGGCCACTGGTGCCTGCTGCATCAACATCCCCTCCTAGGGTGTAGTCAGCGTCAAGCTTCATCGCCATCAATTGCAATTGATGCGCATTATTAATCACCGTTGAATATTCGGAAGCCAACATCAGCAAAGTCGCACCTGCTGCACCATTAGCATTATTCAGCGTGCCATCAGCATCCACAATCACCCAATTATTTGTTACGCCAGTGTTTGTCGTGAAGGTAAAGTTCGAAAAATTGGATGCGTTCTTCATGTCCGCAACAGACAAACCCGATACATTAGTGAATGTGCCAGTTCCGCCCCCTTTCCCATCTGTTGTAGCCGAGTTCCAATAACTAGAACTAATTTGGCCCTTCGTAAAACGCCCAACAAAACCACCAACCATTGCACTAGGTTCTGTTCCGATCACGCTTCCAGAAGCGTAACTGTGATCGATCTTGCCTGATTTTTCTTGGTTTACGCCAACAAAGCCACCGACGACTGCCCCCGAACCTATTCCTGTCACTTCACCTGTAGCGTAACTGTAGGAAGCACTGCCGATATTAGTTCCGACCAGACCTCCGACGATGTGTTTTCCTCTCATATCACTCGTAGCATAGCAGTGTGAAATACTGCCATTATTCGTCCCGAACAGACCTCCGATACTATGATTAGTGGAGGCGGTGGGCACGCTCACTGCAACAGTAGAAAAGCAGTTGCTAACACCACCTAAATTATTTCCAATCAAACCACCTACTAGAGTCTTTCCCAACACTCTCCCATTGTTAAGCCCGACATTCCTAATGATCGATGTCCCAGAGGTGAACCCAAACAGCCCTGCATAATATGAGGTCGGCCGATTGATATTGAGATGACTAATCGTGTGCCCTAAACCATCCAACTTTCCAGTAAATATGTTGCTGCCGCTAGAACCAATCGGTGCAAAACCTTGCCCACTGTTCCAAACTGAAGTTGCACTCGCATCGATGTTACTGCCGAGCGCAAATTTATTAGCCAAGTTGCCTGCAGCCCCTATCCCCTGCAATGTCATTACAGGGGGGGTCTTTGTCTCATCGCCCGCCTTGCCCAGTGTATTGATCACGGTATATGCCTCGCCAGCGATCTCTAAAGTGGGCGAATTTCCTGAAATCGTGATGGAAGCACCCGTCAATAGATAAGTGCCGTTTGCATTTACCGGCTCACCACCGTTTGCTGTCTTAGGGTTGATGACAATTCCAGCGCCGTTACCAGTGGCGGTGATGCTAGCGGTAATCTTGACGTTATTCGAGGCGATGAGTGTTAACGTATGACCAGAAGTCCAAGTGACGATATCTTTGATGATCACATCTCCTGTACCAGCAGTATCTCCCTGGCTACTCTTCAATGTCACATCGCTGTTCGCGAGCATGCCTGAGAGTTTTTGACCGGTAATCTTCCCGCCCGGAGCAACGATATAGTCATTGGCAGCATGGGATGCAGTCGTACTGAATATTGCGATGAAGACGATAAAACACAGACAAAAGCTGTTCAAGGCAATCCGATTCATTGCTATCCCCTCTATAGGATTTATGATTATTCTTATTGAAACCTGCTATCAGAAATCTTACCGTGTTTGTAAGAATTAACGCTGACTTTTTACGCTCCCTGTTAATTCATCTACAACTTGCTCAAACAATCCTTCCCAGTCACCCGCCTTGCTTTGCCTCAACAGGCGCATCGACGGGTACCAAGGCGTGGTGTCCGTGTCTCCCCATAGCCAATAAGGACGACTGCCCAGCAACACCCACACCGGACAACCCAGCGCGCCCGCGAGGTGTGCGGTGGCACTATCGGTCATGATGACCAGATCAAGCATCTCAATTGCGGCGGCGGAACATTCAAAATCCAACATCAATGGTGACAGATCGGTCACCATTGAATCCAGACCCAGCTTTTTCAATTCATCCTGTGGCGGGCCTTTTTGCAGACTGAACAGCTTGACACCCGGCACCGTCGCAAAGCGCAAGAATGACTTCAACCCAACCGCACGATAAGCGTTGCCTTTGAAGGTGACACTGCCAGACCAAACGATGCCGACATTGAGCTGGCCTTTTTGCTGCTTGATAAGATTGGCGAACATCGCATGTCCTGCCGGATCAGCTTTTAAATAGGCTTGCTGTGGAATTGCTTTGGCTTCATTGACGAACACGCCGGGCAAGCTCATCATGGTCATTTGCATATCGTATGGCTCAGGCGGCACCGTGCCCTTGGCGAACATGCCATCCACCCAGTTGTTCTTAGCGACCAAGCGCATCAGTTCCGGCTGACATTCGAGCAACACCCGCCCCCCCAATGCCTTCACCTCCGGCAAAAAGCGCATCGCCAGCAAGGTGTCGCCGAAGCCTTGTTCGGAAATCACCAACAGTGTCTTACCCGCAAATGGTTTGCCATCCCAAAGACTGCCCTTACGCGGGTATGCGCCAGCCTCCGGCATCTTCCAGCGCGATTCATAGTCGCGCCAGCCTGCGTCGAATCTGCCCAATGCCAGTAACGACTGCGAACGATCCCAACGAGCAGCATGATTATCAGGTGCCTTTTCAAGTAATTGGTCATAGACCTGCGCCGCTTCCGCATGTCGCCCTGCCCCGCGCAACGCCACACCCAGATTTTGCAGGGTCAGCAGTGAGCCGCCATCCATTGTCAAAGCCAGTTCATGACAGGCCACCGCCTCTTCACAGCGGTCAAGATCATTCAACACGTTGCCATAGTTGGTACGCAGTCCGGCATCTGCTTCGCCGCCACAATTCATTGCGCGCTGATAGCACGCGGCGGCGGCATCAAAATGTTTAAGCTCGCGCTGGAATATGCCCATGTTGTTCCATAGCGAATGATCGAGCGGATTGATGCGCAGCGCGTTGTGCGCAAAAGCCATCGCACCCTGAATGTTGCCGCTGTTGTAGGCCTTGGTGGCGCGGTCACGTAATTGACGTGCTTTGACCATCGCTTCATTCGTCGCCGGCGCTTGTGATTGTTTATCTTGTAGCAATGCTTGCAGCACATCATCGACGCTGGCGAACACACTGTCCCAGTCACCCGGCTCAGGCTGACGGAACAGCTTCATGGTCGGATACCAAGGCGAATCATCTCTATCCAACATCCAGCGCCAATCTGGTGCATAGGGCAGCAACAGCCATACGGGACACCCCAGTGCGCCTGCCAAATGTGCAACTGCTGTATCCACAGAAATCACTAAATCCAACTCGGTCATGATGGAAGCGGTGACACCCATGTCTTTCAGATGCTGACCCAGCGGCGTGATCCATGCATCCCCCCCGCAAGCATTCAATGCTGCCGCAGGTTTACCCACCTGCAAGCTAAAAAACTCAAGCCCTTTGTGACTGGCAAGTGACAGAAATTGCGTGACGGCACAATCACGATTACGGCTGTTGTTATGCTTGGGATTGCCCGCCCAGACAATGCCGATACGCGCACGGCACCCGGGCGTTTTCGGCGGCAGGTATTTTTGCTGCGGCGCTTTCAGATATGGAACGTGCGCGGGGATGGATGCCATTGTGGTACCGAACAGATCGGGCAAATCAAGCAGCGCGACATGACTATCGAACGCCGGTCGCACATTCGGCTGAACCAGTGTCACGCCTTCGATATTGCGCAGCAGAGGATGTAGGGTCGGATCACAGATCAACAACACCCGCGCACCCTTGGCAACCAGCAGCGGCAGATAACGTGCGAAATGCAGCACATCACCCAAGCCCTGTTCGGCATACACTAATATCGTTTTACCCACCGCATCACCGCCCCACCAATAAGGCTGTGCAAACTTGCGCGGCTGACACTCCGGTAGTTTTTGCCGCCAGCGATATTCGGCAAATCCTTCCAACAACTCGCCTCGCAACATATGGATCAACGCGATACCTAGATGTGGCCAAGGGTCGTCCGGTCTCGCCTGTGCCGCACTTTCCAGCAGCGGCCTGGCTTCGTCAAAACGCTGCAAACTGAGCAGACATTGCCCCGACAGCAATATCAGTTGGGCATCCTGTGGTGAGTGTTTCAAGGCCTGTCGGGTCACCGCTAGCGCTTCTTCATATCTGGCGAGGCGATGCAGGGCGCGACCGATATGTCGTGAGATCAACGGATGATTCGGCGCAATGATTGCGGCTCTGCGGAACAGTGCCAATGCGACCGTCAGATCGCCATGCTCCAGTAACGTCTCCCCCAGTTCTGCATGGGCACCGAGGTCGTCCGGCGCAAACGTCACCGCGCGATCAAGCAACTTTTTCGCCTGTTCGAACTTGCCGCTTTTCCGCATCAAAGTACCCAGCACGCTCAGCGCGCGGGTATCTTCCGGGTCGGCTTCCAGCACTGCTAGACAGGCATCCGCGACACGTTTGCCATCACCGGAAGCGATGCTGTTGGCGATCTCGTCGGGTTGGGGTTTTTTCGTGGTCTGAGATTCAGATGGTTTAGCAGTTTTCGACAAGGTGTTTCCCCTACCCTACCAGCACTTTATCGCGTGGCCCGTCTGCCACGATGCGGCCACCTTCCACCACGATCAATCTATCCAGCATGGACAGCATGATCTGACTATGGGTCGCGACCACTAATGTCCGCCCTGCCGAATATTCGCGCAGACGGGCAGCGATCATTTTTTCGCCCGCCACATCCAGCCCGTTGGTCGGCTCGTCCAGCAACATGATGTTGGGCGATGTCACCAGTGATCGAGCCAATGCCACCGCCTGCCGCTGCCCGCCGGATAGATTCACCCCGCGTGGTTCTATCATCATGCCGAGATTCAATTCACCGCGACGGATGTATTCATGTAAACCCGCTACCTCCAGCGCACGGCTCAATGCATCTCGATCTGCGAAATCTGCACCTGCCAGAATATTTTCTTCCAACGTGCCTTCAAACAAGATCGGGTCTTGTGGTTTATAAGACAACCATCTGGCTCTGGAATAGGCATCGTGCTGTCGTATCGTCACGCCATCCACCAACACTTCGCCACTCGTAGGCCTCACCACGCCTGCCAAGCAGCGCAGCAATGTCGTTTTGCCGGAGCCTGGGCGTCCGAGTAAGCCAACGCGTTCACCCGGCTCGATGTTGAAGGTCAGGCCTTCCAGTGCTAACGGGCCGTCTTCTTTAAATCGATATCCCAAACGACGCACAGTGATGCGTCCCTCAAGCGGACGCGGCGCAACGCTCTGCGGGGCAGTCGGCGCATCCCCGTCATCCCCCAACAGATCATCAAGCTCTTTACCGGAGCGACGCATTTCTTTGAAGCGGGTAAATAAAACTGTCACCGATGACAACGACATCATGCTGCGACTCGCCAACATGGTGCAGGCGATCAAGCCACCCGTCGTCAGCTCCCGCGCCTCGATTTGATAGACACCGGCGATCAACGTCCCCACCGTGGTCAGCATCAACCAGAAATTTGTGCTGACCCCAGCCAACGCTGTCCAGAATCGTCCGCGCGCGCCGGTAGATGCAGAGGCTTCGCTTTCATCCTGCCAACGGCGGGTGACTGGTACGCGCAGCAAACTGGTTTTGAGCAATTCGCCTTCGGACAATATCTCTGCCAACAACGACACCTTAGAACTGCCAGACTTACGCGCTTGGCTGCCATAATCTTTAGCCGGCACGGCACACACCACATGCGTGATTACCATCAATATGCCTGCCGTGAGCGGCACCAACACGACCCATCCGCCGATGATCCACACGGTCAACATAAACAACAGATAAAACGGTAGGTCAGCCGCCGACAATAAATAACCCGAAGTAATGAAGTCACGCGCGGCGGCAAGCTCTTTGTATTTATTCAGGACCGCACCCACCGGCGGGAGCACGGCGGCATCATGATGTAACAGCCTGCGCAACAATGCGCGATCCAGCAAGATGTCGGAATTACCCGCGATATGCTCGACATACCATGCGCGGATGGCACGCAAGGTGAAATCCAAAATCGCTGCCAGCACCATCCCCAGTGCTAATGCCCAAAGCGTTTCAGAGATACGATTGCCGACGATGCGGTCGTACACCAACATGGTGAAAACCGGCACCAACAGCGCGATGAAATTGACCGCAATACCCGCCAGCAAAATCTCGATGTACTGTGGCATATATGCGCGCAATGGAATCAGATAAGCAAGCTCATGCTTGGCTGGCTGGCCGCCTGAGGATAAGGGCGTCAACACCAAAGCCTCTCCCGCATAACGGGCGATGATGTCGGCGGCAGGCGCATCACTGGGCTGACCGTCCGGGCGCAAGAAAACCGCGTTGCGTCCACTGCCATTAAAAGTCAACGCGGCATAACCGCCATCGGTCTTAATCAGTACGGCTGACGCTGGTGATTCGAGTATTTGCTCTAACGGAGCCGAAGCATGAGTGACTTGCAACCCCTGCGACTCAAGAAAAAGATTCAACTCATGTACAGAAGGCACATCATCACTGTCATCCGAGTCTTGCCATAACGACTCGCACTCCAACGCGCGCAAGGTTGTGTTCAGCGCCGCGCCGAAACCGGACATCAATTTAACTTCATCATTCACAGGCATTCATCCAACAAGAACATTCCTAATATTTACAAACTCACTTAATCTTTATGCGCTAGTCAGCTAGCAGAATAACAGCTTGTGATTGTAAATCATTTCACTCAATGCCTAATCCATAAACCAGTGAAGATAACTCGCAAAATTACTACTTGGTGCGCCAGGTGCAATTAACGCTAATGACGAAGAAGCTTTTATTTACGGTTATAGACGTCCGCTATCTTCCCTTATCGAATGCCCGACTAATTTAATGCAGGAATCAATCAAGACAAGCATACCGACCCGTATCAATTCAAACGCTGCACTGCCGAACTATCAGTTAGTCATTGATTTTTAATGAAGTGTTTAATGTTTTTATCTACGACATCATCGGAATATTATCAAATTCACATGTCTCTTTGTTCCACATAATCACTTGTCATTAGTCCCACAATGAAGCCTCCCGTATTGTTCTAAATCGCATGGCTATTGCATTCGCCGCCACAATGGATAACAATTCATGTTGTAACAACAAACCAAACATCAACCAACCCAAGGGAGAACCCAACAATGAATCGTAAAGAACTGGTCGAAGCACTTTCAAAAAAGACAGACAGCACAAAGGCAGACGCGGAGCGTAATGTCGCCGCACTAATTGAGATCGTCACCAAGACTTTGAAGAAAGGCGACAATGTTGCTTTGGTTGGTTTCGGCACATTCGAAGTTCGCAAGCGTGCAGCACGTACAGGTCGTAATCCTCAGACGGGTGCAACCTTGAAGATCAAGGCCGCTAAGGTTCCAGCGTTTAAAGCAGGTGCTGGCCTTAAGGCAGCTGTAAACGGTGGCAAGAAGTAATTCGATTTACTTTTAGTTCACCAAAAGCCCCTCTTTTGAGGGGCTTTTTTATTGGGAAATCTTAATGGGAAATCGAAGACAATAAAATGCCCCTGAACCATCAGGAACAGGGGCAAGATGTCCTAACAAAAGGGGAGGAGAATCGTGCAGAAACTGACGCTACTGAATAGCAAGATAAGTAAACCCTTAGCCAGTTCCACGAAAGTGGAAAAAATTTCCAGCCAGTACTCTCCCTTATCAACACAGACGCTATCAAAACCAAAAGCTCAACCCCGCAAGCCAGCGCGATTCGCTGACTGGCTTATCGGCGGCAAGCTTGAATTCCTTGCTGTAACTTAGACGTTAAGGGTCTGTGTTGACCTTTTGTATCTCTTTTCCCATCTGACACCTCCTGTAGTATTGTCTATTATTAAAAGTGTCCGTGGTAGGCGGGTTAGCTCAGCAGTGTGTCTGATCCCTTTAATTACATAACCGTACAAGTGTTAGTTTGGTGAGTGTTTAGTATACGAGCAACTCTAATTCTTCTAACCTAATAGCCATAGCTTCTACTGAGACACCATACTGCTTAGCCATAGAAGAGAAATCCTTTTGATTATAGTATTCAGTCGATGCTAATTTGCGAGACAGTGCATGTAAATTCTTACATTCCGCTTTCAGTTCATCTATAGAGCCTGAGCCTAATGCAAAAGCTGTGGCTTCATCGATCGCAAACTGGCTTGTTAAAAAAATTGATGTAAATGTTCTCACGATTTGCTTTTTAGGCATTAAAAAATATGTCGCAAATTTATCCGCCTGAACTTCAGTGCGATCCCTGCCATGTGGGCCCGCAGAACCGTCTATAGGCCTATCCCTATGCAGTTCACTTTGGTCATGCATAATTGCGTGACCAAGCTCGTGTGCTGCTGTGAATAGCTGTGTTTCTTTTGAGAATTGCTCTGATATAGATATTTGTTTGCTTTTATTATCTATGTGTCCTGCGACTTCAAAAATATCACCACCTTCAGAGTACTGTCCCAAAGTTGTGTATTTATCAAGATTATAGCCAACTATTTTTATAGCATTCTCGGGATCTAATATTTCAAGAGGATTTGTTGGCGTTTCCTTCTTCCAAATTTTATCTCGATATTCCCAAATAGTTCTCTGCAAGCGTGTTGCCAAGTACTCAACATCTTCGTAAGAAGAAATCAAACCTACTGAATTTTTATTTTCAAAGACTTTAATTTGTTCAATATATTCAGTATTCCGATTTACTTCGTCTCGAAGTAAATTAAAGTTCTTTTCAATTTGCGCCAAAAAATTGTTATAACTATGTCGAAGTAAAGTAGTTTGATGTTGAATATTTTTGGTCCATTTGTTTGGCAGGCAGGTCAGTAAGTTAAGATCGATAATTGATAAGCAGCCCCCCATGGCTGAAGCAGCGCCACTTAATGCGACGCCTGAATCACCTCGGGCAGATTTAAATCCAGCTGTAAATGTTAAAAGGGCATAACTCGCCAGCTCGCCACAAAGACTAGCTATCTCGATCGGTACCTCAGTAGCTGGAATCAACGCTTCTTTTGCTTCTTTAGATAATTTTTTTTGCTGCGCTTTATTTTTCTCAAGATCTCTTTTGATACGCAATTTAATTGCTTTATCAAACTGAAAGGAGTCTTCCTGAAATAAATATTCGAGACGTGGCAATATTCGGTCTCGAATATCACGTTCAGCTGCTGCCATTTCTTCAATCTGGTTCTTGTATGTCTCACTCCGTTTAGGGTCACATGTCAATGTGATTACCGTGCAGATTAAATGAGCGGATAGCATCCCCTGAAAAGCTGCGGCACTACCCGACCCAGGCTTATGCTCTCCAGCACCAAACTTGGTTAGGAGTACATTTGCTGACAAATCCAGTAAGTTACCATCCATAAAATCCACCTGAACTAATTATTCGGTATCAATTAATAACAAACGATACTAATTAACCGATTCTACATCCTTAATTGAACAGAATTAAAAGGGGCTGACTCCTTAAGTCCATAATGCTCTCTCTAATTGAACACTTAAACCCCGCCGAAGCGGGGCCAACTTTTTACTTCTTCTTACTGCTTGCTCTACGTGGTGTTGGATGTTTAATCGTTTCCACAACTGTTGTATTCGGACGACGTTGCGCTTCCTTTACGGTGATAAATTCCCCAGTTTTAGCATCGCGTCCAATTTTGTGACTGCCAGTCGTATTTTTACTCATAATATATTTCTCCATATATCAGCTGCTTCTACATAACGCTATTGACCGGTTGGCTCAAATACGTCAGCATTAGCTACCAATTGATTAAGTAGATTGCGCTAACTCTCTACGGTTGATTGGCCCCTACCGGCTCGTTTCTAGTCTCCCTCCATGGATAAGCTAGTTACGAGCCTTTCTTTTTAGCTCTTGTGACCGAAGGGCTATGAATTGTCACAAGAGCTCAAATTCTTATCATAATGCCCCCTTGCTTACCCAGCAAAAAAATCACATATATAGTGTTTCAATTAAGTTTCACTACTAATTGTAGTAGTTACGGAACATATTGCAAGCAAAAAACAACTGGGTTATCCACAACCCCCAATAATAGTGTCATAATTGGCACTTTACAGCTTTCCTTTATATATTTCATAAGCATAAAGAGTGAGGGTAATATGGACTTGATTCCGGCAACTGATTTGGAAGTCTGCTCATTTTTGGCCTCAAGAATTCGTAATGAAAGGCAAAAAAAAGGGTATACACAAGCAACGATGGCTGAGAAATCTGGGATAGCGCTACGTACTTACAAACGTATTGAACTTACTGGAACAGGAAGTATAAAAAACCTTATTGTTATCTTGCGAGTTCTAGGGAGGATAAGGGCAGTAGAGTTACTGTTTTCTTCAGCGAAAACAAAATCTCACCCATCTTTAGTTGATAGAGTGCGAATAATTGCAGAGTCAAAAAATATACAGAACCTCGATTAAATGGATTAGCATCGCATTAAAATACGATGCTACCCTCTTGAATCCTGCTATAAATTCCTTTTAGGGTAATCAATGGGATGGTAATCAATGGGGTCAGACTCCATTGATCCATTAATCTCACATCCTCACCCTGCTTTTCTTGAACTGTTCCGATTTTCGATCTCCCCCTTTTGCCGCTGGCTCAACTCGTCTATCCAGTTGCCGTTGGATGCGCTGCTTGAAACGGTCACTACCCAGCACCCATGACTTGTTGGTCGCTTCCCTGATTTCGGTCAGGCTGTGCTCAGAGATATTAAAATCAATGGAGTCTGACCCCATTGATTTATAAACCTTTTCCTTTGCGAAAGGCATTTGCGCATGTCTGTCTGTTGAAACCTGATTCCACCTCGCTAATCCCTGTGTGGCGGGGTTCCCGCTGCATGGTCATGCGTATGCCCAGACTTTATGGGTG
>Ga0209992_10003106_pt1 | contig 14333 bp, 12 predicted proteins | sample 2SBtaG_2_FD_182564 | JGI IMG/M metagenome (GOLD analysis project Ga0209992, IMG submission 182564) | Deep subsurface microbial communities from Kolumbo volcano to uncover new lineages of life (NeLLi) - 2SBTROV12_ACTIVE470 metaG (SPAdes)... | ecosystem: Environmental > Aquatic > Marine >... | reverse complement strand
AAATGCTTTTTCTAATACTTGTGTAAATTGTAAGTATTCTGTAGCTGTTGGCATACGAGACACAACACTAGATTTACGTGATCCATCCGCTAATATTCTAACTGTTTCTGCTTTTGCGCCTGCATCAAGTAATTCAGCTGAACCAGTATCTGCCCATTTAGGAAGTTTACTACCAGGTTTATAGCTTTTAGATGCTATTTTAAATGCTTCTGCAAGTGTTTGAAATTTATTAGATCCAGGATCTGTTAATCCTAATGCTTTTTTAAACGCATTAACATCCACAAAAGATCCTTCTACATTTTTAGGAGTAAAAGCACGTGGATCATCAACACCTCTTACAAAACCTTGGAATAAAGAATCAATTTCAGATTGTCCTTTAAATGGTCTTAATGCCCCATCATATGCGTTAGCTACATGTCTTCTTAACGCTGCTCTAAATATATCTGGTCCAACAAGCGTGTGAAAATTTTTCATTGCTTCAGGATTTTCCATAAATTTAGCTGTGTCTAATAATTTATCCGCGTAGTCTGTATTTTTTAACATTTTAACACGGTAGCCATACATATCCATGCCTTCAATACCAAGTGCTTTTGCAACTTTTGTATCAAATAATAATTTACCGTTAGAAAATGCTTCATCAAATGCTTCTTTTGCCACAAGAACTTCAGCACTTTTAGGAGATGTTGCCATTCCTTTTTCTAATGCTTGTTTTAAATCTTGTACAAATTGAAGTGATAGACCATCATCACCAGTTCGTTTCATTAGATCTGGCATTTCTTTAGTTAAAATTTCTGCTACACGTGAATAACTTAATGCATCATTTTGCATAAGAAAATTGTTTTCTATATAATCTTTAACAGGCATTGATTTTGGCGTTGGAAGAATTTTTCCATCTGGTCCAACCCCTAATCTTCTTTCAAAAGCAAGTAAATAATTTTTAGCTACTGCTTTTGCATCATTCATACCACCACCAATAACAACAAGATCGCCATATGAATCAGCAGTCTTCATCCATTCATTGCGAAGGCCATCTAAATATTCATTGTATTTAGAAGCACGTGCAAAAGCTGCTGGTTTTGTAATCTCTGATAATTTTGCATAAGTCATATAAGGACCCATTGCATCATTCATGTTTTGCATGATAAGATTTAATTTTTGTGCTTTAACTCTTAAGTTACCAGTTATACCTCCAGATATAATTGGGAATTTTCCAAGAACTTGTTTAACTGCACGTATACCACCAAACTTAGAGATATCAGCAATACCAAGTATTGCATCGCCGTTTTCTGTGATTTTAAATTTACCAATTCCAGGGTAAGAATAATTTCCTGGCTTCATAAATTTTTTACTTAACTCTTGTGAAAGCTCAGCCATTCTCATTGAATGTTTTCCTGCACCAAGTGAAGCACGTGTTAAGTTTCTAAATCCTTGTACTGCTGGGATAAATGCACCTGCTGTAAGCGTTAATTTTGCATCTAATTCACCTGCATTCATTGCTTGTGCTATTCTTTCTTTTTGTCCTGGTCTATTAATTCCTTCATCACCAAACACATCTGCTTGATTCATAATATCAAGTGCTGTTTCATAACCATAATTAGCTGCCATAACAGATGTAAATCCACCTACCATTGCGCCACCAATTCTAGCCCACCATGGTCCTGGTGTTGCGCGAAGTCCTTTCCATGCACCTTGACCAAATGCTCTTGCGCCAATCTTATATCCTAGTATGTTACCACCTATTGACCCTGTAATTTCTCCGGCGATTCTTGCTTCAGGAAAAGGGTCAGGACTTGAAGTTGCTAATCCAAATGGATCAGGCATAATGTTTGCTTGTACATCCGGTCCACCTTGAATTTCACGTGGTGTGTATCCTTGTGAATAAGCAAATTGGACAATATCACGTTCTAATTCATCTTGATTAACTGAACCTGGATTAAGTTCTTCTTTCTTTTCTGCCGCTGCAATAATCTGTGTTATTTGAGATCTTACATCACGTATGTCAGGACGGTTTTTAAGTTTTTCTTCATTAAGGAGTGCATTAGATTCTTGTAATCTTATTTTTTCCAATTCTTCTTGTGCTTTTTTAGCACGTTCAGTTTGAATTTCTTGAGGAACTCCGCTTGGTCCATAATTATAAAAATCATATGCACTTTGTGCGCCACCTTTCACTGAATCCCAGAATCCTCCTAAAATTTCATCTTTTTTATCTGCAAAAGATTTTCTTATTTCCCTGATTTTCATTTCAGATTCAGAAATAGGTATATTACCTTCTGTTAAATATTCTAAGTCAGGGTCACCTTTTTGTCCTATAATTTCAGGATCAGCTGCACCTTTTCCAAATATCAAACTTGATAATTGACTTATAGAAATTGGATTTAATTTTACTCTTCCTTGATTATCTTCTTTTGCCATTATTGATTCCCCGTAAATTCTTTACCACCAAATGTCTGGTTACCACCTGGATTATATTTTTCGTATACTTGGAAAAAGTTAACTGGTCCTTTTACATCAATTGAACTATCCGATGTTCCAGAATATGCTGGTGCTGAACTTTTAATTTTACCATTTATTTGTACCCATGACATATCAATAGGTAAGTTAGGACTGTTTTGTGATCCACCAATAAAGTTATAATAACCATCTTGAAAATCTTTAATTGTAATACGATCTTTTCCGTAAATACCTGGGTCCACGGCCCATGATTGTGTAATATGTGTTCCACCAAGTAATGAGTGTTTTACATATTGCTGGTATAAATCTTTTGTAAATTGATGTAGTCTGTGTGATACCTGTGTTGGGTCTCCTGCACCAAGACCAAGCATTTTAACTTCTTCAATTGAACGTCTAATTGTATCTGCAAGTAGACGACCTGTCGGCTGTTTTAGACGAGCCGCCAAGAATCCCATTCTGTTCTGCATCTGTTCCGCTATATCTAATGATGGGTTATTAATTAAATTTTTAACATAAGCATCTGTTGCCCATTCACCTTGTATCATTACTCCATCAGGACCTATGCCTTCACCAACATAAAGATCTTCAGCACCTGTTGAATAATTAGAAGCTTTATTGGCCATGCTACCTGAAAAAATCATACCTTTATTCATTTGAACATCTAATGCTGCTAAACTCGCGTTCCCTGTATTTTCAAAATAATCGCTTAACCAAGGAATTCCTAAATTATCTGCTAATTGTTTTGATTCCCTCGCAGCAGTTCTAAGCCATTTCTCTATTCCACCTGCGGTACCAGTTGCAAGATTTCCTGAATACAATCCGTATTGAGGATTCATTTGTATATTTAATGCATCCGGCAATGCTGCTTCAAATACTGCTGCAAGTGCTAAGTGTTCACCGCGTTGTGATGCAGTTAAATCTCCTTGGTATGGATCATTTCCAGCAGAAGCTGCTGCCGCATCTAGATCACTAGAAATACGAATATCACCTGGCATTACACCCATTTCTTTATTACCAGTTCTACTCATATCCATATAATAAGCTGCACGTTCACCTTTATCAAATACTTGATCAATTGGTGTCCATGATGTGTATTCTTGTCCATCAGGCAATGTAATAACATTTTTCTTCATAACAGTACGAAGTGTACCTTTAGGCTCGTTGCCTTCAAAGTCTTTTTTTATCATTTCTTTTATATAGAAATCCTGAATGTCACTAATCCTTCCTGCTTTTGCTGCACGCTCTTCTCGAACAATATCATACGCCGCAAGTGCTAATTCTTTTTCCATTTTAGATTTATTTTGTAAATTTTGCATTGCAATTGGAAGAATTTCTTTTCCTGCTTTACCAGCAACTTCCATAAATCCTGCAAGTCCTGGTCGTCTTGTTTCACCAGACATTAAACTTAATCCTAGTTGCATGAGCATCATTGTGTTCATCATTTTACTATCATTATCACCCATAAGTGATTTTAATTCTGCTTTTGTCTCTTCAATTCCTTTGGAGTCAACTTCTGTATCTTCTCCAAGATAAGCAGATATAAGATCAAACATTGTTTGACTTTCTCCAACACCCATATCATCAGCACCTGCACGTTCTACAGTTTGTGATCGATCAGCATACTCTTCCATACGCCCACCTGGATCTATTGGTTCAGGGTTAAGAATTTCACGTTCTTCTTTTAATTCTTTTTTCTTTTGATTAATTTCTTCATCAGAAATTTCAGCATACTCTTCCATGCCAGCCATGACAACTGAAGGGTCACCTTCCGGTCCCCACGTTGTTGCTTCCTCATAAGAAAGAGCTGGTGTTGGAAGACCTTGTTCTTCTAGTGTTGGTATTATTTCTTCTTGTGTTGTTTCTTGTTTAACTTCTTGTGCTGCGGGTGTATCTTTTATCCACGATGGAAGCATAGTCCACACAGTTCCTGTAGCAAGTACGTTTCGTACAATCTTTTTTCTTTCTGTTTTAGGTAAATCTTTCCATCTTTGTTTTATGGTACCAAAATTAGTAAAAGGTGCATTATATAAATTACCCCAGTTAACTTTAGTGCTACCACCAACAGTTGTTATATTGCCAAATAAATCAGTTTCTGTTCTACTTGGCGTTGTTTCAGTAAGTGGAGGAATTTTTTTCTTTTCTGTCTTTAATCTAGAACCAATATCATAGAATGTATCATCTATTGGTTGGTTGTAGATATTTGATTCTACATCATATCTTTTCTTTGGTGTAATTTCTTGTGTATTAATTGTTTTAGTCTCACCTAGATCATCAACATAAGTTACGGGAACATTTTCACCGTACTTGAACATTTCATATTGATGTCCTGGTCGTGGCCAAGGCAATCGCCAATTCTTTGGATTGAATACACCACCACTCCACATTTGTGGTCGCATCTCGCCTTCCGGTCCTCTCTTAAATAGAGGTCTATTTAAAGTATCCCCCGCCATGGTTCTCCTTTTTATTAAGTTTGTCCTGTCAAACCTTTATATCCTTGATACGCCGCAAGTCCTGTTATGCCAGCTCCCACTGCTTGTGCTAACGGATTAGCTTGTGGTGTAGTTGCCATTGCAAGTGATGATGCACTTGTTGGTGCTCCTTGGAATATGTCGGATACAAAACCTAATCGTTGATATGGTTCGTACATTTGTTGTAATTTTTGTCTATAATCTGCATCGTATGCTGTTTGTAATAACTGTTGTTGCTGTGCACCACTTTGCATTAGATTAGAAATATCACCCATTGCCATTTGCTGCGCACCTTGTCCTAATGCCATTTGTTGTTGTGCGCCTTGACCATATGCTTGTTGTGCCATTCCTTGTGCTTGCCCGTATGCTTGCGCTAGTGATTGTCCTACAGTCTCTGCTTGTTGTGCTTGTAATTCTGCTCTTTGTATTCCTTCACGCTCCGTTCCAAAAGCTCCAGTCTGCGTTGCTTGTGCTGCTGCTTGATTTTGTGCTTTTGCAAATTGATCTTCAATTCCTTGTGTTACATAAGATTGATAAGGATTTAAAAAATCTTGATATGATGTTGGATCTGCTGCTTTTCCAGCTAATCTATTTGCTTCATTAAGATAAGATTGATACCCACCAATTCCTTGTGATACTAAATTTTGTGCTGCTATTTGTTGATTAGAAAAAGGTGCAACTTGTTGTGTTGGAATTTGAGGTTGATAAGTTCCAAAATTTCCTTTCGCTATATCGACAGCTTTGTCCATAAGACCAAGCTTACGTCCCATTACCTCCGGTAATTCGGCTTGATAACGTATGGCGTAATCTGCTCCTGATCCCGGTGCTGTTGGTGTTCCACTCATAATTTAATCCTATAATTTGGTTCTTTATTCATACCTAATTTTTTTGCAAACGCATCATATTTATCTACGCTTCCTCCGTTAACTGATGGTTCAAAATGAACTTCACGTGCTTTGTTGTTTTTAGCCCATTCTATAAATTTTTTCATCATAAATAAACCACCCATTTTTCCCCGCTCAGATGGAATTACATACAATTCCGATTCCTTCGCGAATATATCATTCATAAAAGAAAACTGGTGGATTTCTCCTGTCATAAAACCAATTCTCTTTTCGCCTTTCAGCGCAATAATCCCAAACATATATAAAGGATTATCAATAATATGATAAAAATAACGTATTACCTTATTTTTATCATATTCCCCGTCACTCCATTCCGACTCATCAAACATATCTTTTGTGGCTTTAAGAATCCAATCAAGATCATTCTCCTCAAAGAATCTCCAATCCACTAAGCTATTCCAGTCGTATCCATCTCCGCCGGTGTTTGTGAATTAGGATCTAATGTATTCATCATTTGATACATTCTTTTAGCTCCTAACATACGGTTACCTCCACCTAAATTTTTAACCGCATTTGCCGTTACAACAAATTCTCCATCACTCAGCATCGCTGGTATGTCATCTGACGTTCCAGTGCCTGGTCCAAAAGACGCGCCACCTTGTGTCAAATCCATGTCACTCATTCCACCACCATAATATCCCATTATTCCACCAGTTGCTTGGCTTTCTCTTAAAGCTTTATTAGTTGGTGCACCTTTAGATCCTGGTGATCTCATTGTTTCTCCACTACCACCTTCAATACGTTTTCTTTTAGCGTGTATATTGGCCCATAGACCATCTTTAGCATGTAGTCTCATCAATCCACCATCTGCTGCTTGGAAAGAATCTAAATCCATTCCTTCTAAAAATATTTCAAGTTCTTCTCTATCCTTAGGGTATCTTCCCTTTTCATCAAAAAACATATCATAATATCCTTCATCAGGATGTGGTTCTGACATTGCTGTTTCCCCACCTATACCCTGCATTAATTCCTGTATTCTCATTTCAATTTGTGGATATTTTGGATCATCTTTTGGTGTTATTAATCTCAGTGACATTAAACTTTGAAGTTCTGCTCTCTCTGAATCACTTAATCCTGCTAACTCCAATCCAATTAAATCATCCATTTCTGATTCGAAACTTCCTTCTTGTCCCATTGGTAATTGTAATGGAACTGGATCTTGTGTTGGTCCACCTTCTTCCATTGGAACATCTGACCATGTGCCACCCATTCCAGCTGGTCCGCCACCATAGTAACCAGGTCTTGCATTAACTATACCACCTTCATTGAACATGCTTTCACCAGTCCAAGGGTTAGTAAACCATTTACTGTAAAACTTTAATTTCTTTTCTTTTTCTTTTTCATTTTGAGCAGCTATGTATTCTTCTTGTTTTCTTCTTTCGTATTCTGGATCACCCATTACCATTGCTCCACCAGCTCCTATAGCTCCTGATATCAAAGGAAATCTTTCCATTAATGGTAAACCTTTACTTAACATGGTTTTAAATAATCCTGGAGGTGCTTTGGCAGTTCCTGCTAACCATTTTGCTCCACCTGGTGATCCTAACCATCCAGTAAGTCCACCACTACCAGTAAGTCCACCAGTTATACCACCAGTTAAACCACCAAAAAGAGCACCACGTTTCCAATCTTTTCCTTGAATTTTATTTACTAGTGCACCTAGGATTGCACCACCAATCATTCCACCCATAAAATACCCAGGTCTGTTTTGGTATGCGCCTATTCCTTTGTTTTGATTCATCTTCTTAAACTTGCTATTCCACCACGGTTATACGAACTCATATTCATAATTGGATCTTGATATATATCAAATGGTCCTCCTGAAAAATAATCTCCAAAATTTTGAGCTAAATCCTTAGTCCCCCGTGGAATAGGAATCCCTGGAAACATTGGCAAAAATGGTGATATTTTATCCCATATACTAGGTTTATCAACTTCCGGTGCGGATAGAATTTCTTCTGGTGCACGATCAAGTCCTATACCTTCTGGGTATGTAAGACCCATTCTTAATTTATCATTAAATTCATCTATTCCAGGTTGTCTATCTGAAGATAAATATTGTAAAGGATCATTAATGTCACTTATTCCAGGTTGTCTATCTGAAGGTAAATATTGTAAAGGATCATTAATATCACTTATTCCAGGTTGTCTATCTGAAGGTAAATATTGTAAAGGATCATTAATGTCACTTATTCCAGGTTGTCTACCTGGATATAAATATTGTAAAGGATCATTAATATCACTTATTCCAGGTTGTCTATCTGAAGGTAATTGTTTTGTCATAGTTCGTTCATCTCTAGGGAATGCATCTCTATATCCCATTTTAATATCTACTGGTCTTCTTATATCATATAATGGGATATCACCAGTTTCCGTTAATTCTTGTACAAAAGGATTTGCTCTTCTCATTGTTCCTTCTGTTGGTTGTCCATAATATGACTCTATATCATCAGTATTATACATTCCAGTATCACCAGTTCTAAAAGCTATGTCACCTACATCAGACGTTGTTAAAGGGTAAGCTGAAAATTCTGGTTGCATTTCTAATCCTTGTAAAATTAAATCTTGTTTTTCTTTTTCTTCAGGGTCTCCCATCATTCCCATATATTTTTGGTATCCTGCAGAAGGAAGTCCACGCGATAACGCTTGTGGAAATACATTAAAAGGCGAAGAAGTTTCAATATTATATTCTGCATCATATCTAAGATCTTGATTATCTTGACCTGGATATCTGAACTCATTACCGTCAGGACCTCTAAAAATTCTAAATCCACCAAGTCTATTAAGAAATTTCTTTTCCGCTGCTAACCTATCTCTAGTTGCTTTAAAACCTGATCCATATTGACCATAATTTTTTCTATCTCTTATCTCTCGTTGTTTTCTTCTCTCGGCTACTTGTTGACCTAACGTTGCCATTATGAGCTTCCTCCTAAAATATCTGGTAATTTATTTACGCTTATTGCCACGTCTCTTTTTATATCCTCTTGTTTTGTATCTGTTGCAGGGTTGTTAACATCAGCTTCTGCTTCTGATTCACTTGCATAAACCTTCCCCGTAGTGGCGTGCTTGATTGTAGATTTAGTTTCTACATCTGGCGCTGAAATTGTCTTTTTTCCAGCTAACACGGTAATATTATCATTTATAGCCATTTTTTTCCCTCATTGCAATAATTAACTTATCTCTAACACACTTAGAATAATATGTAAATCGCCACCATTTTCCGCTTGTACCTTGATAACCTCAGATTCTTTAGCTACCAAAGGGCAAGGTGAGCCAATGGAAGAATCTGCTGAATCTTGATCTAAACTTCCAGCAGATAATAATTCTTCTGTAGTCAAACTTTGAACAGATCTATCTGTTTGTAAGTTATAACTAACACTACTACTATCTACTAAATATATGGAAATTTTACAATCATTTTGGGCATCTACATTAGATACACGAATTGATTTAATAATAGCTGTTGTTTCTGAAGGCACAGTGTACAATGTTGTAAGAGAACTATTAGATAAAACTGCTTTATAATTTGTATATACGTTTGCCATTTATCCTAAAAACCATGATACTGCTTCATCATCATCCCTAAGTGGTTCTGAAGTGTAAGTATTATTTAAAGCAAAAATTAATTGTTCTAATGTTTGAATCATTTGTGCCATTTGTGATTGATCATATTCTGGCGTTGCGTGTGGTAATAATGGTACTGTTATTTTTGCCATGTTATCCTCTCATTCCGTCTGGTTTACCATCAAAACGTAATGTACCGTAGCGCCATTTATCATCAACAGCATCACTAGATACACGCAATGCAAGTTGTCTACCACGTATGCGTGTGTCTTGTTTTGTCGTTGAAGTTGAAACAGCAAAAGGTCCATGTGTTGTTTGTGTAGTTGCAGGATAAGGGCGTGATTTAATTGTTATGTCTACATCACCAACTTGATTTTTAAAATCTGGTATGAAACGTGCAATAGAAAGAAATTGATCACCTTCTCCAATGTCAATATCACCTGATTCTATGTATGATGTCATTGCTGATCCTGCATCATTAACACCTTCTTCATGTGCATAAACAAAAGTACGTCCAGATTTATTACCATAGATAGTTGAAATTGTAGATGTCGTATCACTTGAATTAAATTCAGTTGCATATGGATTGGGATAAACACCTCGATCAGCCCACGTGCTTCTTGCAAGCGAACCAATATACCATAAATTTTCTGCATAATTATAAGTAACATGACGATCTATTTGTAATGAATCAGCTGATGGATAAAACCATATAATTTCATTAAAATCTGAATTAGCTGCACAAAAGACCTCATTTAATGCATTTTTATTTATGTCGTCAAATACATAATCTTGTACACTGCATGGTATTTTTTTCACTGCACCATCAAAAGTAAAGAATGAGTCATTACCCATCCAATAAGTCATACCACTGACATCAATAGCAGCATCACTTCCTACTGCTCCACAGTTATCCCCTAATTGTTTAAATCCAAAAGTAAAAGGAGGTCCAATAAATTGCATTTGATATAAAGCTGTATCAGTCCAAATAAGAATAGCACCCCTAGATCTAACAGCTGCATTAATTTTATTTCCTGCAGTAAGTCTTTGTGAACCAGCAGTGTTAGTTGCAGTTGGTGCCCATGTGTTTGTATCTTCTTGATCTGACCAACGTATAAACATGTTATCTTGTGTAGTTGTTGTTCCAATAGTTGTTTCTGTTCCAAAACAAATAACGTGTCTATCATCACCAGATACTAACATAAATCTTGATTTAGTTGGTGAATTAGAAACATTTGTTCTTGCTGCTACATTACTTGACAAACCACTTGATGTGTCCCAATAATAAAGACTGCCATCAAATTTTTGTGCTAACACATCTTCACCCCAGTTATCAAGTGCCCAATTTTCTGCTGATAATTTTACTTCTTGTGGACCTGTTAATCCTTCACGTGTAACATTCCAAGTTCCTTTATCCGAATCACCTGTTGAATCCCAAACACTAGCGCCCCATCCATATCCATAGATTGATGTAGCTGGCCCTGAGTTTATTTGATAAGTTGCTGTTGCTGTTGCACCTGTTGCTGAAGATGACGCTGCAGCTGGTGATTCAATTGTATAAGTATTAGCATCAACCGCTGTTAATATTTCAAATTCATTTTGTAAATTAGCTTGTGATAAACCTCCAATAGCTCCACTAACACTTGAAATAGTAACATGGTCACCAATTAATGCGCCGTGTGACGCATCTGTAACTGTAACTGTTTTTGATCCTGATGTTGTTGCAAATTGTGTTATGCTTCCTGTTCCACGCGTTGGTGTTATATCTGCGTAACTTCCTTCAGAATATGCATAAAGTTTTTTATTAGTTCCGTACATAGCGTAGTTAACGCCGGCATTACTGGACCATGTAAGTATAGCGCGTGTTGCACCCAAGAGCGCATCAGTTGAAACTTTTTCCCAACCACCAATTTTTTCAGGTTGTCCATAACGAAAACGAACATTATCACTATCTATCCATCGTCCTTCTGCACCATATTCGGTATTTTGCTTATCAATACCAGGTGCTACTTGCAATTTTTGTAGTGGCATTATAGCTCCTAACTAGTTGCGTAGAATGGTATCCAGTAATCTGTTCCATTAACATTAACACGAATATGTCCTGTCAATGATCCTACACTTGTGTCTGTTGTAATACTTGATCCTTGATCTGATGCACTTGTACCATCAAATTTAATAAACTCTTGATCTGTATCATCTTGATCTAATGATAGACAAGCGATAGCTCCAGAAGAATTAGCTTGATTTATTTCTACACTTGCATCTGCAGGTGTTGATGTACCAAAACCAATTTTATCAGCAGAACCATCAGCAAAAAAAGCATGTGTTAAAGTATCTGTTTCTATTCTAAAATCAACTGCAGCGTGAGATTCATTAAATACAAATCCACCACCATCAAAGTCAATACTACCTGTTGCTTTAACTCCACCTACAACGTGTAATTCTGTTGAAGGTGAACCTGTTTTAATTCCTACACGGTCATTTCCTGCATCAGTAAAAAATAAGTTAGCGTCTCCGTTTCCTTCAATTCTAAAATCTACATCTGCTGAAGATTCATTAAAAATAAAAGTACCACCATCAAGTGATGTGTTACCACTGACTGTTAATGTTCCATTTGCTTTTATGTTTCCTGCATCTTCTAATACATCAAACATGGTAGACCCATCAGAATATAAAATATGTTTTGATGATGCTACTAGGTTTGTTGCAGTTCCGCCTGCTGGTTTAAATCCTAAAGTATAGGTTCCCATTGTTGTTGCGTTATCAACAATGTACCATGATTCTACAGCTTCACACTGCATAGTTGTATTACCAGTAAGTGATCCTGTTAATTTTATGATTGCATTACTTTGTTCATCTGTTGTAGATCCATCAGATGCAGTCAAAGAATCAGAAGTACTAGCAACAGCTACAGATACATATCCTTTAATAGCTGATTCCAGCTTTTGTAAATTATTATTTGTTATTGTACCCCATGTTCCTGAGTTTTCTCCACTAGCTTGAAGTTCTAGGTTGAGTGCACTTGAATATGTTGAAGCCATTTATCCTCCTTATGCCACGTCATCTATTAAAGCAGCCACAATGGCGTTTGCTGTTGCATCACCAGCGTCTGCTACATCAGAAGATATAGCATGAATATTAGCAACTGTCACGTTTGGAAGTCTTCCAAACCATGATTGTTCTGGACCAATAAAAATTCCATCAGCTAAATCATTTGCCGCTGTTCCGCCATCAAGACAAATAACAATACCGTCTGCTGTGCTTGTGTTCTTAATAAATAAAAATTTAACTTTATCACTTGTACTTACCGCTGTCATATCTGTATCTTGATCAACGGCAGTATAATCGATAAAGCGACCTGCAATTAAATCAGCACTAGTTGTAGTTACCGCTGTTAATTTGTAATACCATTTATCGTTTGCGTCATCCGGTGTCACCGTCATAGATCCACTAATAGTTTTAGAAATCTCGTCTGGTAAAATTGTTGCGCTTAATGTTATACTTGCATCATCTGCCATAATTAATCACTTGCTCCTGGTTCAACTTCTTTCCATGTAGCGCTTTGGCTATCATCTGTTTCATTCCAAACAAAGAAATTTGGATTACCTGTACTAAATGAAATTAAGTTTTGGAATGCTTCACCAAATGCTGTTTCATCACCAATACTAAACGTTGGTGCGCCAGCACTTGTCACATCAATATCTGCTCCACCTGTCGCTACCTCAGTACCTAAACTAAATGTTCCTGCACCAGCTGTTGTTACAGCAAATACTGCAGTTCCTGTAGCTGTTTCTGTTCCAATGCTAAACGTTGCTGCTTGGCCCATGGAAACATCAACTGTTCCTGCATTAACAACAAGTCCAGATAGCGCTTCAGCTACTGCAAATTGTCCTATTGCTCCGTGTCCTAGTAACATTAACCCTCTAGTGTTGTTACTCTTGCTTTAAGAGATTCAATTTCTGTTATTGCTTCTTTAAGTGCCGCAGTGAGTAGTGGAACTAGTTTTGATTGGTCAATACCTTGTGGTTTAATAATTTGTTTTGTTGCTTCCCAAGTTGTATTACTAGCATATATTTCACCACCTTCTTCAGTTTTTCCATGTGTCCAATCTGCTTGTTCAATATTAGTTCGTACAACATCTCCACTAGCAGATAATACTACTTTTTGAAGTGTCTCAGTTGCATCTTTAGTACCACTAATGGCTTCTGGTATTACTGATTGTACTTCATGTGCAAAAAAACCATCTACTTTATTTGCACTAGGGTTTGATTTCCAATTAAACTTATAAGGTTTAAGTTGTTTAATTCTTGTTATCCCATCAGTAATATTTTCTTCTGATTGTTTTAAACGATAATCTGAAGATGTTTGATAGCTTACAGCGTCATTAGAACCATTTCTTTCAACAGAGCCTATAACTGTTCCACTTCTTCTCATACTTAAAAAAGGAAAATTAGAAGCCGCATCTTTGTCGTTAATAATTATTCCCGACTCATTATCTCCACCTGCCTCTATATTTAATTTAAAAGCAGCTACAACCTCATTATCTATGATTACTCTGCTAGTTGCTTTAACAGCTCCTGCTGGAAGAATAACAAGTCTATCTGTTGGAGAAGCCGCACCATCTGCTGTAACACCAAACTTTAATTCTGTTGGCATATCATTTCCACCGGGAGTTCCATCTACTCTTGCAATTATGTGTGCACCATAAGTTTGTCTGTCAGTGCCGTCTGCTCCGCCAAACATAATATTACCTAAATAATCATTATCTTGAACAACAGTTGTTGCACCAACAGCAGTGCCTCTTGTTTTACACATTATAATTGCAGGTGCTCCATTATTATTAGAGTTTTGTGTAAGACTTACTGAATTTTTATTATCACCTGTTCCTTCTATTTGAATATGAGGTTCATAACCTGCGGCATGAACAGATTTTGCCGCTATACCA
>Ga0209992_10003104_pt1 | contig 14343 bp, 14 predicted proteins | sample 2SBtaG_2_FD_182564 | JGI IMG/M metagenome (GOLD analysis project Ga0209992, IMG submission 182564) | Deep subsurface microbial communities from Kolumbo volcano to uncover new lineages of life (NeLLi) - 2SBTROV12_ACTIVE470 metaG (SPAdes)... | ecosystem: Environmental > Aquatic > Marine >... | reverse complement strand
GTAACTGGAGTTGGTGCTCACAGGTTTGTCTAAATCCTGATAAAACCGATCACAATGGCGTTCATTCAGTGGGTCAACCGATTCATTAATCTTTTTATTGATGCGACAACTACCTTGAAATCTACCGTTAGTGCCTCGTCCAAGGCTCAACCTGATTCGCAATGATGAAATACATCCTTGTATTTCCCCCTGCGGGTCGCTTCGCGGTCCAAATCCGTTCCAGACGGATTTGTCATGGGATACTGGCGCCCAACGCTAAACACCGTTCCGAAATCATTCCGGACGCGCAGAAAATCGAAAAGAATACTTCCGATACGCAAGACGACACGCCCCAGTCCTCGGCGTCTGTTCGCATCAGCTGGGCCCGACTGCTGACAAAACCGCCGGGAGCGGGTTTTGAACGGCACATGCCGGCCCGAAGGGTGAAAACCAAGGAATGGTTTTCGTAATCGGGTATTCGATATCGACATCGAACACTGCCCTCACTGCGGGGGTGAACTGAAAATCATCGCCGCTATCGAAGAGCCCACAGTGATCGCTAAGATCCTCGCTCATCTGGGCTTGCCTACCCGTCATCTGCTCTGCGCTATCCCTGCTTCGCTTGCTGTCCAGCCAGGCCCTCCTGGCTTGTCGTTCGCTGCTTAATCGCAGCTCACCCACCCCGATCTCCCGCCCAGTCTTTCGAACTATTCGAAATGGCCTGATCTTACACCGGTACCACGATTCAATTCGGCTCACCTTCGGAGCCGGCGATCCCCTTTGGCCATCATCTACCCGAAACCCGAAAAATCGTCGGAATCACTACTCGATTGCTCTTTTCAAACTCCAAAAATGCAAATTTTTCGTCCGAGAACGTCACATTTGACAACTTACTTTATGCGGCCTTTACAACGTCCAGCAAAACGAATCATCGATACAATCGAATACAATCTCGAACAACTGGACGACCTGATTCTTGGAACTGGATTTATTGAAAACCACCGTCGATACGCTCATAACCCATGTCGAGCAATTAAAAGATCGGTAAAAATTACTTAGAGCGCTCAAAATCCGTTTAATTATCCGGTGGTTCGCAGCTTTTATTCAGATCCTATTACTTCCCTAATGAATGGGCTTGCAAGCCCTATTCACAGTCGGATATTTTTGCTTCATGCTTGTCGCATAAGTTAATAATATTGTCATTGAATTGTTACCGAACTGTCATGTTAATGACTTCATATCTTAATTTCGGACGTTTAGCCTTACCGTTACGCTAACTAATGAAGTCTGGAGTAAACATGGGTATTTCAAAATACATCTTGCTGATTGGTGTCGTGCTGGGTTCGTCGGCGACAGGTGTGGCATCCGCCGATTATGGGCACCATAGATCGAAAGATAAGAAAGATAAGTGGTATCATCATAGACCGGATATGCACTTCAAACAGCAATCGGTCCAATTAGGCCCAAGACCTTACTTTCTGGTCGAAGATATGAAAGACAGCGGATTGAAAGAAGCATTGCAACAATGCAGCGAAGGGCCTTTTTTCAAATCCGACTTTTCCATTGGCCACCGTGGCGCCGCATTACAATTCCCAGAACACAGTAAACAATCATATGAAGCGGCAGCGCGAATGGGTGCTGGCATTGTCGAGTGTGATGTAACTTTCACTAAAGATAAAGAATTGGTTTGTCGCCATTCACAATGTGATCTGGAAACTACGACCAATATTCTTGAGACCGGTTTAGCTGGAAATTGCTCTGTCCAACCGGACTTTACAAGCGAAACGCCTTATAAAAACGTTAATTGCTGCACCAGTGACATAACTTTAGCGGAATTCAAAACTTTACGGGCTAAGATGGATGCAGGCAATCGTAATGCAAAAACCGTGGACGAGTTCATGAATGCTACTCCCAATTTCCGTACCGATACCTATGCCGGCAACGGAACGGTGATGACGCATAAGGAAAGTATTGAACTATTTAAAAGACTGGGTGTAAAAATGACGCCGGAATTAAAATCTCCAAGCGTAGAAATGCCATTCGACGGTTTTACTCAACAGGCCTATGCCCAAAAAATGATCGATGAATACAAAATGGCCGGTGTTAAAGCCAAAGATGTTTACCCGCAATCATTTAATCTGGAAGACGTTCGTTATTGGCTAGCCAATGAACGAAAATTTGCTAAACAAGCGGTTTTGCTAGAAGATCTGAATGTTCCCGCCGACTTGCCTGCAGCAATTTCCAGACTCCCTTCATTAGCAGCCGAAGGCGTAAAAATCGTAGCGCCGCCAATGTGGGCGCTGGTAACACTGGACGCTAATAATAAGATAGTCCCATCCGAATATGCTATGGCCGCAAAAGCAGTCGGCCTGGATATCATCACCTGGACACTCGAACGTTCCGGGTTATTGAAAAATGGCGGCGGTTATTATTATCAATCGGTGACCGGTGCAATCGAAACTGATGGTGACACCATGGAAATTCTGGACGTGCTGGCCAGGGATGTCGGTGTGATGGGCGTTTTTTCAGATTGGCCCGCCACAGTCACTTACTATGCCAACTGCATGGATCTAAAGTAGTTTTAACGCCTTTCTCCGGCATAGCCGGAGAAAGGCGTCAAAATCACTACTCGATTGCTCTTTTCAAACTCCAAAAATACAAATTTTTCGTCCGACACCATCGGAATTGACAACTTACAGATCCTTCCGTACATTTCCATTTGACCAAAAAGGCTGTTTATTCGCCTTATTCGTTCGTAAATGTCGCATAAGAAATATCAGCACAGCACTAAGTGAATTACTTTTACTGGAGAGTTTGGGGGATCAATATAGCTTTTTTTACCGCAACACGAAGATATAGAGGAAGATTTAGATGAGTAGAATGACTCGACTGGCTAATTTGGCAGCCATAATAGCGAGCGTATTTCTATCAGCGTGCTTGAAGCAATCGGCTATAGATTCACAGTCAAATGTTAAGGCAGAGAAACTGCTGACCAACGCCAAGGTCTATACCGTCAATGAGGGCCAACCTTGGGGTGAGGCCGTTGCGATCAAGGGCAATAAGATTATATACGTGGGTGACGCCAAAGGTGCCGCCGGATTCGTGGATGCTGATACGGAGACCTTTGACTTAAACGGCAAGATGGTCCTGCCGGGTTTTGTCAGTGGTCACGACCATCTGATAGCCTCTGACTGGATGGGTTATGGCGTACAACTTTACGACGCAAAATCGAAAGAGGAATATCTCCAGCTAATCAGTGACTATGTAAAGGCGAATCCGGATGAAAAAGTCATTCGGGGAATCGGATGGAATCCCGTAATCTATGGTGGTATGCCGACCTCGCAAGAACTGGATGCAATCGTCTCTGACCGGCCAGCTATATTGCTGGAATTTACTATTCATGATGCCTGGCTCAACAGCAAGGCTATGGAAGTTGGCGGCATTACCAAAGAGACAAAAGATCCGCTGCCCGGTGTGACTTACTGGAACCGTGACAAGGATGGCAAACCTAGCGGTACGGCAATCGAATTTGCGTGGTTGCCAACCTATGTAGCATCCGGCGCCTGGGAACCTGAAAAGATGATTCCAGCCAGTCAGAAAAAAAATTATGCGGCTGCTGTGGCGAGTGGTATGACAGCATTCCTTAACCCGGGGCTGGTGACACCGAATCTGAATAATCCTGAAGGTATGTTTGAAGATTATAAGGTCACCCTGGAATTGTTATCGCAACTAGATCAGCAAGGCGAGCTACCACTGCGTACCTTTTCACAACCGCTATATAAGAACCCGGAAGCGGATCCCGAGTGGTTCGTGGGAAAAGCCGCTGTGTTTGCCAAACAATATGATAGTGAACGCTTGCGTTCCCTGGGTATTAAGATACATCCGGAAGGCAACTGGAGCAGCCGTACCTCATTGATGCTAGAACCTTATTTGCCAAAAGATGGCGAAGAAGTTGATATCGAAAGGCCTTCGCCCACGGCTTATGGTGCGGCCGGAGTAAGAGCTGATTTAATGAGAAAAATTGTACTCGCGGCCAATGCCAAAGGACTTGATGTGGCGACCCATACCGATGGCAGTGCCACCGTAAGAGCGATGATCGATGCCATAGAAGCGTCCAAGGAAGCCGGATACAGCGATACCCGAAACTCGTTGCATCATTTATTCTGGGCGCATCCTGATGACCTGCAGCGTATTCTGGACATGAATCTAACGGTTAACATAACGCCCAACTTCAGTACCGACTGGACGGGGCAGGATATGCTCGCTTACCAGCTGCTCGGAGAGGAACGCACGAAGGAGCAGCTTTCGACCTATCCGATTGTTTTCGCTAACGGTAACAAGGTCAGCTTGTCTGCAGATATTCCTAGCTCACCGCTTGCTTTAATTGCGCCGTTATTCAACATGGAAGCAGCGATAACGCTGCAAGATCCCACCAGCCCGGATTCCAAGGTATTTCCGCCAGGACGCAAAGGTATTACCCTGAAGCAGGCAATTAAGGGCGTTACTATATTCCCCGCTTGGCAAATCCGCATGGAGAGCAAAATCGGTAGCATCGAGGTGGGGAAATATGCGGACCTGGTTATATTAGAGAAAAACCTGTTTGATGTTGCCCCGCGTGATATCGCCGAAGTGAAGGTGGAAGCGACAATAATGGATGGTAAATTCACCTATTGGGATGGCATTTAAAAAATTTTTTCAAGTCGGGCTGAATTCTATAATCAGCCGATAAAGTAAAGGTTCCAGCTTCCGAATGAATACACGATTCATCTCTATCCTTCTGCTCTTGGTTGTAAGTTTGGTGGGATGTGCACGCAGCGTACCCCATGCCCGCACCGTCGAGGAAATCCGCATCATGCTGAAGCCAGGCGACTACGAACGGTTCGACTACGTACAGGGAGAAGATTGTGTCGGGCGCTACTTGGCATTTTTCCGGTTTGCATCTCCTAACGTAGTGGTAGCCGCTCGAAACGCAATGCAGAATGCGGACGAAGCAAATTTTCTTACCAACCGACACGTATCCATGGATGAACGCTTTATTGTCCCGCTTTTGTATCACCAAGTTTGCGTGGTGGTGGAAGGCCGCGCTATCCGGCTTCATACCGCAGCGGAGAAAGGACTGTGAGCAGGTTCGGTTGGTGTACGTCGCTTGTGTTGTTGCTGCTTATTGCGGGCTGTGCCTATCAAGCCCCGATCACCCAGAGTCAGGACGCAGTAGAGCTCGACGTGAGACCGAGTGAGATGATTCTTAAAGGCGGGACGATGGCCAGCACTCGACGTTTCCATCTTTTATTCATCGGCATTGGAGAGAGAAATTCGTTCCTGCGAGCCGAAGGCAAAGCCATCGAAGCCGTGGATGCCGAACTTCTCGTCAACCGAATCCGATTAAAGTATTTCGAGGGTTTTTTGATCCCGAGCCTGTGGCTACAAACACTAGGCTTCGATGGAGCCAACGACATCCCGATTGTCGGATGGGAAATCTACACGGTTGCGGGTACTGGAGTTCGCCTCGTTCCCCAATACTAGGAATGTTGGGTATTGCTAACATTTCTTATGCTACATCTACCCGGCTGGACTTGAGCAAAACCTGACAGTTGCTGCGTAGTCGAATATCGAATGATAAATACAAACTCTGTGCATCCACTAACCTCTGGCCTAGTGAAACGTGTTGGTACTTTTGGAGGTAGTTCACACAGGACCCCAAATTCAATTTAAAGATACCATCGCAATGATAAAAATGATTAGAAGAACAGCATGGCTGCTGGGTTTAAGCGCCTGCTGGATCCCGGTTGTCGGTGCTCAGAATGACGAAGCGGTTCGAGAAATGGCGCGTAAGGCGCAGGATCCTTTGGGAAACGTCAAAGCACTGATGACGGATAACACGATCGCGTTCGGCGGGGGACCTGACGATGACATTACGTATGGTTTTCAGCTACAGCCCGTTTATTCGATCGAAAACGAGACTCAATTCAACATGATTGCGCGCGCTATTATACCGGTTATCGGAGTCGACCCCGGCGTAGTTGTGCCGCGAATTGGTCCGGATACTCGGCCCAATGATGGTCCTCGCTGGGGTTTAAGCGATATCATGCTACAGTATTTTTTTTCACCCAAAACGGACTCCAGCGTTAAATGGGGCATTGGCCCTCAGGTTTCGTTAAGAACCCGTACCGGGGACCGTCAGGCGGGACCCGGTTGGGGTGGCGGACTTGCTGGAGTCGTTTTCGGTGGTTACGGCAATTGGTCGCTGGGTAGTATAGTTATGCAGCACTGGGGAGAGGATAGGTTCAGCCTATCGACGGTGCAGGTCATCGCAATGTACAATTTCGAGTCAATGCCCGGTGCCTATCTTGGTTACAATAACTCGATAACCTACAACTGGAATGCGAACTCTGGAGATCAACTTACCTTACCGCTCGGTGCAATGGCTGGCAAAACATTACTGCTCGACAATGGTGACGCGCTGGATTTGAATATCGGCGGCTATAACCTTGTAGTCAGTCCTAAAAATGCTCCTGAGTGGCAATTGAAATTCGGCATTTCCTATTTCTTCAACTAGTCTGTCAGTCAACGGCACTACCGTCTAAGTGACAACTTTTTACACGCATTACGAACGGACGCCTACTACATATAAACTTGATTCTGGCCAATTCCGTCAGAATCCCGGCCGACCCTCATTCACGCCTTACGCCATGCCTACGCCACCCATCAACTGGAAGCGGGCATGCCGGTTCATCAACTGCAGCGTTTACTCGGACATCAGAATATCCATACGAAGCTACGTTATGTCCACTGGCTTCCGGATTACCGAGAAGGTAAAACCGGAGCGGATTTGATCGCCGGACTGGAGGTGCATGATGGTTGAAGTCACCGGACTGCAAGCGGTATTCCAGCATTTTATGAAGGACTATCGCTGCCACCAACCCCTTAGCCCCGTTCAGGAAAAAGCGTGCCGGCATTCGAACAATGCCGCACAGAAGCCTTGGGCGGATTGCAACAGCGTTGCAACCGCTGCGGCTACCAGCAACCTCAGTATCATTCTTGCCGCGACCGTCATTGTCCCAAATGCCAAGGGCGTGCCCAGCAAGCGTGGTGTGAACATCAGCGACAAGCAGTTCTGCCGGTGACTTACTACCCTCTGGTCTTTACCTTGCCCCATGAACTGAATGGCTGTGTGGCCTTGCGCCCGGAGGTGATCTACCGTAGTTTTTTCCAAAGTGTGTGGAAGACGTTGAGCGCTTTTGGCCGTGATCCTAAACGCCTCAATGGAACCCTTGGCATGACCTGTATACTGCACACTTGGGGACAAGCACTCACCCGGCACGTACATCTCCATTGTTTGGTGCCCAGCGTTGCTTTGACGGAGTCGGGAGCGATTCGGGTTGCCAAGAGCAACTACCTGTTCCCGGTAAAAGCGCTGTCGCGCCACTTCCGAGGCTCCATGGTCAGTGCACTGCGGCAAGCCACCAAAGTGGGTGAACTTCACCGCATTACCCGGCCTGGGGAAATCGATGCCACGCCGAATCAGCTGATGGAAAGCGATTGGGTGGTGTATACCAAAGCTTATCTGAAACAGCCTGAAACGGTAGTCGACTATCTTGGCCGCTATAGCCGTAAGACGGCGCTTCATGATCGGCGCATCCTGGGTATCGACGGGAATCAAGTCAGTTTCCGGTATAAAGATTACCGGGACAACCACCGGCACAAAGTGATGCAACTGGCGGGTGAAGAGTTGATCCGACGTTTTCTATTGCACATTCTACCCAAGGGGCTGATGCGGATCCGACACTATGGTTTTCTAGCCAACCGCTGCAGGCAAGCCACGCTCAGCCAGATCCGAAACGGCCTTGCAGAGACCGACCGCATAAACCCCTCCGGTCGCAGTGAAGACGACGGTAAACGAAACGACCGCCAAGATCCCCTGCCGTCCACGTGTCCGCGTTGCACGACCGGTCGCTTGATCATAGTCTACGAAATACTGCCCAAACGGTTTGCCTATGGATGAATCATGAACCGCTGAGAATCGAAGCCATCGTTAGCCGGACCCTCGAGAGGCTCCAGGAGCCTGGGATGGTGTTCGGCCTGACCCAAACAAATCCCGAAAAACCGTGGTTTATACTTCATGCACGACTGAAAAATCCACGGCTAAAAGCAATGTTTGTCCTGAAAAAAATTATACCGGTACCCTACGATCACCTAACAACTATCGATTTTCTTCGACAATCGCGCCCTTCCTAAATACAATCGCCTGTAATATAGAGCACCAGGTTGGCGACTTAGTCCAACAGACATTTATCTGCCATGCTACGCACGGCAAGATAAAATGCTTAGTTGTTAGCGTCAGGTGCAAGCTGACCCAAGCGTCAATGCTTATTTGAATTCCTGTCAGTCCACACAAACTAAATATCGAGGAAAAATATGAATAAATCAATCAATCGTCGTGACCTCTTGAAACTTACCGGTAGCGCAGCCGTTGCAGGCATCTCAATGTCTGCGATAAGTGTTCCGGCTGGCGAATCTAAAACCCCACTATTGAAAGACAGCAAAGGCGTGGGCGTTTACAACGAATGGGACAAATTGGAATCGGCCATCGTAGGCACCACAGAAGGCTTTACGTTTCCAAAGCTTGACTGGGTTTTGGATACTTATACGGGAATTACCGATGAAGTAAAAGAGTCATTGCGCAGTCATTATGGCAAGACTTTTGAAAAACAGGACCCAAAGCAATACTCGATCACGAAAGCGGAACAAGACAGCCTGGCCAGTCTCATGGAAGTAGAGGGAATTGAAGTGATTCGCCCAACATTGCCATCCATTGAAGAGCGACAAGCAAACCATATTGGATACACGGCGATGTTTGAACGAGACAATACACTGGCAGTCGGCGATGAAATCATAGACACCTTCTGTCGTACAGGCGCTCGTCGTAAGGTGCACCCATTTTTATACAAGCAAATTAGCGAGGTGTCTAAACGCACTGGTCAGAGCCATATTTCACAGCCTGTACCAGCGATCATGACAGATTTACCAGATGAAACGCAACCCTATCTGGAAGGCGGAGACATTTTTATTCTAGGTAAAGATATTTTGGTGGGTCATGCCGGTATCGCGTCAAGCTATGCAGGTATTGAATGGCTACAAAAACACCTTGCACCGAAAGGTTACCGCATCCATACGATTGAATTAACGTATGATTGGATCCACCTAGACTGCATATTCTCAACGCCACGTGAAGGTTTAGCAATGTGCTATTTAGGTGGGGTAAAAGGTGGCAAGGCCGCATTCCCAGAGTTTATGCAAAACTGGACCTGGTTAGAGGCCAAAAAAGAAGAAGCCAAAGCGCTAGGTTGTAATGGTGTCAACTTGGCACCAAACCGTACCATTATTGGTGCTGAACATACGCGAATTATCAAGATGTTAGAAGACAACGGCGTAGAGTGTGTGACGCTACCGTATGCTAATGCGTCAATGTTTGGTGGAGGTCCACGTTGTTCGACTCACCCACTTATTCGTAAGGTTTAACCATTTCTTCTTGGGCGAGGCGGACATTGTTGTCTAGGATAAAAGTCCTTTTCAAAAACCAAAATGTTTCCAGCTATAAATACTATGTTAATCAGCGTGTAAATTTTGCCAGTTCTTTCAAAAAAACAGCATCCAGATTTACCAGTACAATTTTGTAAGCTATCGTTATCTATCGCTTATTCTCTAGCAATATTAACGCTGATACTGGAAAAAATTGGAAGCTGATTTACACCGTTTATTTTATTATTTACCAAGGGTCTGATTTCTCCGTGGCGCTACCAATCCATCCTCCATTTATTTGGCGCCGCAGTCAGCAATTGTAATCGAAAATTCTAATATTTATAGCTCAAGCGCCTTCCTGAGATTTTCTAAAAGAGCGGTACGCTTGGTTTTAGAAAGCCTACTAAGGTTTTCAATCTTCCAGCGAACCGCTGGGAGGGCATCGACACTGGGAAGTTCCAGCATCGCCCAGTCTGGATCACCGGACTTGAAGGACAAAAGGAAATGTCGGTGAGTATCCGGCATGTCACCGACTATCCGGCCGACCAGTTCCTCGCGTGCCGAATATAGGTCGTCGATCGTCACTTTCTCGCGTGTCATGCCGGCAAACCCGGTTTCGAATTCGTGTTGTAAGTCCTTACGCAAAGGTACCAGCACTTCTGCCATTGGGCGATTGTGGCTGATCAAGTAAATGAGAAAGGCGCGACGCAATTCCTCGTCGATTCCCTCGTTCGCAAGCAGCTCGCGTACATCAAACAGGTCGCGTGGATGCTGCCGATCGAGTGCCGCGACGATCTTCCCTGCGTAGAGATCTTGGAAGGATACCACAGCGATTTCTGCGTAACCGAATTCATCTTCCACCTGCTCTTGAACGGCAAGTCGCCTGGCTGGATACACGCAGCCACGTGTTACTGGTGTCACCTCAATCTTGATCTGAACGCCCGAGGCGCTGACAAATACCTTGGTCACAGCACATTCCTGACGCAAAGGCACAATCTGAGTACGACTTACTGGAATACCCTCTTCTATCTTGCGCGCGATCCGTCGCATGGCAGCGTCAATATTCGCAAGCGATGTCTCTCGATCTTCAACCGGGAGATAAGTGAGATCAATGTCAACCGACAGACGAGGTAAGTCACGAACAAACAAGTTAATTGCTGTTCCTCCCTTGAGCGCAAAAACTTCTTCCGTGGCGACCAACGGCAACGTTTCCACCAAAAGCTTGACTTGGGTTCGATAGCCTTCAGCCGCTTGCATCGAGCACCTCTGGCACCGTGATCTGGTATTTCGGATCATAACGCCCGCCGGCGACAATCTGACGTTTACCGCGACCAAGGTCGATTTGACCGTGATCAAGGCGATTAAACCACGCGTGGTCCTGTCGTTCAGCAAACCACAGGAAAAGCCGCTTCACCTTGATACTCTTACACGCCTCAAGGACGACTTGAACTTTCCGCGGACTGAGCGTTCGCGCAGACTCCATCAACACATCGGCTTGATGGAACGACTCACGATCGGGCAGTTCATCGAGCAGTTCGCATAGTGCGCGTTCAGGCGTCGCGACGCCGAGCTTCCAACCCCAATGTCCCCATTCGAGTTGCGTTACCCCTGGAGCGTCTGGTTCAAAAAGTCGTTTGCCCTTGTGCTCGATCAGCTTCGCGTCAGTGGGAACCCGCTGTGTCCAACCTGGAAGGGGGATAAACGTGTACAGATGGACGGTTGGATTTCCAGAAAGCTGCAGATAGTGCGAAAGTCCATGCAGATCCAAAGCGGTCCGCCCGCCGACATGCACGGGTTTCTCAAGCAGCGCTTGCAACGAGATGACAACTCGTTGCCATGGGATCTCCCGCTCTTCGGCGCTGGACGGGCGGCGATAGACCCCTCGCACAACGCCCTCTAACCATCCCTGTGCCACATATTTCTCCCGCCATTGCCGCCGATAGCCATGGACATCGAGCCAAGATGTGTCGACTAAAAGCCCCTCCGGAAGCAGACGAGCCAACTGGTTTAGCTTTCTATTTTTTTTACCTATCATAAGTAGGTAAAAATACATGATTTAAAAACCAGCCGCAAGTTTGCATCTACTCCGGATTTGCCTATCTATGGTAGGTAAAAAATGTAGATTTTGAAACCGCGATAGTGCGAAGTGGAGCTCGTCCGTTTGAATCTGGGACATTTTCGGGGGCAAGAAAAATGAATGTAGCAATCTTAATAATCACTCAGGGCAGGTTGAAAATGCGCTACATTGTTGTTGGGAATTACTCGCCACCCATTGACTTTGACCCACGACTTCAATCTATGTCGCCGTGATTCTGATATCCAATCGGTGAACTGCCAGTTGAATGAAAGCAAGGCATATCCCTCATGAACTGTGTGATTTGCATGATTAATTGCGCAATCCTTAACGAAATCATACCCAATCTAAACATACTTTGCTGTACCGCACTATTTCAGGACTTGGTAAATATTTCGCATATTGATCATCAGTAATCAAATCGATTACGATTGAATCACGCCAGGGACCGTTTCGCCGCCATTTAATCGGCGGAGTGTAATCAAACAATGGCGTGGTTCTGTAGCAGAGCCTTATCGCCTACAGAATTGAGAGGTAACAACCATGGACAATGAACTTGATTTCGCGTCACGAACACCCAGTCAACTGGTCGACCGGTACGTCGTAGAAAATATCTTGCGACCCGATTCCATCCGAAATTATCGGCTTGCGGCGCACGTTTTCGAAAAAGATACCGGAATACGGCAGATTTCAGATATTAATCGGGACAGCGTGTTAACGTGGCGGGATATTGTATTGGAACGCGTTAAACCCACGACCTGGAACAACTACCGGCTGCACCTCAGCGTCATGTGGAACTTCGCGGTTCGCAGGCATTGGGTGGAGAACAATCCATTTGCGGAGGTCCGTCCTGCCCCGGTTTTAAAAAAAGTAAAAAAGATCATCCCTAGCGATTTATTAGCCGCCACCATCGACCTTCTGCGAAACTCGGACAAAGCACCGAAGCCCGCCTGGTTTTGGTTAATTGCGGTGAGATTTCTTTATTTTACCGGGATACGCAGGCGGCAACTCACGTCGCTAAAATGGAAAGATATTGATTTCAAAGAAAATATTATCGTACTTAGGGCGGAAGGATGTAAAACTAAAAGGGATTGGACCATTCCGATTCCCGCAACCTGTTTGAGTGATTTACATCGCTTAAAGACGCGGACTGAAGCAGTGAACAGAGGCTCTTTCAAACTCGACGATCAAGTCTTCCGGGTACAATTGTTCTACGATCGGTACAAAGGGTGTGAACTGTCGTCTGATCAAATTGGGGGATTTTTTGGCCGGCTCTCGAAGGAATTAACGGGCCCGGTATCCTCTCACCGACTCCGCCATACAATGGCCACGGAATTAGCCAAAGGCCCAAATCGGAATCTCAAGTTGCTCCAACAAATCCTGGGGCATACTAACCTGAGTACCACTCTGGAATACGTTCATCCGGACCCGGAACAGTTCCGAGGATTTCTCAACCAGCTGGAACTACCCGAAAGCAAGTAGAACTGACAATAGAACCTAACCTATAAAGGTCGTATCTTTTTTATATTCGTTTGGATGCCAAATCAGGGAATTTGCCTAAGCAGAGATTCGATCGAAGAAGAGATAATAAAAGATCTGTTTAAAATTACGAATATTCTTTAAAAAAGTATTGACTTTCGTTGGATTTTAAAATAGCGTTTGAATTCATTCAGGAGGATTTACGCCCAGAAATTAGTTTATCTGGGGCTGTTTTGGAATTTACCATCAAACGCGAGGAAGTCCAAAGCGAATAGAAGCGATTTATATGGAGTGGGCGGCTCGAACCGATAATTCGAGCCGCCCTGGCTCCGTGGGTTGCGGCGATCCGTGCCTCAACGCTAAAAATTGGAGCTGGCGATCCGATTCGAACGGACGACCGGCTGATTACAAATTAAATTGCTTGGGCAATTTATCGTAGCCGCAAATTCAATACGAATATCTTATCCGGGCTGATATTTAAACCATTTGTCCACTTGAGCTAATCCGGTACCTTATATCCAGATCGCGAATAGCGGTTTGATTGAGGACGCTACTTCTAAAACGTCTAAATGTCAATACCCTAAATCACAAATAGGCTTTTCCAGAACAAATATTAATCCGTGCAATAGCTTACAATCTTAGAGTAAATTTCAATCCATCTTACCAGTAGGAAGATTCAATTGATTGAGAAATCTACGTAACTGTTCCAGTTCGGGGTGGACGTATTCCAAAGTAGTTCTCAAGTTGGTATGCCCGAGAACCTGCTGAAGTGCCTTCAGGTCTCGATTTGGTCCTTTGGCCAATTCTGTCGCCATCGTATGGCGGAGTCGATGAGATGAGACCTGGCCTGCCAACTCTTTCGATAATCGTCTAAAGAAACCTCCCATCTGCTCAGGCGAAAGTTCTTTACCCTTATAGCGACTATAGAATAGTTGAACCCAAAAAACCTGATCACTGGCCTTGATGGCCCCGCCAATACGTGCTTCGGTACGTTCTCGCAGACGAATTAAATCCTGCAAACAGGCAGTTGGAATCGGGATAGTCCAATCTCTTTTGGTCTTGCATCTCTCAGCGGTTAGTAGAATTACACTATCTTTAAAATTGATATCACTCCACCGCAATGAGGTAATTTGTCGTCTGCGCATCCCAGTAAAATACAACAATCGAGCCACTTGCAAAACTCATCAAAGCGAGTGGACTTAGTAGCTTGAATAGCTAAAAAAAGAAAAAGACTTGCTCAAAAATGATAAAATAGAGGCTTCAAAACAATCTAAAAATATCGATAAATGAGC
>Ga0209992_10003103_pt1 | contig 14346 bp, 12 predicted proteins | sample 2SBtaG_2_FD_182564 | JGI IMG/M metagenome (GOLD analysis project Ga0209992, IMG submission 182564) | Deep subsurface microbial communities from Kolumbo volcano to uncover new lineages of life (NeLLi) - 2SBTROV12_ACTIVE470 metaG (SPAdes)... | ecosystem: Environmental > Aquatic > Marine >... | reverse complement strand
CAGAAGCTTTCGCATGCGTCCGTGAATCTTGTTGTTGAATTCGGTGGTCCGAAGTCTGAATTCTCCGGATTCATCCTCGGAAGCGTGCCGAAGCACCTGCAAAATGGAATCGCGATGTTTGTCGAATTGAAAGACCATTACCCGGATATATGATCTGAGCAGATCAAAAATGTCACCGTCGAAGTCTTCCGGTACCGCATTGTCAAATGCTTCAAGGCATGCATCGATAAAGTCGATGTCAGCAAGATGAAGCAGGGCAGATTTTCCTTTGAACCGGGCATAAAACCCGCCTACGGATGTACCCGCACGTTGCGCGACCTCATCGACTCGTGTTTGTTCGAAGCCTTTGTCATCCAGTAATTCCCGGGCAGCTCGAGCCAACGCTTTCTCTGTTGATCGGCTTCTGGATTGGACGGCTTTTTTTCGCCAGTTCGTCATGTGAAGGAGGAAGATGTTAAACAATTGAAACCAAATACGAATCTCATTCGCATTTAGTTGCGAATTGTTCGTTCGTAGTTCATGTGGCCCTCTTTCGCAGTTTTATGGTCGAAATCCCTATATATGAACACCAGGATTTTTTCATCCAGCGTATTCCTTTTTCGAATGAGACCCTTCAAGGCCACTTGTGCATTGGCAGTCGTGCTATCTGCATTGCTGATGTTGTCATCTGCTTGCAATCAGCAGACAGATTCCGATTTTCGCTTGAGATATGTGACATCGGTGGAGCAGGTTGGTCCGGTTGCGTACCGCGACCCACTGGGATCCGTATCTGCCGATGGAGAGTGGATCGCCTACACCAGCGATCGGTATATCGATCTGATTCCCTCTTCCGGGGGACCCCCTCAACGGTTTGGTCCCGGTATCAATTCCATCAATCAATTGACCTGGATTGGATCCTCGTTTGCAGCTGCTGTTCGAGAACGATCGTTTGACAGGTCCACCGTTCAGTGGTACCGCTATGATTTCGAGTCGGGCGAAAGACATGCTCTCTGGAATCCGGGCGTTTCAGGCAAATTCCGCGAACTGGTGTTCGATCAATCAGGCACACGTGCGGCGGGAATTATCAGTCGTGGCGGGCAGCAGCACCTCGTCCTCGTCGATATGACCAATGGAATGTCCGGTGATACGCTGGCATCTGCTGCCCGAATCGGATTTCCTGCATTCATGCCCGATGGTGGCATATCATGTCTGGTGCTGACTGACCACGGTCAGGATCTACAAATGCCGTGTGGAAGCCCGGCCGCGGATTGGGCTGAACATGTGTACGGTCGATATGTGTTTTCATCTGATGGAAATACACTCTACTACTCCAAACCTGACGACCGAAGTCGCCTGGACGTCTGGAAAAGAGAGCTCGCGTCTGGAAGCGAAATGCGTATTTCGAGCTTTGATAGAGACGCGTATTCACCATCCCTGGCCTCGGATGGCACGCTATTGTTCAAGTCCCAGGACTACGGCCTGTTCGTTGCTATGACTGATGCTGAAGGAGGATGGAGCACCCCCGTTACATCCTTTCTGTCCGAAACGCCAATGTGGGACTGGACGGGCGAGAAACTGAGCTTCACCTGGGGGGATTGGCGCAGGCAAACCGATGATATTCACTACCCGGACATCAGCCAGCACGTCGGCTACGTCGATGTCACGGGCGATCTTCCGGCCAAAGAACCAGATGTCATTGTGCGTCAATCATATTCGGAAGATCAGAGCCTGCACTGGTCTCCCAACGGGAAGTGGATTGTTCTGCATAGCCATGTAAACGGAGATGATATCTGGCTGATGCCTGCTGATCTATCCGAGGAAGCCATTCAAATTTCAGAAGGTGGGAGTGAAACGGGATGGCCGCGATGGTCAGAGGACGGGCGTTTTATTCAGTACGCGAGTTACAGACGATTGCCAAATGGAGGACGACGAAGCGACCTGTTCGTCATCGAAATCGATCAGGACACTGGAGAAATACTACAAGGGGCAACTCCGGTGGACCTGGGAGACTTTCCCCTCGACGCGCAACACGGCGAGTGGTTGGGAGGCTCGGATCAAATAGTCTTCGAAGCCGCTTCAGAGGCAAACAGGAAGTCAATCTACAAGGTCGCTCGAACAGGAGGCGCTCCCGAACTCATCCATGAGTTTGAATCGCCTCAGGTGTTTTCCGGAATTTCTGCGTCCCATGATGGAAAGTGGATCACGTACATCGCGAATGGAGAAGGGCAATGGCTGCAGGTCTTCAGAGTGTCTTCAGAAGGCGGGCACGGCCAACAATTGACGTGGGATCCCTCACATAAAACCCAGCCAGCCTACTCACCCGATGGAAGCAAAGTCGCTTACACGGTATTCAGTTTCCAGGTGCATTTCTGGGCTGTCGACCGTTGATGGGCCCGCGTCAACGTTCCAGCTTTGACGATTTCTCCAGCTCGCTGATCGCTTCCGTCACCGCATCGATTCGTTTTGACAGCACGGCCTGTGCGTCGAGAAGCCCGCGATTGTAAAACATGGGGCCGATGGATTCGGAAACGAAGTCGAAAAGATCCATCGCTTCGAATGTGCCTACGTCCTGCCCCAGTTCTTCATTGACAAAACGCCGTAATTCGTTGGTAATCAGTTCTTTTTGTTCAGAAGAAAACTCAATCATCGGGAGGGGACAGGGCGGGTTCTGAAGGAATTCGATCCCTGAATCTACAACCCCGCGTCCGAAACCTGGTGATACATGGACTGAACCTGCAGAAACAACATGGTCACGATGAGCAGCAGGATGGATACGATAGCAAAAGCCATCTGGCCTTTGGAAACCTTGAAGCGTTTTCCGGGGGCAATGGCCCTGTATCCTCTCTTGGGAATTGTCTGAATGATGCGGGGCTCTCGTGCGCTCTCGTCCAGAGCTGTGCGGATTCTCGAAATGGAAAGAGAAACGGTCTCTTCATTTACAACGACGTCTTTCCAGACGTCGAGCAGCAGCTTGTCGCGTGACACGACCTGCCCATCAGCCTCCACAAGCTTCAGAAGTACCTCCATGTCACGTGGCGCAACTTTTCGCGACGAACGTGCATGTTCGATCTGACAGGTATCAGGGTGAAGACGGATCGAACCGAATTGAATATGTTTCGAGGTGGCTTCCATGAGACCGTTCTACGGGTAGCGACGAAAGGAGATGCGTGAGGTGAATGAAACAATAAAAACAGAAATATGACAGCTTTTTGAAAGGTGTTCTCAGGTGCCTGGTGCTTGTTTATAGCTCATTTTAATTGAACTATTCGAACGCGCCATGTCTGCCAGAACCATGTCCATAATAATGTGGACCCTTTCAATCATTTTCGGCCTGTTGTTCATCCTCGCGGGTCAACCCAAATTGTTTGGCGTCTCGGGTGTCCTGGAGATGTTCGAAAACTGGGGTTATCCCGCCCGATTCGCGCATGTCGTCGGGCTACTCGAGATCAGTGGTGGAATCGGCTTGATGATCCCGCGGGTGTCGCGCCATGCTGCAAAGCTTTTACTCGTTGTGATGCTTGGAGCATTCGTGACGCACATATTCGCTTCAGAATGGATGCGTCTCATTAACGTCGCTGTATTCGCCGGCGCGGTGTACACGGTCATGGTGTTGAGAAATCGCCAAGTACCAAGAGCTGTAGAGGACGCAGAGAGCAACGACGCAGCAGCCATCGCCGTTTGACTATCCCCGTCCGTCTCAAACTCCCGGGTTCGTCAAAACTGATCAGGGTCAAGCCGGTACCTTGACTCTCATGACGGCGTTGTAAATAATGGACGGAATGCAGACGTCAAGCGTGCCAACGAGAGTCGCAACGGCTCCCAACGAACCGCCGAGCCAGTACCCGAGCGTCAAATCTCCGGTCGAAAATGCCCATACTGTGGCAGCCAGCCACACAGTGGCTATTGCACATGCGAATCTGAGCTGAGGAGAACGCCGAGGAACCGCTGGTTTGTCGATCATGTGCCGAATTCCGCCATTGTAGATGTAGTCGAACGGGTGGTTTGGCAGGATCATGGCCAGAATGGTGATTCCGATCATTGAACCCAGCAACATCGTATTGGCGGTTACAGTGCCGAAAATGACAAGAACGGCGCACAGCTGATAAGCGAATCGGTTTCCCACGGCCAACTCAGAGATTTCTTCTTCCGTCTGGGTGAAATAACCTTGACGACGAATATTCGTGCACCTGAATCCTGAAATGCGTTTCGAGTCGGACATGTCTTGCGTCGGAGTTTGATTGAGAAGGATTTGGCAGGAGCTCTACTGAGCTTCTTTTTTCATCTCGTCGTATGCGAGAACCGTGAGCAAAATACGCTGCAGACCAAGGTAGGCGTCCGTGGTATCAAAGGACTCATGCAATGAATGAGATCCGGTGCCGACTCCGCCGCCCCCAATTGTGATGGCTGGAATTCCGAGGCTGATGGGAATATTCGAATCAGTACTACTCGTACTGAGTGTGGGCTCCTCGTGCATGGCACTCGTCGCCCTCATCGCCGCCCGAACAAGTATCTCATTTTCATCGGTAGTGCCGCTGGGACGATCTCCTACTTTTTCAATGTCCACTGTCAAGCTCGTCGCAGAGCTTTTTCGAAACAGGTTTTCCGCGTCAATACCTTGCTGTACCGTCTCCAGAAACAGAGCTTCTATCTCCAACAGTGCCTCGTTGCTGTACGATCGCATATCCACCTCCATCCACACCTCAAACGGGATAGAGTTGATCGAAGTGCCGCCTCCGATGCGGCCTACATTGTAGGACGTACGGGGATCGATAGGGGCAGGCATGGACGTGAAACGCGCAATGATTTGCCCGAGGGCGTGTGCTGGATTCACATCACCAAATGATCCCCAACTGTGGCCACCAGGGCCTTTCACCGTGATGCGGTAACGTTTACTGCCCAGCGCGCCGTGTGTCACACCGCTCATTCCGCTACCGTCGATCGATATGAATCCGTCGATTCTGTCTCGGATGGGGTGCTCATTGAATAGATATTTCACGCCCCGGAGGTCACCGAGTCCTTCTTCGCCCACGGTCCCCATGAACAACAGGCTCTGGTCAGTTTCAATTCCGGCTTCGTCGAGCGACTCAATCAATCCCAGCAATGAAGACAGTCCCAGCACGTCATCTACGATTCCGGGGCCGTGCAAGACTGCGCCTTCGCGGCGTACGGTCACGTCCGTTCCTTCGGGAAACACAGTATCGACGTGAGCGCTCACCACCAATACCCGCTCACTCGCTCCTGCACGTTGTCCGTAAACATTTCCTTCTTCATCAATGTGGACGTCAGTCAATCCCAGCCGATCGAATTCCGCCGCCATGAACGCCGCCCGTTCCTCTTCCTTGAAGGGAGGAGCCGGGATCTCAGAAATCTGAATTTGTTTGTCTACAAATCGCTCATATTCGGCTTCGATATGGGCCATCGCCTCCTGAACATCGGCTCTGTTCAGAAGAGCGTCTTGTGCGCGTGATGGGCACGAACTGAGGATAACGAAAGCGAGAATGACAGCAATTCGGGTCATTGGGCTGTTTTTGAAGTGATACAATTCCGAGAGCCCGCAAAATCGCTTTCCTTCCGGTCAAAAGGAAGGCTACACACTGAAGCGATCCAGGAAATTCATGAGGTGTTCAGTGACAATTTCAGGTTGTTCGAGTGTTGAAAGGTGTCCTGCGTCTTTGACAATGACCAGTTTTGCGTCCGGAATATCGTCTGCAATCTCCTTCGAGCAGATGACGGGGAGAGCCTGGTCATCCTCGCCCGCAAGAACCAGCGTCGGTTTGTGGATCTGTGACAGGCGGGGGATCAAATCGTCACGCGACTCCAGCATGTGGAGGTATTTGGCAATGATATCGAGCGTCACCTCCATAAAACGAGGTTTCCACTCGGCCACAAGCTCAGGGTTTTGCCTGATAGTGTGTCGAGAAAACATTTCGCGGACGACCTGCGGCATAAACGGCTTCATTCCGACTACACGTGCCGCGCTCAGCATTGACTTCAGTTTGAGGATTCTCATGCGTGATTCCACTCGGGCGGCCGAGTCCAGAATCATCAGTCCTCGAACCCTTCCGGGATTTTCCAGAGCTGCTCGAAGAGAGGCAAATCCTCCCATGGACAGTCCGCCCCAGATAGCTTCACGGACCCCGATATCGTCGAGAACGGACAGCATATCGTTCTTGAGATCATAAATCGTGAAGCGCTCATCTCCCAACTCGGATTTTCCGTGTCCCCGGAAATCAACGTTTATCACCGTGTGACCGGTTGAGAGCGATCTGATCTGAGGGGCCCACATTTTCGTCGAGCAGAGGAAGCTGTGCCCCAGAATCAGTGCAGGGCCTGATCCGGTCACTTCGTAGTAAATGCTGATATTTCCGTTCTGAACAAATGGCACGGCTGAAACAACTGCTCTAACTGCGGAAATGCAACAATCATAGAAGGCAGGGATCACTTACCTTTGCGCTGTACGGCTGCTCAATCAAAATCCGGCCTGGCGTCCTCATGATTCTAACACTTCTCGATGCTTCATGGCTTTTGGGGTTGATCGCTTCGCTGCTTTTCACGGGATTGTTGCTGGTCCATCATTTCTTTGGTCCCGGACCGGACGTTCGCGATGAGAGAGGAAAGAAGCAGATTCCTCGTGAGTACCGGACATTGGTCATCGTCGAAATGATCGCCATAATTACTCTGCTTGTCGGCGCTTCTTCGCTGGGAGTGATCCGACTTGCAGAATTGTCTCCGGGAGCGGGCGTAATGCCTCAAATAGCGGCGGCATATCTGGTTCTCTGGATCGTCAATCTGTGGGATCTTGTTGTGATTGACTGGGCTCTTCTCATTCGATTTCGGCCCCGATGGCTAATCGTACCTGAAACCGATTATTACACCCTGGTTCGGCCGCATTTCATGGGTTGGTTGGCCGGACACCTTTACATGATCCCTCTCGCAATACTGGCGTGGTGGGTCTCCCGACTGCTTTAAGCGCAATGCCACGGTCACGGACAGATAATTCTTCGCGTCTAAACAGGCTCTATGCAGGGTATGCATATTCATTTTCTATACTTTGCGGCCGTACCGCGCTCAAAAATGCGCCCAACCCACTGCAGTTAGTATGTCGAAGCCTTCTTCCGAAATCACAACGTTTCACGATCTGAATCTCCCCGCATCCTTGATGGCTGCAGTCGATGAGGTGGGATACGAAGCACCATCTGCCATTCAGGCCCAGGCCATCCCTGTTTTGCTTGAAGGCGCTGATCTGATCGGGCGTGCTCCAACGGGGACGGGAAAGACGGCAGCTTTTGCACTACCGCTGCTCGCTCGAGTCGAAATTCAGAATCCGAGTGTTCAGATTCTTGTCCTGACACCCACCCGTGAACTAGCCATCCAGGTGGCAGAGGCGTTTCAGCGCTACGCCTCTCACATCAAGGGTTTTCATGTCCTTCCCATCTATGGTGGTCAGGATTATTCAGGGCAGATCCGCGGACTCAAGCGCGGGGTACAAGCCGTCGTCGGCACGCCAGGCCGAATCATGGACCACATGAGCAAAGGGCGCCTGAAACTGGGTGGGTTGAAGGCTCTTGTCCTCGATGAAGCTGACGAAATGCTTCGGATGGGATTCATTGACGATGTGGAGTGGATCCTGGAGCAGACGAATCAGGAGCGTCAGATGGCGCTTTTTTCGGCGACCATGCCGACGCAGATCAAGCGCATCGCGCACAAGTACCTCAAAGACGCCTCAGAGATCGCGATCAAGGGCAAGACTGCAACAGCAGAAACGATCCGCCAGCGATACTGGAAGGTCAGCGGTCTGCATAAGCTAGATGCCTTGACACGCATCCTGGAAGTTGAAGAGTTTGACGGCATGTTGATTTTCGTTCGCACGAGAGTGGCGACCACGCGGCTGGCAGAAAAACTCGAAGCTCGTGGTCATTCTGCCGCAGCGCTGAATGGAGATATGCCGCAGAAGCAGCGCGAGCAGATGGTGAATCGACTCAAGAAAGGCCGCCTGGACATCGTCGTAGCTACCGACGTTGCGGCTCGCGGGCTTGACGTTGAGCGAATCTCACACGTCATCAACTACGACATACCCAGTGGTACGGAGGCCTACATCCACCGGATCGGTCGAACAGGACGGGCTGGACGGAAAGGCGAAGCTATTCTCTTTGTAGCTCCCCGTGAACGACGAATGCTGCACGCGATCGAAAAAGCCACGCGCAAAAAAATCGAACCGCTCGTACTTCCGACCGTCGAAATGGTGCACAGCAAACGCATCGCGGATTTTCAGCAGAGCATCTCCGACACGCTGGCCAACGAAGAACTGGAATTCATGCAGAGCCTGTTGGAACAATATCAGCAGGAGCACAACGTTCCGGCCATCGAAATTGCCGCCGCGCTGGCAAAAAAACTTATTGGCGAAAGGGAAGCGCTGTTGGGACCGGTTGACAAAGCGCCGAGCGAAGCCGCCGTTCGCAAGAAAGGACTGGCTAAGGCTGTAGAAGATGAACGCGAGGGTAGAAGTCCGCGTAAATCGAAAGATGAAAAGCCGAGCGACGCTCAAGAGCGCCCGGTAGAACTGCCCCACACGCATCCATCGCGCAGACGTCTTCCTCGCGGCATGAAGCGCTATCGCATCGAAATTGGTCACGACCACAAAGCGGGTCCGAAGGACATCCTGGGTGTCATATCGTCTGAAGCCGGACTCGATACGGAGCACATCGGGCACATTGAAATCTTTCCGGCATACAGCCTAATCGACCTCCCCGCGGGAATGCCCAAAGAGGTCTTTCGGGATCTGAAAAAAGCGAAACTGGGTGAGCAGAGATTCAGCATTTCTTACGTGAAAGCTCCTTCCCGATCCAACCATACGAAGAAGCAGTCGTTCAAAAAGTCGAGCGGAAAGCGAAAGCACGCTTCCAGTGCCAGAAACCGCAAGCGTAAGAAGCACTAGAATCGGACTTTGGAACGCTTCTGGACTGTTTTGATTGACAATCCGGCAAGAATCGCTTAAATCAGGTTTCCCACCATTATTGGAGACCTGCCATGCGACGACTGCTGCCGTTCCTAGCCCTGCTGTTTGCCTCGAGCCTCGCGACCTTTTCCGCCCATTCCCAGACCGTCGTTATCAGAGCCGGTCATCTGATCGATGTGGCCAGCGGAACGATGACTGACAATCAATCCATTCTCATAGAAGATGGGAAAATTACGGCCATTGGAGACAGGGTCAGGGCAGCTGATGGCACTAAGGTTATCGATCTTTCTGACAGCTATGTGATGCCGGGACTCATCGATGCACACACCCATCTGGCTCTGATGGAAATGGATGGTTCAGACATTGATGATCACGGATCATACTACTATGCGAGTCTCATCGAGGATACGTCGATGCGCGTCGCACAGGGCACCCAGATGACCCGCTCGATGCTGGAAAGCGGATTCGTATGGGTTCGCGATACGGGAAACAACGGACTCTACGGCGATGTGACTCTCCGAAGAGCCATCGACGGAGGATGGATTCCCGGACCGAACATGGTGGCTGCGGGCCGCATGATTGCTCCTTTTGGCGGGCAGTTCCAGATGCAGCCGGAAAAACCCGGACTCGGGAATCCTGAATACCTGTACGCCGATTCCCATGAAGAACTCGTTCGCGGCATTCGCGAAAACGTACACTACGGGGCAACCGTCATCAAGCTCATCATTGACAACCAGCCGTATATCTATTCTCAGGAAGATGTCGCTGTGGCGGTCGAAGAAGCTCACGATATGGGTGTAAAAGTCATGTCACATGCGACGAGCGATGAAGGAATTCGCAATGCCGTTCTGGGCGGCGTGGATTCGATTGAACACGGATTCAATCCTTCAGATGCGACGTTGGACCTGATGGTTGCTTACGGCACGTATCTGGTCGGTACAGACTTTCCGGCGGCCCGCTTGGGCGAGACTCGCTACTGGGCAAACGTCGAGAGAAACAAACGAGCGTATGCCAAAGGTGTGAAACTGGCCTTTGGCTCCGACGCTGTTTACTACGAAGAAGGCCGGACCCGGGGCGAACAGACGCTCGATTTTCTGAACAGCTACGTTGACGCAGAATTTCCAAATTCCTACATCCTGCAGATGGTTACGATGAACGCTGCGGATCTGCTCGGTGCCAATTCCGGCGAAGTGAAAGTGGGTAAGAATGCGGACATCATTGCGATGCCCCATAATCCGCTCGACGACATCGAAGCGCTAAGGGGTGTGAGTTTTGTAATGAAGGATGGTGATGTCTACAAGCAGGATGGACGTTTTACCTGGGAAACCCCCCGCGTACTGAACAATCCGCGCCGTAAACAGCCCCGCGGCAATATGTTGAGACAGAATTGAATCCGGGAGGCACGATATGAGTGGACTTGGAAAAATTGCGCTGGCGGCAGCGTTGCTGCTGGTCGGTCTTTTGTTATTTCTTGATTTTTCGGGAGATGAGCAGAAATACGCTGAGGATGCAGGTCATTTGATCGCCTTCCAGACAAGTCGCGATGGGAATGGAGAAATTTACCTGATGAGCCCAGATGGTTCCGGTCTTGTCAATGTGTCCAATCACGATTCGCTGGATTATCACCCCGTCGGATCAATCGACGGCTCAAAACTCGCCTGGGTCAGCAATCGAAGCGGAAGCAGGGAGGTGTGGATGTCTGATCGCGATGGATCCAATCAACGGCAGGTGACAGACAGCGAAGGACACAGCATCGACCCTTCGTTTTCGGCGGCTGGGAACTGGATTGCATTCGATGCAGAAGAGGAGGATGGCAATGCTGAGATCTACGTGATTTCAACTCTTGGAGGGATGCCCGAAAACATTACTCAGAATCCTTCCACGGACAGCCATCCGTTTTTCTCTCCAGTGGCGGACGAGATTGCCTTCTATTCGAATCGCGCGAATCCAGACAGTGATTCGATGGATGTGTACGTGACGGATGCCGGTGGCTTTAAGGTCAGGCGTCTCACCGACGATCCGGGGGATGAACGGTATCCGTCCTGGTCACCGGACGGATCACGCATCGCGTTCAGTTCGACCAGCAGCGGAGATGCAGAGATTTACACGATGAATTCGACGGATGGCTCGGACTGGGTTCGTCTTACGTTTTCGGAAGGTGACGATCTGGCCCCGGCCTGGTCTCCCGATGGCGAGTGGATTGCTTTCGTTTCAGCCCGCCTCGGCGCTTTTGAGGTGTTCGTGATACGGCCAGATGGCTCCGACGAAACGAATCTGACCAATCATGAAACATCGGACAGCAATCCGAGATGGCTTCCGGCTCAAAAGTGACCTTCATTGAATCAGAAGAGGTAAACCCTTCGGCATCGCATCGAGGTGCTGAGGGGTTTATCATTTCAGCAAATTTTGTAACTCAGGCCCCGTGAGACTCATGAAAGTTTTTTCAGGACGCACTATTTGCGCGGTTCTTTTACTTCTAATTCTCGTTCCCTCGGCCTCGGGACAGGCCATAGCCGTTGACGAAAAAGGACGGCCATGGCCAGGAGAAGAGTGGCCGGTATCAACCCCTGAACAAGAGGGAATAGACCCGGTGGCCATTCAGACACTCGTGAATGAAATGTCCAATGGTGTGTACGGCCTGGTAGATGCATTCATGCTGATTCGCAACGGAAAGGTGGTCGCCGATTATCGATTCGAACAAGATTACTGGTCGGTTATGGCCCGGTACGACACGACCAAACACATGTATAACTACGACCATCCGGACTGGCATCCGTACCTCGAAGGCACTGAGTTGCATTCCCTTCAATCGGTCACCAAAAGTGTGATGTCGACAGCACTGGGCATTGCCATGGATGATGGACTTATCGGAGGCGTCGCCTCGCCCGTCATGCCCTGGTTCGATGATTATGAGCCCTACCAGACGGATGAACGCAAACAATCCACGACACTGGAGGATTTCCTGACAATGCGCAGTGGAATCAAATGGATCGAAACAGGAGGATACTCCGGCGATCAACACGACACCATTCAGATGGAACTCAGTGACGAGTGGATTCGGTACGTGCTGGAGCGCCCCATGGATCGAAATCCCGGGACTCATTACCAGTACAATGACGGCGTGAGCGTGCTGCTCGGCAAGATTATTCGTGAAGCAACGGGTAAGCGAGCAGACGAATGGGCGCGCGAGCGTCTTTTCGAGCCAATCGGGATCAAGGACTTCTACTGGAAGATCTCCCCGGATGGTGAAGCCGACACAGAAGGAGGATTGTATCTGAAGACTGAAGATCTGGCCCGATTCGGGTACCTGTTTCTACGAAATGGAGTCTGGAACGGTGAACAGATCGTATCCAAAGAATGGGTAGAAGCGGCTACAAGTCCGATCGTACCCGATATTCGTCCCAACAACGGTCGCCCCGACCAAGGGTATGGCTATCAGTGGTGGGTGGTAGCCCAGGAAGAAGGAAAAACAAGCATTTTCGCCGGAAACGGTTATGGAGGGCAGTTTGTCTTTGTCGTTCCCGAACACGACATCGTGGCCGTATTCAACGGTTGGAATATCCACGGTGGAGCCCAAAAATCGACGTTCATGGCGCTCACAAGTGTGATTCTTCCCGCGCTGAGAAACTAGGTTCAAGAGGCTTGATGTGGAAGGCATCCCACGTGGTGCAAGTCCAATATGAGCTAACGTGATGGGAGAGAAGCAATAATAATCCTGATTGTGGGTGTTTCAGGGGTTAATTACCGCCAAACGCGGACGATACCCGAGGAGATGAATAAACCTCAATAGTGAGACTCTCTGTTCGCTCGCTTTTAGCGAGCACAGAACTTCAAAATGGATTCCTCCGCGCCTTTACGGTCCGTGACAGCTTCTCCCAAGTACGTTTTGCTTGGGTTGATAGCGGTTTTGTCTCTGAGGATTTCCGGTGCGTCGGCGCAAAATTACAGTCTCGAATCCTACTCTCTCGAAGAGGGCCTTCAACAATCCCAGGTGTTTGACGTCCTTCAGGATGAGCGTGGTGATCTGTGGTTGGCCCTTTTTGCGGGTGGAATCAGTCGGTTTGATGGCTACTCATTCGAAAAGTTTGACGTTGGAAAAGAACTGGCCAGGGAAGTCATTCAGACGCAGGAATTGTTCGAAGATCGTGACGGGGTTCTCTGGTTTGGTACGCGAAAAGGACTCCTTCGCTACGATGGACTGACGAGTCAGATGTACACCATAGACGACGGGCTTCTACACAATAACGTGAAAGCCATCACGCAGGACGAAAACGGTCTTTTGTGGCTGGGTACCAGCGATGGCCTGGTTTCATTCGATGGTATGAAATTCAATCCTGTAGATGATCCCCGGATCGGCGATGTGAGTTTTGGAGCGCTGGAAATCGATGACGCTGGAAGAATCTGGATCGGAACAACTGAAGGCGGACTGTTTCGCATGGACGGGGAGGAACTCACTCAATGGAGCGAATCTTCGAAGCTGGGCACATCAACAGTATTTGCTATCACAATCGGACTCGATGGTCACGTCTGGATCGGGACAGATAATGGTCTACATCGCTTCGATGGTGCCGACTTTATGGGATTTTCTACGGAATCAGGATTGTCATCAGATTGGATTGAAACCCTCATGACCGCGAGTGACGGAGTAATCTGGATCGGCACGGATCACGGTGTTACCCGAATGGAGGGATACGACTTATCAGAGTTCGCTGGCTCAACCCTCGAAAATGTCTCGATCCGATCATTCCTCGAAGATCGAGAAGGAAATATCTGGATAGCGACGGATGGAAAAGGACTGCTCAAGCACGTTCCTTCTGCGTTCACGCACTATACGGTTGAGGATGGAATGACCGGCGATATGGTGTGGGGAGTGACGCAGAACAAGCGTGGTGAGTATGTGATCGGCCTCGGGAATGGATTGAATCGCTTCGACGGTGAACAATTCACATCTGTATCTGGCCCAGACCACGACGTGATGGAAGAGGAGACGTACGCTCTTCTGCGTTCAAGTACGGGTGTTCTCTGGATGGGAACAGAGTCAGGTCTTGCAAGACACGAAGGCAATTCGTACGAACTGACTGGCGAAGTCGATGGCGAGCCCATCTGGACCATTTTTCATATCGCTGAGGATAAAAATGGTACGATCTGGGCCGGTACCGGGGAAGGTCTGATCAAGTATGATGGTGCAGACTACACTCTTCTGGAAAACACGGCGAATCCTGATGACGGAACGATTCAGGCGGTCTTCCCGGACGAATCGGGTGTGTTATGGCTTGGTACGTCGAAAGGAATTGACCTTTATGACGGAAATGAATTCGTTCCATTTGAATCGGGTGAGGCACTTGATGAGGTCTGGATCTCGGACATCAAAGTCGACTCCGATGGGGATATGTGGATCGGGACCGAAACCG
>Ga0209992_10003100_pt1 | contig 14355 bp, 12 predicted proteins | sample 2SBtaG_2_FD_182564 | JGI IMG/M metagenome (GOLD analysis project Ga0209992, IMG submission 182564) | Deep subsurface microbial communities from Kolumbo volcano to uncover new lineages of life (NeLLi) - 2SBTROV12_ACTIVE470 metaG (SPAdes)... | ecosystem: Environmental > Aquatic > Marine >... | reverse complement strand
CTTCTGGTAGCCGCCGTACCAGCCGGTCGCATCGGGGGCGTCGGCTCGCCCGCTGTAGGGCGCCGACCGCGCGACCGTGTCGTCCGCAGACCAGCTGCCGACCCCGGTGGACCAGCCTTCGAAGGCGCCGTCGCCGTCCACCCGATCCAGGCTCCCGTTCACCACCAGGTTCGGACCCAGGGTCAGCAGAGCGGGCTCCAAGGCCTTGTGCACGACCCAGCTCTCGGCCGTGGGCACAGGCGCGGTGTCGGTGGCTGGTGTGCCGCTGTCGCCGGTCTCTGTCTCGGTGTCCGTGTCCGTGTCCGTGTCCGTGTCCGTGTCGGTGTCCACGTCAGCTGGGCCGGTCGGGGCTCCTGAGTCCGCGGGCTCGTCTCCGCACGACCACACCAACGCAATCCACAGGACTCCCAGCACGCCGCCTCCGAGGCGAGAGCATCTCACGGCATCCCCCTGCTGGGTTAGGCGGACGCCCATGCGCATCCTCGGCCTCGCCCCCCTCGCCGCCCTCCTCGTCGCCTGCACCATCTCCGAAGACGACTTCCCTGCCGAGTACGCCGAGACGTGGTGCGACCGGGCCCAGGAGTGCGACCCCGACGGCTTCGAAGACCTGTTCGGCGACGACGTCGAGCAGTGCGAGGAACTCAACGGCGACGCCGCCGAGGTCTGGCTGGACCTGGCCGACCTGGCCGGCGAGACCTACGACGAGGGCCTGGGCTACGAGTGCGTGAGAGACACGAAGAAGGCCTCCTGCGACGAGCTCGAGGACGGCGACGTCGACTGCGACGTGTGGACCGACGAGTAGGTCCCGTTGGCCACCCAGCCCAACACCGTCGCGGCGGTCGACCTGGGGAGCAACAGCTTCCACATGATCCTGGCCAGGGTCCGGCCCCAGGGCCTGGAGATCCTGGACCGCAACAAGGAAATGGTCCGGCTGGGAGGGGGACTGGACGCCAAAGGACGCATCCGCCCCGAGACCAGCGAGCGGGCCCTGGCATGCCTGGCCCGCTTCGGTGAGCACCTGCGCGGTCTGCCCAGCGGGGCGGTCCGGGTGGTCGGCACCAACACCCTCCGCCGGGCCCGAGACAGCCAGGCCTTCCTGGACGCCGCGAGTCAGGCCCTGGGCCACCCGGTCGAGGTCATCGCCGGGCCCGAGGAAGCACGGCTGATCTACCTGGGCGTGGCCCACGCCATCACCGACGAAGGCCGCCGGCTCGTGGTCGACATCGGCGGCGGATCCACCGAGTGCATCGTGGGCGAAGGCTTCGAGCCTCTGGAGACCCACAGCCTGTACATGGGCTGCGTGGGCTGGACCCAGCGCTTCTTCAAGAGCGGCCGCATCAGCGCCCGGCGCATGTTCACCGCCGAGCTGGCAGCCGGGGCGGAGCTCGAGCCCATCGCCCGGACCCTGCGCACCCTGGGCTGGGACCGGGCCATCGGAGCCAGCGGCACCATCCTGGCCGTGGAGCGTGTCCTGGCCGCCCAGGGCTTCTCCGATGCGGGCATCACGGCGACCGGTGTGCGGCGCCTGCGGGATCTACTGGTCGAGCGCGGTCACAGCGACGCCCTGGGCGACCTGGGCATCGGCGAGGAGCGGCGCCCGGTGTTCGTGGGCGGCGTCGCCGTGCTGAGCGGTGTGTTCGCCAGCCTCAAGATCGAGCACATGGACGTGAGCCGCGGGGCCCTGCGCGAGGGCGCCCTCCACGACCTGCTCGGGCGCATCCGCCGCGAGGACGTGCGGGAGCACACCATCCGGGCGCTGGGCGCCCGCTTCGGGGTCGACCGCAAGCAGGCCGCCCGGGTGGAACGCACCGCCCTGGCCCTGTTGGACCAGCTCCCCGAGGACTGGGCCGGTGCCCGGTCCGAGGCAACGCGCCTGTTGCGTTGGGGCGCCCGGCTGCACGAGCTGGGGCTGTCGCTGTCCTGGCGGGGCCACCAGAAGCACGGCGCCTACCTGGTCGCCCACGCGGACTTGCCGGGCTTCTCCTTGCTCGGACAGCGCATCCTGGCGGCGCTGGTGGGGGGACATCGGCGCTCCGTGGATCCGGCGAGCTTCGCCGCCCTGGGCTTCCGCTCGGCGGGGCCAGCCCTCCGACTGTGCTTGCTTCTGCGCCTTGCCGTCGTCCTGAACCGCAGCCGCAGCGGCCGCAGTGTGCCCCCGGCGACTCTGACGGCCCAGGGCACCGCGCTCGCCCTGGCCTTTCCCGCCGACTGGCTCGAAGCCCACCCCCTGACGGCCTTCGACCTGGAACAAGAGACCGCGCAGCTGGCCCGGATCGGCTGGACCCTGACCGTCAGCAGCTCGGGTTAGGCCCCAGATATGGGCCGCTTCCACGAGTCGATCCACGGCGTCTACTTCGACGATCTGGACCCCTTCGAGATCCTGCACAACGCCCGCTACCTGTTGCTGTTCGAGCGCACGATCGGCCAGTTCTGGCACAAGCTGGGCTGGGGCGGCACCCTGGACGCCCAGCGCAACCCCGACCAGTTCCACCTGGTCCGTGCCAACACCGTCGAGTACCTGCGGCCGGTCATCGGGGTCGGCAAGGTGCGGGTCCGGCTGGAGATCGAGCGGCTGGGACGCACGTCCTTGACCTTTCGCTTCCAGGTCCTGCCGCAGGATCAGGACCTGCCCTACGCGACGGGCACGCGCACCGTCGTGCGGGTCGATCCGGGCACCCGCAAGCCCGCCCCATGGTCCCAGTCCTTCCGCGACACGCTGGAGCCCTACCTGGCGTAGCATCGGCGCCCATGGCCCTGCTGCTCTCGCTCTTGACCCCAGCGCTGGCCCTGGAGCTCGACCGACTCGACCTGGACGCCCTGACCGACCAGCTGGTGCCCGAGCTCGAGGCTGCCACCAGCAGGACCTTTCTGGACGTTCCCAAGGTCCACGTGGTGAGCCGCGACGAGCTCTACCAGCGCGTCCTGGACGGCCAGCTCGCCGTGCGACGGCTGATGGGGCTGGGCGAGATCTCTGCGGCAGAGCTCCAGACCTGGAGCGACATGACCAGCGACGCCATCGGCTTCTACACCTATGCCGACCGGCAGATCTACCTGGTGACGACCGGCGTCGAGGACCTGTTCGCGGACTACGTGGTGCCCCCGGACTTAGAGCAACCCCTGGTCCGCTGCGTGCTGGCCCACGAGCTCGTGCACGCCCTGCAGCACCAGTACCAGCCCTACCCGGAGATCACCGACGCGGCCCAGGAGCCCGTCGCAAGAATGCTGCGTGAAGGGCACGCAAACCTGGTCTCCAGGCCTTTCTGCGCCGACGAGACGGTCCGGCGCTTCTTCCACTTCAACGACGGCCTCGACATCCTGGCGGTGCGGGGCCTGGGAGACGAGATCCCGTTCCTGTACGGCTATGGCGAGCGCTACCAGGAACAGCTCAGCGAGCGCCACGGCCCCGAAGCCGGCTGGTGGGCGCTGTCGGCGCCCCCGCCGAGCCGAGAGGCCGTGGCTGCTGCGGTCGATCCGCACCTGCTCCAGGGCTGGCGTGGCACGGGCGTGCTCGACGAGGCCGCACGCCGCCTGATGTGGCCCGGCGCCCAGGGCCAGGTCCAGCCCGCGTCCCCGGCCGAGCTGCTCCAGCAACAGCTCGGAGCCGCAGGCGTCACGGGCCTGGTGTCGACCCAGGCGGGTCTCCACTTCAGCGCCAGCGAGGACAAGCGCTCGGTGACGATCATGGCCTTCGCGTTCTCGGACCCGGCCGAGGCCGTCCGCCAGCTCGAGCACCGCCGCAGCGACCTGGAGCATGGCAAGGGGGACGGCGAGGAGCTGTTCTTCTGGGGAGAGGTCGGCGCGTACTTCGGCCGGTTCAAGATCAAGGTGCCCAAGAAGCTCGGTCAGCCCTTCGACGACGCCTTCGAGACGAAGATCGTGATCGACGAAGGCCGGGAGTACCTGGAGTCCTGGGTGGTGCGGGACGGGCTCGTCGTGGCGGCAGCGGCCGTCGGCACCGAGCTGAAGAGCCGGGACCTGGCCGAGGCCCTGGCACTCGTGCTGGCCCAGGACCTGCCGACCCGGCCTCCGCCCGAGCCGGAGCCCGGTCCCCTGGGAATGGCCGTGCCCGAAGTGCTGCCCGCGGCCACCACACCCAGCTGGGAGTACCCCTTCCTCCAGGTCTTCCGGGACATCAACGCGGAACAGTGGGGGGCCTGCATCGCCGGGGTTGATGCCATGCTGCCGGACGCACCGCCGGACGCCCGGGACCACGTGGCGATGGTCGGCTGGACCTGTGGCCTGGCGTCGGACGACCCGGACACCGCCACCCGCTTCCTCGACCAGCTCGTCGACGTGGCCGCCCTGGACCCGGAGCTGCTCATCGGACACGCGGCGCTCTACTCGCAACAACGCCGTTGGCATGACTGCCTGGCGCACCTGGAGCGCATCGAAGCCGCGGGAATCGACCTGCCGATCGAAGCCGTGGACCTGAAGATCGCCTGCCTGGTGGAGAGCCGTCGGCTCACCGCAGCCGCAGCGGCGGCGTCTCGGCGCGAGGGCACTCCGCTCATGCGCGTGAACGTGGCCTATGCCCTGCTCAATGCCCAGCGCTGGCAGAAGGCCATGCCGATCCTCCAGGAGGCCTGCCCCAAGCTCTCCGGCCAGGCCCGCCACGACTGCACCGACGTGATGGACCAGCTCACGCCCAGGACCCGCTGAGCACGACGCGGTCGAGCGCATTAGAAGGACCCGGTTCGGCCCTTGGGCGGCAATGGCGGATCACGGCCAGACCGGCAGTCACATCGAAGCCTCCCTGAGTCGGGACCTGGGCTTGCCCAGCGCTCTCGCCATCGGCGTCGGCACGATGATCGCCGCGGGCATCTTCACGCTCTCGGGCCTGGCCGTGCGCAACGTGGGGTCGTCGGCCATCGCGGCCTTCCTCGTCGCGGCAATGGTGGCCCTGTTCACGGCCCTCACCTACTGCGAATTCGCCGCGCTCTACCCCCGCTCGGGCGAAGGCTACTTGTACGCCCGGCGGACCTTTCCGGCCCCGGTGGCCTGGTTCGTCGGGTGGTGCCTCTTCCTGGGGTACTCCGCGTCCTGCGGCTTCTACATCTCCAGCCTGTCGGTCTACTTCCAGGAATTCGTCTGGCACAGCCCCTGGAAACAAGGCGCGGGCCTGGTCTCGCTGTTGCTGCTCACCCTGCTCAACACCAAGGGCACCAAGGAGAGCGGCACCTTCCAGATCGTGGTCACGGTCGGCAAGGTCGCGCTGTTGATCTGGTTCGTCGCCGGCGGCCTGCCCAACGTTACCGGCCAGCTGATGCTGGACCGGGTGAGCACGGACGTGGTCGCGATCACGTCGACGTCGGCCATGGTGTTCATCACGTTCTTCGGCTTCTCCGCCATCGCGGCATCGGCCGGCGAGGTCAAGGACCCGGTCAAGAACATCCCTCGGGCCATCTTCTGGTCGATGGGCATCGTCACGGTGCTCTACACCCTGGTCGTGGCCGTGATCCTGGCCGCCGGACTGACCGAGTACAACGAGGCCGCGATGGGCGCCGCAGCCCAGCTCTTCCTGGGGCCCGTGGGGGGTGCGGTCATCGTGGGTGGGGCCCTGTTCTCCATGGTCTCGGCGTCGAATGCCTCGATCATGGCCGGCAGCCGGGTGACCATGGCGATGGCTGCGCTCGGTCACCTCCCGGCCGCCCTGGCCCGGGTCCACCCGCGCACCCGCACACCGGTGGTGGCGCTCTTCGTCGTCGGCAGCACCATCGGTCTCTTCGCCGTGATCCTGCCGCTCGAGGACCTGGCGCACTTCGCCGACACCGTGCTGCTGCTGGCGCTGATCCTGGTCAACGCGGCGCTGATCGTGCACCGCCGCCGCCACCCGGACCTGGAGCGGCCGTTCCGGGTGCCCTTCGTGCCCCTGCTGCCGGGCATGGGCATCGTGGCCAACCTGTACCTGTTGAGCCAGATCGCCCACCACGGGCTCCCGTTCTGGATGGCCATCACCACCCTGTTGGTGGGCATGTTGTGCTTCCTGGTGTGGAAGGGACTGCGCAGCGAGGAGCACCAGATGGCCGGCGAGCCATCGTGGGTGGCCCACGAACACGCACCCGCCGTCGCCAGCCGCTTCCGGGTGCTCGTGCCGATCGCCAACCCGGCCAACATCAATTCCTTCATCGACCTGGCCGCCTGTGTCGCCAAGGAGCGCGACGGCGAGATCATCGCCCTGCGAGTCGTCACCGTGCCCGAGCAGACCATCCCCACCCTCCAGGACGAGGTGATCCAGGGCGAGGCCGAGCTGCTGGAGCAGGCCCGTGCCAGGGCCGCCGAGAAAGGCGTGCCCGTGACGTCCCTGGTGGTGGTCGGACACAACGTCGCGCGGGCCATCCTCGAGGCGGCCCACAGCCGCAGCTGTGACCTGATCGTCCTGGGCTGGAAGGGCTACACGTCGACCGCGCGGCGGATCCTGGGCGAGATCACAGACACCGTCGTGACCCACGCCAAGGCCGACATCGTGGTGATGAAGCGGGTCGGCGATGGCCCCGTGCGCCGCTTCCTGCTGCCGACCGCCGGTGGAGAGCACGCCCAGCGGGCCGAGGCCTACACCGCCAGCTTGGCGCGCACCCTGGACGGGACCATCACCCTGTGCAAGGTCATCGGCGCCCAGGCCGAGCCCGAGCTCGCCGCCCAGGCCCAGACCACCCTGGACGAGGCGAGCGAGCGCCTGGCCAGGGTCGACCAGGTCGACCGGAAGCTCCTGCGCAGCGACGATGTCGTGGACGCCATCCTGGCCGAGGCCCAGGCCCACGACGCCATCGTCATCGGAGCCGCAGGGCCCGCCAGCTACCGTCAGCTGCTCATGGGCACCGTGCCCGAGACCGTCGCGCGGTCCGCTGACCGGACCGTGATCATCGTGAAGCGCCACAACCGGGTCAAGGCCATGATCGGCCGTGTCCTGGCCGCCTGAGGAGACGTCCATGCCAACAGCCACGTGGAAGGGCCAGGTCCTGGCCCAGTCCGACGACACGGTCGTCGTAGAGGGAAACCACTACTTCCCCGAGAGCGCCTTGCGCACCGAGTGGTTCCGGCCAAGTGACCACCACACCTTCTGCAGCTGGAAGGGCCAGGCGTCGTATTTCCACCTCGAAGTCGAGGGCCAGCACAACCCCAACGCAGCTTGGGTGTACCCCGACCCGAATCCTGCAGCCGAGCAGATCCGCGGCCGGGTGGCGTTCTGGAAGGGCGTGGTGGTGAAGTGATTTGACGGACGGACATCCATCCGCCAAGCTCGCGCCGTGAACCCCTACGACCTCGCCGTGATCGGTGCCGGCCCCGCCGGCTACGCCGCCGCCATGCGGGCGTGGGACCACGGCCTGCGGGTGGCGCTGGTGGAGAAGGGCCCCTTGGGGGGTGCTGGGGTGCACAACGGCGCTCTGTCCAGCAAGACCTTGTGGGAGCTCTCCCGGGACTATCGCCGAGCCCTGGCCCGAGACCGGGGCTTCGTCGCCGAAGACGTGGTCGTGGACTATGGCCAGGTCGTGCACGCGGTCGAGAACGCCGTGAGCGAGCGCACCCGCCAGCTCGAGCGCCAGCTCGACGCGCTCGCCGAGCCCCTCCACGGCCACACGGGCTCGATCACCCTGATCCGAGGGAGCGCCCGCTTCCTGGACCCGCTCACCCTCCACGTCACCGGGGTCGAGCCCGGCGACGAACACAGTGTCACCGCCAGCCACTTCATCCTGGCGACTGGCAGCAGGCCCCGGGAGCTCCCGACCATCCCGGTCGACGGCAAGCACATCGTCACCAGCGAGCAGCTGATGCGCTTCGACCGCTTCCCGCGGTCGCTGGTCATCCTCGGTGCCGGGGTGGTCGGCTGCGAATTCGCCACGATCTTCGCAAATTTCGGGCAGACAAAGGTCTACCTCATCGACCGGGCAGACCGGATCCTTCCGTTCGAAGACGACGACGTCGCCACCGTCTGCGCCGCCAACCTCGAAGCCCGCGGCGTCACCATCCACCACCAGGCGCAGCTGCTGGACATGAAGGTCGCCAACGGCCAGGTCCACTACACGATCAAGCACCGCCACGGCGGCGTGGAGACCATCCAGGTCGAGCGGGCCCTGATCTCGATCGGACGGGTGCCCAACACGGCGGGTCTGGACCTGGACCGTGCGGGCCTCACGGTCACCGAGCGGGGCCACCTGGACGACCAGGACACCCGCACCGCGGTGCCCCACATCTACGCCGTGGGCGACGTGACCCACGACCTGGCGCTGGTCTCGGTGGGGGAGATCGAAGGCCGGCACGCCGTGGAGCGCATCTGCGGAGACCCCCAGCCCCTGAGCTACGAGAACGTCTCCTGGATCATGTTCCTGGACCCCGAGGTCGCCGGCGTCGGGCTGAACGAGCAGAAGGCCCAGGAGAAGCGCATCCCGTACCGGGTGGCCGTCTACAGCTACGAGTTGGTCGCCCGGGCCATCGCCATGCGAGCGACCGGGGGGTTCATCAAGCTCCTGGTCAGCGACTGCGACGAAATGAAGATCCTGGGGATGCGGGTGCTGGGCGCCCACGCATCGACCAGCATCGAGACTGTTGCATTGATGGTCCGCCAGAATCGCTCGGTCAAGGAGCTGGCCGAGCTGCTGCACCCCCACCCCTCCATCACCGAGGGCCTCCAAGACTGCATCCGCATGTTGCTGGGGTCGTCGGTGTTCAAGCCCCAGGTCTTCCAGGGCGCACTCAGGGTGTCCACCATTCGGTACGACGAGAGCTGACCGTCCCGGAGGCAATGATGCAGTCCCCCCGTGCCCTGGCGCTCGCCCTGCTGTTGACCGGCTGCGCCACCACGTCCACCACGCCGCCGGCGGACGCAGCCCCAGAGGCCCAGGAACCCCCCACGCGCACCGGGGTCGTGCACCGCAACGACACGCCCTACACCCTGGTCGGGCCGGCCCTGGCCGTGGGCGACAAGGCCCCGACGGCCGCGCTCAGGAACGCCCAGCTGGCGCGGGTGACCCCGGACTTCGCCGACGGGCGGCCCAGGGTGGTGCTCATCGTGCCGTCCCTGGACACGCCGACCTGCGGCATGCAGACGCGGACCTTCAACGGCGAGGCGTCGGACATGGGCGACCAGGTCGAAGTGCTGGTCATCAGCCGCGACCTGCCCTTTGCCCAGGCCCGCTTCTGCGGGGCCCATGGCATCGATCGGGTCGTGCCTCTGTCGGACTACGAGAGCGGCGCCTTCGGCCAGTCCTGGGGCCTGTTCATCCAAGAGACCGCGCTCCTGGCCCGGGCGGTGGCGGTGATCGACGGGACCGGCACGGTGACGTACCTGGAGGTGGTCCCCAACCTCCCGGACGAGCCGGCCTATGCCCCGGCCCTGGCCGCCCTGGCCGCACTCGTGGACACCGCGGAGTAGCCCCTGGCCACCCCGAGCAGCCAGGTCACAGGGTGGGAGACCCCCCTCCGCGGCGCCCTCGTGGCAGGCTGGCTGCTGTGCATTCCCGGCGTCCTGCTCCTGGACGCAGGACCGCGCGTCTTCTGGACCGTGCTGGTGGCGTCGCTGCCCCTGGTATGGATCGGCCTGGGGTACCACCGCTGGCGGCGGCTGTGTCCTCTGGGCTGGATCTCCATGCTGCCCCAGCGCCTAGGCCGTGGCGGGACCCGCAAGATCGGCGGGCAGTGGGCCGAGCAGGCCCTGCGGGTCCAGCTCCTGGCCATGATCGGGGCGCTCGCTCTGCGCCTGCTGGCCACCAACGGGAGTGGCGCAGCCATCGCCGCGCTCATCGGCGGCACCAGTCTGGGAGCCCTGGGCATGGGACTGGTCTTTCGAGGCCGGAGCTGGTGCCACTTCGTCTGCCCGGTGGGCCTGGTGGAAAAGGTCTACCTTGAGCCGATCCAGCTGGCCGAAGACGCCAGCTCACAGTGCAGCCCCTGCAGCGCCTGCACCCGGCACTGCCAGGACATCCAGCTGGAGCAGGGCTACTGGAAGCGGGTGCTGGATCCGTCCCGGCGCACCGTGTACTTCGCCTGGCCAGGGGTGGTCCTGGCGTTCTATTGGGCCTTCTGGCTGCGCACCGGGTCCTGGGACCACTACCAGTCCGGCGACTGGACCCGCGGCAACCCGGCATGGGACAGCGCTGGCATCGCCGGCGTCTCCCTCCTGCCGTGGATCCTGGTCGCGCCACTGGTGCTGCTCGCCGGCGCCGGCCTGAGCCTGGCTGTGGGCACCGCCGCAGAGACCCTGGTGCGGCGCGGTCGCCCAGAGGGCGACACCGCCCAGATCCGCCACCGAGCCTTGGCAGTGGCGGGATTCATGGCCTTCAACCTGTTCTACGCCTTTGCCGGCCAGCCCACCTTGCGGCTCGCACCCGCCTGGCTGCGCTGGGCCCTGGCGACTGCGGTGGTCCTGGGTTCTGCAGCGATCTTGTTTCGCCGATGGCCAAAGTCCGAGGCGGACTTCGTCCGGGACCGCTTCGCCTCCCGCCTGAGGAAGCGGTGGGCCTGGGACGCCCAGGCGCCAGACATCGACGCGAGCGGCGTCGTCACCGTGCACCAGGAACGCACCCGCGCCCTAGAGGCCCGCCGCGACGCCTACCGGGAGACCCTGGTGGAGTTGGCGTCGGCGGGCACGCTGACCCGGGCCGATCTGGTGACCATCACGACCGTGCGGCGCCAATTCGGCCTCACCGATGAAGACCACGCCCAGGTGCTGAAGGGGCTCGAGGACAGCCAGCGGGATCTCTTCGACTCCGACCGCCTGGCGTCGGCCGAGCAGGACCTGCAGGCACGGCAGCTCCGCCAGGAGCTCCAGGACCTGGTCGCGGTCACCGTGGCGGCGGGCACGTCGCCGGATCAGGCGGTCCTCGAGGATCTGCGCAAGCGCCACGGCCTCGATCCTCGGACCTGGCAGACCCTCTGGCACGAGGTGGTCGAGCCGTCGTCGGCGGTGCGGGGTGCGGTGGAGGGCCAGCTCGAGGCGCTCGAGGGTCTCTCCCGGATTCGCGCCTGGCTGCTCGACCGCGACCATCCGGCACTGGTCGACCTGGCCCGGCACCTGATCGCCTGGCACGACCAGGGCCACAGGTCTCGGCTGGACGCCGTCCTGGGGGCGGCAGGCGCCGACCTGGCCCCGGATCTGAGGGAGCGGCTGGCGGCGTCGGTCCACGTCGAGCTGGCGCCCCAGACCGTGGATCCGGCTGATCTGGCGGATCGGCCGACCCTGGCTGCGGTGATCGCCAGCCTCGCCGATGGCCAGCCGGACCCCCACCTGGCGGGACTGTTGCAGCTTCGCGGGGTCGGGCTCTTCCACGCTCTGGAACCACCCCACCTGATCCGGCTCGCAGAGCGCGTCGAGGCGCGGTCCTTTGCGGTCGACCAGCCCTTGTGCCGGGCCGGCCAGAGCGGGGACCAGATCTTCGTGGTGCTGACGGGCAGCGTGCGGGTGGAGTCCCCGACCCCTTCTGGGCCCCTCCACCTCACCACCCTGGGTCCCGGGGCCTGCATCGGCGAGCTGGCCGTGCTGGATCCTGCGCCGCGGTCAGCCACCGTCACCGCCGAGGAGCCGGTCGACGCCCTGGTGCTCCCCGGAGAGGCCTTTCGCGCCCTGGCCCTGGAGCAACCGGGCTTGACCCTGGACCTCGCCAGGGAGCTGGCTCGGCGGCTGCGCCCGGCCGGAACGGAAGCTGTCCCCCCCGCCAGCGGGTTCAGGCCCACATGATCGCCCTGTGGCTCAGCACCGCCGCCATGGCCCAGACCCTGGTCTGGGACTGGCCAGCAGGCACGGAGCGGGTGTGGCACATCCAGGCCGGCGTGGCCTACTCCAACCCGATCTGGCTGCGCTCCAAGGACAACGTCGAGGGCCGCGTCGAGCGCATCTACACCGAGTTCGTCTGGCGCTGTCGCGCCGGCGAGCCCGATCGGAACGGGTGGGAGCTGGCGTGTCGGATCGACGACGCGCGCCTGTTGGCCGACCCCTTGCCCACCGAACGGGACGCGGTGGCGGCGCTGCTCCCCGAGCTCGAGGCCGGCCTGATCGGCGCCACCGTCCAGCTGCAGCTGGACCGCAACGGTCACCTGCGCGCCGTGGACCTGGAGGGCCTGCCCAAGGACAACCGCCGGTCGGGGGCGATCCACGAGACCCTGCGCCTGCTCGTGGCCCGAAACGCCGCGGGCTTCGACCTGCACCTGCCCAGCAACGGGGACCTCCAGAAGAGCTGGAAGCAAAGGGACGATCTGGTCTACGCCTACCCGATCTCCTACGGCAGCCTGTCCGGCGCCCGGGTAATGCATACGCTGGGCGACGCGAACGAACGCTATGTGCAGATCCGGAGCGTCGGGTCCGGCACGGTCCGGGTCGGCGAGCCCGTGGTGGACCCCACGTCGCCTTCAGGCACCCAGGAGCCCTGGATGCTGGACCTGAACAGCGAGGCCCAGGCCCTGTTCGACGGCGGCGAGGGACACCTGGTCGCTCGGCGGTGGGTGGCCGTGGGCCGTCCGATCGCGTCCAGCGGCTGGCAGGTGGGGCTGGGCGTGGAGCCCTATGTGCAGACGGGCGTGCTCAGCCTGCTGCCTTCAGAGGCACCCCCCATGACCCTGGCGCCGAGCGGCCTGTGGTCGGTTGACACGCCCCCGGGCGCAGCCTGGCACCACCTGCTCGCGTCCCCGCTCTGGAAGGCACCCACGACCCCGTGAGGTCCCGCCAGCGCTATCCTTGCGCCGTGCGCGCGCTGCCCCTGATCACGCTGCTGCTGACCGGTTGCGTCTCCATGCGGGCGGACCAGGCGCTGGTGAACAAGCTCGACCGCGAGGTCATCGCGCTCCAGCAGCAGGTCCGCTACCTGGAGCAGGCGGCCCAGGACTGCTCGGATCTGGAGGCCCCTCCGGACGAGCTCTACCTGGAGCTCCACCAGGTCTTCTCCTACATGGGCATCGAGGTCCTGCGCGACGGCAGGGCCTCGGTCGTGACGCTGCCCGGCACCGAGCTCTTCGCCCCGGGCTCGGTGCGCATCCGCGACGAGGCCGAGAAGTACCTGGACCTGCTGGCCACGGCCCTGGGGCTCCATCCGGAGTACCGTGTCCTGGTCGAAGGCCACACCGACGACACGCCCATCACCGGTCGGCTGGCCAAGTCCTACCCCACGAACTGGGAGCTCAGCACCGCACGGGCCGCGGCGGTCGCGGTCCACCTGGCCCAGGAGTACGGTCTGTCCGCGTCCCGGTTCACCGTCGCCGGTCGCGCCCACTACGCCCCCCTTGCCGACAACAGCACCACCGAGGGCAGAGCGATGAACCGCCGACTCGTCTTCACCATCACGCCCCCGGAGCCTCGCCGCCTGTGACCCACTTGCTGCTCGCCATCCTGTCCTGCAACGGCGCTACTGAAGACAGCGGCGCGGCCCTGGACGACAGCTGCGGAGACCTGGACGGCGGGGGCGGCGACACCGGGGACATGCCCAGCCTGCACGGGGACTGGAACATGTCCTTTGGCGACGACCTGTGGTGGGACGACTGCGACATCGCCAACTTCGGCCAGGGCACCGAGGGCTGGCTCGACGACCCGTTCTCGATCACGGGCCAGGTGCCCGCCCAGTTCCACGCCACGCTCGACGGCGACAGCTACCCCGGCCTCCAGGAGCCCGGCGGCGGCGTGATCTTCACCGGGACCCGCATCGACAAGGACCTGGGCGCGGTGACCGTGTCCTTTGGCGGCCACCCCTACAGCGACGCCTACCGAGACGTCCAGGTGATCGAGGGCTTCGGATTCCTGGGCATCGACCAGGACCAGGACGGTGTCCAGGACTGCGAGGTCCGGGCGGACTTCGAGGCCCGCAAGCAGGCCCCCTTGGCGTGCGGCAGCGCCGACGAGGACCGGGGCACCGATGGCCCCAACGTGCTGGGCCGCTGGACCATGATGGTCGGCACCGACCGCTGGGACGACAATTGCGGCCTGAGCGACTTCGGCGTCTCCACCGAGACCTGGCTCTCCACCAGCCTGGAGATCGAAGGGCGCCTGCCGGATCAGCTCTACATCGACATCGACGACACCGGCACCCGCCTGTGGGGCCAGGTGGACAGCGGCGATCGCTTCATCTTTGGCGGCATCCGCCAGGACACGGACCACGGTGCCATGGTCGTGAGCTTCGGCGGCGCGATGCTCGACGACCTGGATCTCGGTCGCAAGCGCATCGACGGCTACACCTTCCTGGGTCTGGACATCCTGGGTGATGGAGACATCGACTGCTACGCCCGGGCAGACTTCCAGGCACTCAAGTCGGGGGCTTGAGCATGTCCCAGGCAGTGCCCGCCCTGATCGGGGCCTATGACCCCGAGTTCCGACAGCGCATGCCCGTCTCCCCGGAAGAGGCCTGTGACGAGTCGTCGGCCCGGGCCCGGGCCCAGGCCCTG
>Ga0209992_10003099_pt1 | contig 14358 bp, 11 predicted proteins | sample 2SBtaG_2_FD_182564 | JGI IMG/M metagenome (GOLD analysis project Ga0209992, IMG submission 182564) | Deep subsurface microbial communities from Kolumbo volcano to uncover new lineages of life (NeLLi) - 2SBTROV12_ACTIVE470 metaG (SPAdes)... | ecosystem: Environmental > Aquatic > Marine >... | reverse complement strand
GTTAGTTACCGCAGCCTTGCTGCGAAGTGGAGCGCCATAATAACGACTTCACTTTTTATGTCAACACTTAATTTTAATGTTTTTCTTAAGAGAAAGTTTAAAGCTAAGTTTTATTTGACTCGACATCGTTTTGATTTGCTTTTCAGCATCTCGCCCCGTGTCAGTGGGTGCGCATTATAGGGAGAATTTAAAAGTGCGCAACCTCTTTTTTAAAGAAAAATGCATTATTTTCTATATATTTAAATATACAAACTTACAAACCACTTAATGACAACTTACCCACAAAATCCTGTGGATAAACTATGTTTTGCCGCTGTGCTTTAGATTGCCTTCCTTATTTATGCTAGATTACGGCCCTCATTTATTCGTTCAATTAACTAGGCATTCAATTATGGCTGATATTTTAAACTTTATTAGTGGATTGCTATGGGGCCATGTCCTTATATATCTATTAATAGCAGCAGGTTTATTCTTTACCTTCCGTTTGGGCTTCATTCAATTTAGACAATTTCCTTATATGGTTAAGGTCATGGCTGGTAGTAGACAAGGTTCTGACTCGGGCATTTCTTCATTTCAGGCTTTTTGTACTTCATTAGCTGCACGCGTTGGTACAGGTAATATGGCTGGTGTTGCTGTTGCACTCTATTTAGGTGGTGCTGGAGCAATTTTTTGGATGTGGTTAATTGCACTTATCGGTATGGCAACCAGTTTTGCCGAAAGCGCCCTTGCACAGCTATATAAAACAAAAGATGAAGATGGCAACTTCCGTGGTGGCCCTGCTTATTATATGGAGTATGGTTTAGGAAAGCGTTGGATGGGTGTCCTTTTCTCTTTATGCCTTATATTGGCATTTGGTCTTGTCTTTAATGCAGTACAAGCAAACTCAATCACAGCAGCGTTTGAAGTTGCCTTTGATATTCCAAAGCACATTATGGGGGTTTTACTCGTTATCGGCTCTGGTTTTATTATTTTTGGTGGTTTAAAAACCATCTCTCGTTTTGCTGAGTTAGTTGTTCCTTTCATGGCTTTGGCTTATTTAGCTGTTGCATTATATGTATGTGCTATCAATTTTGAGCTTTTACCAGCTGTGTTTAAGCAAATTATCTACAGTGCTTTTGGCATTGAACAAGCAGGCGCTGGTGCAATTGGTTATGCTGTTATGCAGGCAATGATCCAAGGGATTAAACGAGGTCTCTTCTCTAACGAAGCTGGTATGGGTAGTGCTGCCAATGCTGCAGCAACTGCAACACCAAACCCAAACCACCCTGCATCGCAAGGTTATGTACAAATGCTTGGCGTGTTTGTAGATACTATTATTATCTGTTCTGCAACTGCTGCACTTATTCTACTATCTAATCAACTAGTCCCTGAGTCTGGTGTTACTGGTATTGCTTTAACGCAAGCCGCTCTGGTTCAGCATGTTGGCGAATGGGGTGCTATTTTCATTGCAATTGCCATTTTATTCTTTGCATTTACATCTATCGTAGCTAATTACTCATATGCTGAAACAAACTTAATGTTCTTAGAGCACAATCATAAACATGGCATGCTGATCTTTAGATTATGTGTACTTGGTATGGTGATGTTTGGCTCTGTCAGTGAACTGGGTTTGATTTGGACTATGGCTGATGTGTCCATGGGTATGATGGCGATTGTAAACGTAGCTGCCCTATTCATGTTATCAGGTGCTGTAATCTGGCTTTACAAAGATTACATCTCTCAGCTTAAGCAAGGTAAAGTGCCTGTATTTGACCCAAATAGTAATGAGAAAATTAAAGCAACATTACCTAAAGGTATATGGACTAAATAATTCATAAACATTAAAAAAGCCGTTGAAATATTCCAACGGCTTTTTTGAAATCTTTTCTAAAGCAATATTAGATTGCTGTTTTCGCAAACTCTTTTACAAATTCACGTACTGGAATATCGTTACAACGTAAGCTACGCGCTTTGTAACCGATTTCTTTAATTCCTTTTCTCGCCGCTGTCATACACAGAGACGTTTCTAAACTTTGGTTTTTAGCAACTAATGTTACTTTCTTCTCTGAAGATGTATTCGCTTCACGCTCAGCACGTTCTACAACTTTACGAATATCTTCGCCATTACATAATAAGCTCGGTGAAAAACGAGACACGTTTAAGCCATGTTTACTTGCTTCTTTACGAGCTGCTGAAAAGCCTTCTGTTGAAGCAATAACACATACTTTCGTTTCTGCTGAATTATCAGCTGACACGAATGCTGATGCTTGAGCATTCAAAGAAACAGTTAAACCAAAAGCCAAAAGTGAGATAGATTTAAGCATAATACACCTAATAAGAACGAGTTTGCGCGCATTATATAGACACTTTTTCTCTTGTAAATGTAATAAATGATTTATTTTGTACATTTAATAAACAGTTTACATTTGGTTAAATGTCGTGTTCAAAGCATTTAAAAGTTTATCTAATTTGTACAATTTGTTTAAAACTTAACGCACGCTTTAACTACTTTACATGTCTTTACAATCACGGCTGGTGAGACTGTAAAAACTGAGTTAGCATCAAAAGGAATAATTTATAACAAGGATTACTATGAAACGATTTCTACCTCATGCTTTAAGCATCATTTCTTTGGCAGTATTAGCTGGTTGTAATAATGACAATAACACTCAAACTCAGCAATCTACTGCACAGGTACAAGAACAAACTGTTGCAGCACCGATAGCCAAAAAAGTACCACACGAAATGGAAATACACGGCCATAAACGTGTTGATAATTACTATTGGATGCGTGATGACGAGCGAAAAGATCCTGAAATCATTGCTCACTTAGAAGCAGAAAATGCTTATACAGCCGCGCAACTTAGCAACACAGAAAAACTTCAAGAAACACTATTTGAAGAACTTAAGTCTCGGATCCAAAAAGACGACAATTCTGTACCGACCAAACGTGGTAACTATTTCTACTCTTCGGAAATGCGTGGTAATAACGAATACCCTATTTATGTTCGTAGCAGTGACTTCAAAGGTTCTGATAAAGAGATCCTTATTGACGTTAATGAACTTGCAAAAGGCCATGAATACTATAGTGCATCAGGCTTATCTGCGAGTCCAAATGACCAACTACTCGCTTATGGTGAAGATACAGTCAGCCGCAGAATTTATACTATTCAAGTTAAAGACTTAAAAACAGGAAAGCTTTTAGACGATAAAATTGAAGGCGCACAAGCGAGTGTTGTGTGGGCTAACGATAATGAACATTTCTACTATGTTAAAAAAGATCCGCAAACTTTATTAGGCTACCAAGTATATCGACACAAGCTTGGCACACCGCAATCTTCTGACGAACTTATTTATGAAGAAGCTGATAACACTTATTACACGTACATAGGTAAAACGAAAGACGGGTCAAATGTTGTCATTTACCATTCAAGCACCGAGTCTTCAGGCATGTCTTTCATAGACGCAAACGATAGTAAAGCTAAGGCCAAACGCTTTATTCCTCGTGAGAAAGGTCTTGAATATAATGTTTCGAAGCATAAAGACACCTACTATATTTTGACCAATCTAAATGCGGTTAACTTCAAACTGATGCAAGTTAACGAAAAAGACTTAGGTGATAAATCTAAATGGGAAGAAGTCATTGCACACCGCCCAGCAGTTAAACTAGAAGGTATCGAACTTTTTGATAACCATCTTGTTTATCAAGAACGTGAAATGGGTCAGGTAAAGGTAATCGTTCGTTCTCTTAAAGATGGCAGTGAAAAAGCACTTAAATTTAATGATGACGCATTTGCTGCATATTTATATGGCAATAACGAATTAAACAATGACTCAATCCGTATTTACTACACCAGTATGACTACCCCAGGAACTCACTACGATTTCAACCTTGAGTCAGGTGAACCAAATATTCTTAAACAAAATAAAGTACTGGGTGATTTCAAAGTAGACAACTACGCTTCTGAGCGTATTTTTGTTACGGCTAGAGACGGTGTGAAGGTACCTGTTTCTTTAGTTTACCGTAAAGACAAGTTTAAGAAAGATGGTACAAATCCATTATATCAATATGGTTATGGCTCTTACGGAGCAACAATGGATCCAAGCTTCTCAAGTAATCGACTTAGCTTACTAGATCGAGGCTTTGTTTTTGCTATTGCACATATCCGTGGTTCACAAATGCTAGGCCGTCCATGGTATGAAGATGGTAAAAAGCTGACCAAGCAAAATACCTTTAATGATTTTGTAGACGTAACAAAACAGCTGGTTGAACAAGGTTATGGCCATAAAGATCAAGTTTACGCTGTAGGTGGCAGTGCTGGCGGTCTGTTAATGGGTGCAGTGATCAACCAAGCGCCTGATTTATATAAAGGCATTGCTGCACATGTTCCTTTTGTTGACGTAGTTACAACTATGCTAGATGAAAGCATTCCACTTACTACCGGTGAATATGACGAATGGGGTAACCCAAACGACAAAGCTTATTACGACTACATGCTAAGCTATTCGCCTTATGATCAGGTTAAGAAGCAAGATTACCCTCATATTCTTGTAACGACTGGCCTACATGATTCTCAAGTACAGTACTTTGAGCCTGCAAAGTGGGTAGCAAAGCTGCGCGACTATAAGACAAACGACAATAAATTATTGTTTAAAGTAGATATGGAAGCGGGTCACGGTGGCGCATCAGGTCGCTTCAAACGCTTACATGATACTGCTCTAGAGTATGCATTCTTCCTAGATTTAGCGGGAAAAAATAACTTATAAAATAGTTATTCAGTAAATGTAAGGCCGGATTAACTGGTCTTACATTCTCTTACATTTCGCTACACTTCGACACACACATTTCGGTTCTTCATTGCTAAAATTAAAACATATCAAAAGTAGCTTAGGCTCAGGGAATTGTTATGTTTGCATCAGCGTATAAAAAGATTTTTAGTTTAGTTTTATGTTTTGGCTCAACCTCGGCGTTAGCAGAGCCTGTCTCTCATTTAAACAAATTAGATAAAAGTCACACACAATCGACAAGCTTCAAACAAAACAATGATGATAAAAAGTTTCCAACCAAAAAAGAGTAACCTTATGGTTACTCTTTTTATTTAAAACGTTTAGTTTCCGAATTTTATTTTAATTATTCGTTTAGCGCTTTTAGAAGTGTTTCACCATCTGAATCTACATTTCTTATCAGCTCTAAGCCCAGTATTTTAGCTACTGTTGGGTATATTTCTAAATTACTCATTTCTTTAATTTTATGGCCCTTTTTGAAAGCTGGCCCAGTTGCAACAAACATAGCAGCCATATCATCTGTATTTGCAAATCCGTGAGTACCTTTATAATCTAATTTACCATCAAGGCTAAAAACACTCGGAGCTTTGGTTTCTAAGATAATATCTGGGATCCTTGGGGTGCCATGGTAATGGCGCTGCTTTAAAATCGTCTCATCTAGCACTGCATACCGATTGTTTGAGATAAGACGCAGCTGTTGCTTTGCTGTATTAATGTTTTCAATTGAAGCGTCATTCGCATAAATAAGTACTCTTGGTCCTGTGTTTTTCACCGTCCAAGACTTTGGAATATTCAGGCTGCTAATCGTGATTGTTTTGTCTTCTTTTAATGAGGACATACCATGATCAGCCACCAGCACTAAGTTTACATCATGAGGCAGCTTTTTTAAGCGCTCATTAAACTGCCCGATTAACCTGTCCATTTTTTGAACAGCACCATATACTTCTTTGCTATCAGGGCCAAAGTCATGGCCCATACTATCGACTAATGAAAAATACCCTGCAACAAAACTTGGTCTTTGTTTTTTTGGTAATTTTAGCCACTCAATCATTTGGTCGATACGCGTTTGGTAATCACTATGTTTTGAATAGTGGTAGTAATAGTCTGGGGTCATGCCATTAAAACGCGCATCAGATTCAGGCCAGAAATAGGCTGCAGATTTGAGCCCTTGCATTTTTGCTAGATTCCATAGAGGTATACCATTGAGCCAAGTACTATCACCTTGCCCTTTACCCATCTTATAACAATCACCTCTTTGTTTATCACAAAACTTATTGTCGATAATACCGTGATTGACCGGTAATAAGCCTGTAATTATGGATATATGATTTGGAAAGGTTTTACTTGGATATACAGGCCACATTTTAGTGGCTCGAACACCGCCATCGGCGATGCGTTTAATATTTTGAGCGTTATGTTTTTCAATATAATCCCACCGAAAACCATCAAGTGAGATAAGAACGACAGTTTGTTGCTTTGCGATACTGGGTATGGCTATCAGCAATAAGACACAATAAAAAAGTGTTTTGATCATTTAAAATTCCCGTGTTTAAGTGCGTTGTTATTTTGGTTGCTAAAAATGACAAAAGAAACAATTTTCGATACAAGATATTTATAAAATGAAAGAAATCTTCTTTATCTCGGTCTTATTGCGTATTACCAATTAAAAAGGTTGTTAAATGAAAAAGTTGTATTGCAGTTCCAAGGTGGCGCTTTTACTCGTTGGATTATCAAGTTTATTGATGAGCACGAGTATGTTATTGATGGGTAGTCATAGACATATCGAAAAAACTGTCAATTTTTTTGGCTTAAACTCACTCCTAAGTTATGAACTTGCTAACATGCTGGCTGCTTTATGCTTTTCTTTACTTACTGTATTTTCGGTACTTTCTATGTACTTTGAAAAAGCAAAACCGACTTTAGCATCTTTACTCATTATTGTGTCTGTAGTGCCTTTACTAAGCCTTTTTTCAACGGGTATGTGGATTGAAAGCATGGGCGGGTTTCCTGTCATCGGAGCAGGCCAAGGCGTCATTAAGTATTTTGCGTTACTTTCAATTGGCATCTGTCTACTTAACCCAAACCTTTCTAATCATGTAATGCAGTGGATAGCGATATTCCCAGTTTTGGTGGTACTCGTTTGGATCGGGGGTATGAAGTTTACCTTGATAGAAGCACAAGGGATAGAGGACTTACTGCAAACTTCACCATTTATGTCTTGGATGTATAGTGTTTGGGATTTACAAACTGCCTCGAATTTAATTGGCGTTTATGATTTGTTAGCTGTCGCACTGTTGATTGCGGCCATATACAACAGAAAAGCACTTTGGATTAGCGTGTTAATGTCACTTGCAGTTTTTGTCATGACACAAACATTTTTAGCTACAACCCCAGGCGCAGTTACTTCATCAACTATTTTGTCTACGACAGGTCACTTTTTAATAAAAGACTTGTGGTTTATCGCGAATTTGATTTTCTTCTTAAAATTTACTGATCAAAAAGCATAATAAAAAGGGCACGTTTAAGCGTGCCCTCTCATATCCTGTTTATTTATATTTACCATAACTCCCATCATCAAATAATGATTTAAGTTCATTGGCGAAACTCACAAACTTTTCTTTAATCGTGCGCTTAATTTCAACGTCAACTGAACCTAACCAAAGTTTGCCTTTAATCTTTATAGTCGGTGCTTGTTTTGGCGCAATAGATGGCGCTTTATTTTCTACATTACCTAGAATGCAAAACGCCTCGCAGATCACATTTACGCCTTCGGGGATCAAAATTTTCTCTGAACCCAGTATGCAATTTACATTTACAGTGACTTCTTGATGCTCAAATACAGCATCGGAAAAGTCTAAGGTTGTAGAACCCAATACATTTAATAAGTTAATTTCTTTCGGTACCGCCCATTTGCCTGTTCGAGAGCTGTTTCCTAAAACCGTTTTAATATCTAGCTTGTCACCTGCAGACTTTTGTCCGTAATTAATATTCAAGCTCGCATCTTTTTGCGCCGTATACTTCTCGTCAGCTTGCATAGTAAGATCTGCTGTTAAGGCGACGATTTCAGCATGAACCTGTGTACTCATCGCTTTGTCTAAACGTCTTTCAAATGCCTCTGCGGAAATAACACCATGGCTATAGTTGTAAATTAGGTTGTCTATTACTTCTTCTCTGACTTGTTCAATTGGTCTATCTTCTAATACGACGCTCATGTTATTTCCCTACTATGTAATACCAATCTGCAGTAACACTTAATTAAGCTGATTAGTATAGTGAGTGACTGGTTCAACTTAAGCATTCAATAAGTTGTACCATTAAAATTGCATTTCTTAAATTTAAAGCAATAACCGAACCAAAAATAAAGTCATTATAATTCAATGCACTAATTCAATTAGCATTTCTAGCCAGGTTGCTTTCTCACCAAAATTTGAGTGTATTGACTAACAAATAACATATCTCCCAAACCGAAAAAAGTGGTAGATAATTTAAATTGCTATCCCGGGCTTTCGCAACTCTCTTTCAATGTTAAAATGGTACATAAATTACATAGAACTATAAGCGCAAATTATGAAAGTAATCTCATTTAACATTAATGGCCTTCGTGCTCGTCTTCATCAATTGCAAGCATTAATCGACAAACATCAACCTGACGTAATTGGTTTACAGGAAATCAAAGTTCACGATGAAGCGTTTCCGGTTGAAGATGTAGAAGCTATGGGCTACCACGTTTATTTCCATGGTCAAAAGGCACATTATGGTGTCGCACTGATGTCGAAGAAACCTGCTAAATCAATCAAAAAAGGGTTTTCGACTGATACAGAAGAATCCCAAAAACGTATGATTTCAGGTGTATTCGAGAATGACAAAGGTGAAGATGTGATCATTCATAATGGCTACTTCCCTCAAGGTGATAACATAAATCATGAAACCAAGTTCCCATACAAGCGTCAGTTCTATAAAGACTTAATGACACACTTAAATGAAAATCACACGCCTGAAGAAAATGTCATTGTGATGGGTGATATCAATATCTCACCGATAGATTTAGATATAGGTATTGGTGAGCCAAATAAGAAACGTTGGCTTAAAACGGGTAAATGTTCATTCCAACCAGAAGAACGTGAATGGCTTGTCACGTTAATGGATTGGGGATTTAAAGATACTTTCCGCGAATTAACACCAGAAAAGACAGAACGTTACTCGTGGTTCGACTATCGCTCAAAAGGTTTTGATGATAACCGAGGCCTTCGCATTGATGTAGTGTTAGCGACTGAATCATTGATGGCCAAATGTGTAGAAAGTGAAATCGATTACGATTTAAGAGGCATCGAAAAGCCTTCTGATCACGCGCCAATTTGGGCCGAGTTTAAATTTTAATTAGAACTCACTCTATGTTATTGACCCCGCTTGTTACCTTAATCATATTCGCGTTTACTATCGATAAACGCGAGTATTTAACGCTTTGGCATAGGCCTATCCGACAAACTGGTGTATTTGCTTGTTCAGTTGTACTGGCTCTGCTTTGGCAAATTAAAGCTGGGATATTGCCCTATCTAAATATTCATATATTGGGAATAACCGCAATTACTTTGGTACTTGGCTGGCGGTTAGCAAGTTTAGGTGCTCTACTTACCAGTCTCTTATTACTTGCTTTTGGCACCATTCAATCTTCTGAATTTGCCGACTTTTATCTTTTTACTGCGCTACTTCCCATATTGGTCAGTTACGCCCTTTTTGTGCTGTGTTACAGCAAATTACCAAGACATTTTTTTGTGTATATTTTTGTCTGTGCATTTTTATGCGCAGGCTGTATTGGCGCATTCAAAATATTCTCGTCAGGTGTATATTATTGGCTAATTGATACGTACACATTCCAACAGTTATTAGATAACTATTTATTTTATGCAACCTTGATTTGGTTTCCCGAAGCCATGTTAAATGGTATGGCAATAACTTTACTTATTACTTATAAACCCCACTGGGTTAAAACCTTTTATGATAAGGAATACTTAGATAAATGACGCTAATTTATCACTGTCCGATTTGTCAGGCTCCGTTAAATAAAACTGGCAATAGTATGTCTTGCGAAAACAGACACCAATTTGATTTCGCCAAAGAAGGCTATGTCAACTTATTGCCTGTTCAGAATAAAAAATCAAAACAACCCGGTGATAATTTAGATATGGTTCAAGCGCGTCGTGCCTTTTTTGCAACTGACCATTATCACTTTTTGAGACAAGAGATTGCCAATCTAATTTCACTATCTTCTCCTCAAACATTGCTCGATTTAGGCTGTGGTGAAGGATTTTATACGCACTTATTTGCCAATGAACTGCCCGAATGTGATGTATATGGGCTCGATATTTCAAAATCAGCCGTTAAATATGCGGCTAAGCGATATAAAGAGGCCAATTTTAGTGTTGCTTCTGCTAAACAAGCACCATTTGCAGATGAAAGTATGGACTGTGTTGTCACTGTGTTCGCCCCCGTTTTTGAACAAGAATTACAAAGGCTGGTGAAAAGAGCAGGTAAAGTAATTTTAGTAAACCCGGGCCCTAGGCATTTATTTGAGCTTAAATCGTTAATTTACCCTGAAGTGAATTTACATACACACCCAGATACCCCTACAGGGTTTGAATTAGTCCAACATCATGAGCTAGATAGGCAAGTAGAAATTAAAACAGAAATCATTGAACATTTGGTACAAATGACACCATTTGCTTGGAAATTTAAAGAAAGTCACTACGAAGCTTTAAAGAAAAAACAAAGCCATACAATCACCCTATCTTTTTATCTAAGCGAATGTCAGAAGGTTAATTAAAACTGTTTAATAAAAACTCTTTTAATTAAACAATTACTTTAAGGGTGGGTATAACTGAAAAGAGCAGTTTAAAACTGCTCTTTGGTAAATGCTTTATCCATTTTATCAAACAAATCTTTTAAAAGTTTTGCTAGAGTTCGATAAGTGGGTCTACGAGATTGTAGTTGCATGGGCGCCTCATAACCATTGGCAACCATCTTATTAAACAATTCTTGATACCAAGTATTTAATGATTGATTAAGCGGCGTATCAGCGCGTTTCCCTAACCAAAGTAAACCTTGAACAGGCAGAGATAAAAAGAAAAGCGCAATGGCTAAAGATTGAGGTACATACTGATTTCCCAACCAATTGGTTTGCAATACTAGTGTGAGCACAGCTAGTAAAGGCATAACACTGATCGTGAGTTCAGTGGCTTTAATGACTCTAAATTCTGCGAACATAGGCGCAAGCTCTTTGCGCATAGGCCATTCTTTGGCGTACTGTCGTCCAAGTTGCATTTGAGAAATGAGACTTTTTTGCATTAGGACTCCTAGAAGCTAACTATTCGATGAAAATTGGGTTAAAATAAACAGTTAACACTGTCTATTATACCTTTGTATTACTGCGTAGCTTAAACCGCGACTTCGCTCTAAGCATAATACGCATCTACTGTTATTGTCAAAATTGGAAATGCATATGCCCTCATCTAATGTACTGGTTTTAAATTGCGGAAGTTCTAGTTTAAAGTTTGCCATAATCGACACTGTGTCAGGTGACGAGCTTCTTTCAGGTCTTGCCGAACGTTTAGGCGAGCAAGATCCTCAAATCAAGTACAAGTATAACGGTGACAAGCAACTCATCTCGCTGTCACCAAACGATGCTCATCAAACTGCAATTGCACAGCTCGTTGAATTAGTAAAGCAATTACAATTAGATTCAAGCCTAGTTGCTGTTGGACACCGTGTTGTTCATGGTGGTGAGCACTTCACAAAATCTGCATTAATTACCCCAGATGTGATAGGAGCAATCAAGAAGACTTCTTCACTTGCGCCACTGCATAATCCAGCTAATTTGCTTGGTATTGAAGCGGCACAATTTGAGTTTTCTCATTTACCTCAAGTTGCAGTGTTTGATACCGCATTCCATCAAAGCATGACACAAGAAGCTTTCTTATATGCACTGCCATATACGCTATACAAACAACATGGGATCAGACGCTACGGCTTTCATGGTACCAGTCATGCTTTTGTATCGGCAGAAGCAATCAAGATCTTAAACCTTGAAAAAACGAGCTCAAAGGTTATTAGTGCGCATCTAGGTAATGGTTGTTCTGTTACAGCTATTAAAAATGGGAAATCGGTAGATACCAGTATGGGTATGACGCCACTTGCAGGCTTAGTCATGGGCACGCGCAGTGGCGATATTGACCCAGGCATTTTCAACTACTTAACTGAGCAACTAAACTACTCTGCAAAGCAAATAGATACACTCTTGAACAAAGAAAGTGGCTTACTGGGCATTAGTGAACTTTCAAATGATTGCAGGACCATTGAAGAATCTGCGGCTGACGGACATCAGCAAGCAACACTTGCATTAGATATATTCTGTTATCGCTTAGCAAAACAGATTGCCGCGTTTGTTGTGCCTTTAGGTGGGTTAGACGCATTGATTTTCACAGGGGGCATTGGTGAAAATTCAGATGTTATTCGCGCTAAAGTCGTTGCACATTTATCTTTCTTAGGTTTAGAAATCGACAATGATAAGAACCTTGCGGCGCGCTTTGGTTCTGTAGGTGTAATTACAAAGCAAACATCGCCATGTGCCCTTGTAGTGCCTACCAATGAAGAATGGATGATTGCTAATGATGCGTCAAACATTGCACAGGAGCAAAAATAATGAGCCGTAGGATTATGTTAATCCCCATCTCTACAGGGGTTGGTTTGACATCTGTTTCTGTTGGTCTTGTGCGTGCGCTTGAGCAAAAAGCGGTAAAGGTAAATTTTTTTAAACCAATTGCTCAACCTCGTAAAGATGATATAGGTCCTGAGAAGTCGACCGTTATTGTGCAACAAGGTTCAACAATTCAACCCCCAATGCCATTTGAACTCAGCTATGCTGAACAAATGATTGGGGATGGCAAAGGCAATGATCTTCTAGAAGAAATCGTTGAGCGATTCGAGAGTGCCATCAGTGAAGATGAAGTTGCAATTATCGAAGGTATGGTACCTACTCGTCTACAGCCATATGCAGGTCGTGTGAATCGTGAAATCGCTCAAACACTCGGTGCTGATATCGTATTTGTATTAACACCAGGAAATGACACGAACGAACAATTAGAAGATAGGTTAGAAATTGCCTCTGGTAACTACGGCGGCATTGATCACAGTCGTGTACTTGGTTGTATTTTCAACAAGGTGAATGCTCCGCTTGATGAAGAAGGTCGCGCGCGTGCTGATTTAGTTGACCAGCATGAACCTGAAGAACTTGAAAATGAAATGAACCGTTTGGCGTCATTGCCTATTTTTAGAAAGCACCCGTTTATGTTGCTTGGCGCAATTCCTTGGGATTTCGACTTAGTTGCGCCACGCGTTGCTGATTTGAGTGATTACCTAAAAGCAGAGGTGATCAATGCCGGTGACATGGCTCATAGACGTTTACGCCGTGTAACGTTTTGTGCCCGAACGGTATCGAATATCTTGAATCACTTTACCCCTGGTGCGCTACTGGTTACACCTGGCGACCGCTCAGATGTTTTAGTGGCTGCGTGTTTGTCAGCTATGAATGGTACCAAATTAGGTGCTATTTTATTAACCGGTGGTTTTAAACCTGAGCCGCGCATAATGACTTTGTGCGAACAGGCGATGGAGACAGGTCTGCCGATTCTAGCAACCGAAGCAGATACGTGGCGAACATCTTTGTTACTTCATAACTTTAATATGGAAGTTCCGAGTGATGACGAACAACGTATAGAAAAGGTAAAAGAGCATAATGCAGCAAATATCGACTCAGATTGGCTTGATATTTTAGCCAAAGACGTTGCAAAAACACGAAAGCTTTCTCCTCCTGCATTTAGATTCTTGTTGACCGATTTAGCACGCCAAGCAGAGAAAACAATTGTCTTACCTGAAGGCAATGAGCCTCGCACAATTAAAGCTGCTGCAATTTGTGGTGAACGTGGCATAGCTAAAACTGTGCTATTAGGTGAAAGAGAAGAAATTGAGCGTATTGCGCTTCAACAAGGTGTAGAGCTTAACGAAAACGTCATTATTAAAGCTCCGAGTGAGATCCAAGATAATTATGTTGCACCTATGGTTGAACTGCGAAAAAACAAAGGTCTTACGCCTGTGGTTGCCAAAGAGCAACTGCAAGACAACGTTGTTTTAGGCACTATGATGCTCGCTGAAGACGAAGTCGATGGCCTTGTCTCAGGTGCAGTAAATACCACAGCGAATACTATTCGTCCTCCTCTTCAACTCATTAAAACTGCGCCGGGTTCATCTTTAGTGAGCTCTGTGTTCTTTATGTTATTGCCTGAACAAGTTTTAGTATATGGCGACTGCGCGATTAACCCAGATCCAACTGCTGAGCAACTTGCCGATATCGCCATTCAATCAGCTGACTCTGCGGCGGCATTTGGTATTGAGCCGCGAGTTGCCATGATCAGCTACTCTACAGGTGAGTCAGGTCACGGTGCCGATGTAGATAAAGTGCGTGAAGCAACTAAAATTGCTCAGCAAAAACGTCCAGATCTTGAAATCGATGGCCCATTACAGTACGACGCTGCCATTATGGAG
>Ga0209992_10003096_pt1 | contig 14375 bp, 17 predicted proteins | sample 2SBtaG_2_FD_182564 | JGI IMG/M metagenome (GOLD analysis project Ga0209992, IMG submission 182564) | Deep subsurface microbial communities from Kolumbo volcano to uncover new lineages of life (NeLLi) - 2SBTROV12_ACTIVE470 metaG (SPAdes)... | ecosystem: Environmental > Aquatic > Marine >... | reverse complement strand
AAATTTTATAACAGCAAGTGGAGAATCATTACCGGGAATAGCACCTGTTGCTATTCAACAAGGACGATATGTTGCTCATAATATTAAAAAAAATATTGAAAAAGAAAATAGAAAACCATTTAAATATTCTGATAAAGGAACGATGGCCACAATAGGAAGATTTAAAGCAATAGGAGTTGTAGGAAATTTTGAATTGGCAGGTTTTACTGCATGGCTTTTCTGGAGTTTAATTCACTTAGTTTATTTAATCGGTTACAGATCAAAGATACTTGTAGCTATAGAGTGGATTTTTGCTTACTTTTTTAACAAAAGAGGAACAAGGCTTATATACAGAGATATAGATAAAAATTAAATTAATAAAAAAGCAATTCCTAAAAAACCTGCGAAACCTACGATATCAGTAATTAAAGTCAAAAATATATTTGAAGCTAAGGCTGGATCGAATTTTAATTTTTTAAGAATTAAAGGAATAGAAGCTCCAAAAAGATTACCAATCAAAATATTTCCAAAAACAGCAATGCTTAGTGACAAAGCATAAGCAGAAAGACCAACAATATTTAAAATCGCAAAAGATACAATTCCTATAATTAAACCATTTATAGAACCAATTAAAGATTGTTTACCAATAACTTCAGCTACTCTTGCATCTGATACATCATTTCTTGCCAAAGCCCTAATAACTATTGCTAATGATTGAGCACCAGAGTTACCCCCAACCAAAGCAACCACTGGCATCAATGCTGCAAGTAAAGCATCTCTAGCTATAGCTTCCTCAAATTGTGAAATTAAGACAGAGACAGTAAAAGCAAGAAGCAAATTAACAGCTATCCAGGGAAGCCTTAGTTGAATTGATTTTTGTAGGGGTGTAAAAATTGTTTCTTCAGCTCCTGCACCAAAAGATTGAGAAAAGTCTTCTCCTATCTCAGATTCAATAATATCTAAAGCACTACTTACTGTTGTTTGGCCAATTAGTTTATTATTTTTATCAACCACAGGAAGAGCAAGCAACTCATATTGCTTTATTAGTCTTGCTGCCTCCTCTTGGTCTAATGATGGATTAATAAAAATTGGATTTTGAATCATAACATTATCAATAGTTTCATCTTCATCTGCAAAGACAATTTCTCTAAATGAAACCACACCAGACAACCTATTTTCATCATCTACTGAATAAACATATAATAAATCCTCAACATTTTCATGAAGAGATTTTAATTCGACAAGAGCTTCTTTTATTGTTAAACCAATTGAGATTTTTGCAACCTCTTCAGACATAAGTCTTCCAACAGAATCCTTTGGATAAGCAAGTCTGCGATTTATATCCAACTTAGTTGATTTGTCTAATATATCGAGTAAATCTTCAGCTTCATCAACAGTGCTTCTTTCAAAAACATCTACAACATCCTCTGTATCCATCTCTCTAAAGATTTTTTCAACAGTTGTTTCTTTGAGATTCTCTACAATTTCTATAATTGCTCTAGGCCTTAGCGATTCAAATATTTTAATGGACACGTCAATACCAAGATCCTCGATTAACTGACTTGCATCACTTGGTTCAAACTCTTCTAAAGTGTCAGCAGAGTCAAAAGGGTCTGCTATTGCTATTTCATTCCAAATATTTAAATTTTTCTTTAGAAAGAAAAGTGCATCCTCTGGACTTTTTCGTGCAAGTTCTCTTAGTTCTCCGCCATTTGTTGGCTTAATAATTTCTGAATTCATAGATACTTCGATATTACTTTAGTTAAAAAAGAATGAGGTTAAAAAGATTTCTAGGTTAGATGTTTTTTATGCCAATTAATTATTGCTTCAAATCTTTGCTTTCTATGAACAGGCTGCCCTGATCTTGAAAGTTCATGGCTCTCTGCAGGAAATCTCATCATTGCTGACTCAACCCCTCTTCTTTTAAGATTAGAAAAAAGTTGTTCACCTTGTTCAATAGGACACCGATAATCATTTTCAGAATGAATTATTAACGTTGGAGCAATTATATTATTTGCGTAAGTAATAGGACTTTTTTTTCTATATAGATTTATATTTTTATCGAATTCTTCTAATAAGTACATTTCTGGAAAAGTTATTCCAATATCTGAAGTTCCAACCATTGTTTCCCAATTTAAAAGGGCTCTTTCTACAACTGAAGACTTAAACATTTTTGGATAATGACTAATTACCCAAGCAGTCATAAAGCCACCGTAAGATCCTCCCATAATTCCGTAATTTTTATTAGAGATTTTCAATTCTTTTACCATTTCTTTAAATGTAGTAACCACATCATGAGTATCATTTACTCCCCATTTGTTTCCACAAACATCTCTTAAAAACTTATGACCACGACCTGAAGACCCTCTAGGGTTACATGCAACTACATTGAACCCAGCTTCAGCGTAGGTTTGGAATTCATCAAAATAGTTAAATCCATATTGAGCTGCCGGACCCCCATGAATGCTTAGTAATGTAGGGTTATTTTTACCAACAAAAATACCCCAAGCGTCAATTTTTGACTTGCCTGTGTCTATTCTTTTATAAACGCACTCATATGAATTAGTTTTTCTATGAAAGCTTGAATTTGCTTTAGAGGGTGTATTCTCCCAATCTTCTATTTTTCCATCTTTTAGTTCATATATTTCATCTTGTTTTGAAAAAGTATTCGCAATTACAGCAACTCTATCAGAACTTATTTCAAAATCAGAGATCGTCAGTTGGTCATTAATTAATATTTCAATATTTTTACCATCACCTTTTCCAAGAAGCTGTTTCCCAGAATCTTCATACAAAATATACATAAAAGAGTCTATACATTTAACATTTGTTATTGGTCTATCAAGATCTTGATAAAGCACACTTGTTTTACCAGTATCTTTTATCTGGTGAATGCTTATATTCGTTGGCCACTCAAATCTTTTATTTAATCCAATTCCATGAAGCTCATTATTAAAAATAAATAATTTTCCCCACATTCCTTCGGTATGGATGGTTTCCAGTTTGTTGCCAGTTTTTTTTATAATTTTTTCATCAAGCATTGAACCTGATTCGTTGTAAGAGCTTGCTGTAAAATAAAGCGAACTTTCCTTTTCAACAATTGACCCAATAGATATAAACCCTTCTTTGTCCCCATCAATAATTTTTGAACTCTTTTGATTTGAAACGTTTACTTTATAAATGTGGTTTCTCTTGTTAAAAATTATTCCACGAGTATCAAATCTGTAAGGTATATTTTCAAGATACAAAGGCTCCATCTCTTTATCATCGATACTTTTAAAAGACTTGTCCCACTCTTTAGTAACTATGTAAATAAAGTTATCTTTAGATGCCCAATAATAATTCTGAATGGTATCTTCTGTCTCAAATACAGTTGTTATTGAATTTCCACTCTGAATACAGAGAGAAGACATAGTTATTTTCTTACTTTTTTTTGTTGATTTTATATAGGAAATTACTTTTTTATTGTTTGAGTATTGCGGCATAGAAAAATTACTTGCCTTAGACCCTTTAAATTTTTTCCATGTATTTTTTGAATATCTCCAGAGCTCATTTTTATAGGTATTTTCATCAAAGTCCATTTTTGTACTTTGTGCGACTATATTTTTATCATTAGATGTAATGTTTGATATTTTTCTATAATCTATTAAATTATTCGGTTTCAAAAACCCCCCTAAAACCTATAAAACAAGTTTATTTTGAAATTTTATCGTATGCAAGCGTGAGGACTATAGAAGTTAAGAACCCAACAAGAAAAGTATTTAAGTCAGCTAAACCGTAAAGATCAGTTGGAATAAAGATACCCCCAGGATTATTTGTTAAATCAATAAATACATATCTATAAATAAATACAGATAACAAAGAAAAAACAAAAGGAACCAAGAGGAAATGATCTTTAGATTTACTTTTTAATTTATAAAACGCAGGGAATACCAAACATGTTGCAAGAAGGTCTGCAACAAGAAAAACGGAAAATATATTTGTAACATATATTGCTGCAAATATTGCAAAATGAATAATTGCTAATGTTATGTACTGTGCTTCTTTTGCACCTTTCCCAATAAGGTCTAAAGAGATTGTTGATGAGATAGCATTTTCTAGAGTATCTATACTTGAAGCAACTAATAGCGTACAAAGAGAGACTAATAATACTGAAGAGAATAAATTTAAGTCAAGTTGACCAATAAAACTAAGAGTCGGGCTTTCAAGACCCTTACCTGCTCCAACATCACCAGCTACACCAATAAGTAAAATAGTTAAAAATGCACCAATCGCTGAAATGACAGATGCTTTTTTGATTGTCTTTTCATTTTTTGCAGAGAAAGTTCTCTGCCAGTACCCTTGGGAGAATATTTCTGCAGCTGTAACAGCTAATATAACTGCAAGTGCAGATTTTAAACTGAATGTTTCAAAAGTTCCTAGCCCTCCTAATTTTGAGTAATTCACTATTTCACTGAAAGAGTTCTGATTAAACCAAATACTAAATAAAACTATTAACAATAAAATTATTCCAATGCCTTGAAACTTATCGGTTATATAAGATGCCTTAAATCCAGATTTTTTTAGATAAGCATAAGTAAAGACACCTACAAGAATCATGATTCTTAAACCAGAAACATCGGCGATTGATGGAAAAAGAAAATTTATAGAAGCAAACTCTGCAACCAAAAAAGCACTCATGTAAATTATTGCAACTAATGAGACTACTATTTGAGCTTTTCTTCCATACCTGATATTTATGAACTGAGGTAAGGTTGCTCCGCCCGGTACTAAATTTGCAATTTTTGGACCTAGAAAATATAAAAGTAAAAAAGGTGTTGCAGCTGATATAGCATAACCAATAACGTCATAACCTAAACCCCACCAAGCAACTTCAGCAGGAGCTGTAAGAATCCATAAGCCCATTCCGCTTGCATAAAAGCTTAAAGAAACTCCAAATACATTTTCTGTTTTATTCAATACAAAATATTCTTCTGTAGAAGATTTAATTTTTGTAGTTCTAAAGTAGACCAGGAGTAGTATTAGCAAAATTATTACATAAGCTATAACTGAATTCATTTATAATTCTCCCTTAAAATACTGGGAACAAAGAACTTTCCCTTCGTTGGAATTACCCAACAGGTTCTTACGGTCGGTTTTTAACCCTCTCAGCCTTTGCTCCCGCATTTATATACTACCTATAATCATACTTCTTATTAGATAGTTTTCATAAATGTTAAGCTAGCAAAATGGTTAAAAGAGAGAATAAAAAACTAGAGAAACCATCAATTTTTGCAACGGTTATTTGTTTATTTGCGGCAGGTTTCATGTGGGGATCTAGCAATGTTATTGCAAGAAGTTTATTAATTGAAGGCGTCAACGAAATATTTCTTGTAACAACAAGAGTTACTATCATCGGATCTTTATTATTTACTTATTATTTTATTTTTAATAGAGAAAAATTTAACAAACAACTATTAAAAGAGGCCTCATTAACAAGTTTTTCATCTATATTCTTGGTTGGTTGGTCTTTTGTTTTTTCTCTCCAATACATTTCTTCTGGTTTAGTAACTTTAATGATTAGTTCAGCTCCAGTATTTACAGTTATGTGGTTAAAAATATTACTTAAAGAGGAAAAGGTTTCAATCTCTAAATACATCGCTATAGGAACAGGTTTCTCAGGAATTGCTTATCTTTTTATATCAAGAGAAACTGGCTTACTAGATCAAGGAAATATATTTTTAGGTGGGTCATTAGCATTTATAGGGGTCCAAGGAATAGCTTTTGCAACTGTATTAAATAGAAAATATGCTCCAAATTACAAAGTCAGTAGCTGGTTAACATATCAATATCCTTTAGTTTTGATACTTTCTTGGGCTGCATTTTTTATTTCAGGTGTTGGAATAGAGAGTCTTGAACCGAGTCAACAGTTAAGATTAGCAACATTAGTTGTATTCAACCTTGGAGCCTTCATGTCGTTTACCTGGTTAATTCAAAGAGTAAGTGCATTGTTAGTTGCGACTGTAGATTATTTAGTGCCAGTCGTTGGGGTGACAGCTGGTGTAATTTTTCTTAACGAAGTTTTTAATGTAAATATTGTTATCTCTGGAATATTTATATTTATATCACTAGTTATAAGCACACGAGAAGAGTTTTCAAATTAATTAAATTGAATTTAACTCTTTTTTAACTTTTTTCAAATCCTGCCAAGTTAGCCACTTAGGTTTACCTTTATTTTTTGAAGGGTTTCTTAGTAAGTAAGAAGGATGGAATATAGGCATGTATTTAATATTATCTTTCTCAATCCATTGACCTCTTATTTTTGATATTGGTTCATTAATTCCTAAAAATGACTGAACAGCAGTTGATCCAGCAAGAATAATAATTTTAGGTTTTAGTAAATTAACCTGTTCATTTAACCATGGCATGCAAGCCTCTATCTCAGTAGTGCTAGGCTTTCTGTTGTTTGGCGGCCTACATTTTACAATATTAGAAACATAGCAATCTTTATTTGTATCAAGTCCAACAGCAGAAAATGCAGCATCTAACATTTTTCCGGCTCGCCCAACAAACGCTAGACCCTGTTCATCTTCTTGTTGCCCAGGACCTTCACCAATTATAAATAATTCTGCATCAGGGTTTCCTCTTCCAAATACTACATTTTGTCTTGTAGTTGATAACGAACACTTAACACACGAAGTACATTTATTTTCTAAGACTTGAAATTTTGTTTGATTCACCATCGTATAAAATATTAGCTAAATTTGTTAAATTGAACACCCTAAGATATAAAGTTCCTAGGGATTTTTGTATACCAACAAATAAAGGGAGCAAGTATTTGTTTTATTACTAAAATTCATTTTGCTTTCATGAATTAAATACTTAATAAAGTTCAGTTAAACAAAAAGTAACTTTAAAAAAAGCTAAGAAATGAGAAAACCCTTGAATACTCCGCTTATTCAGTTTCCTGAATTAACTTGCTTCAAGGGTTATCTCTAACCCTTCTTGTAATGATCCTCTATAAAGATTTTCTTCACAAAAAGTTACTTTAAAGATATAGACAAATATTCTTGAAATCAAAAAAAAATTAAATTTTTTTTCCCACTTTTTATACCTTTTTTCGATATTTCAAAACTATATTACTTACACCAATTACAACAACCACTCCAAGTACAGCACTCAGAGCTGTTGAAAGAAAGTTATTGTTTAGTCCCGATATGCCATAGTCATCTAATAATAAAACTATTCCGCTATCTTCAGAGAATCCGAAATCACCAGCAACTGACTCTAGTCCATCAGGAGACGAAGAAGCATAAGGTGTAATTAGAGTTAGGGAAAGTAGTAAAAATATAAATAGCCCATAAAAAGAAGATTTACTATTTTTTTTATCATTATTAGTTTTTATATAAATTAAGTCAGATCTCACTCTTAATAATAAAGAAACTATGAGTGCTGTTATAACCCCTTCTCCTAAACCGATTAGAAGATGAGATGACACCATTGCAATTAATACACTACCCAATGGGACAGAGACGGTTCCACCAAGTGCATACTCAAATACAAAAGCAATTGATGAAAATACAACAGATAAAATACCTGCCACAATGGATCCTGAAATTATTGAAATATTAGCTTCTCCAAATAATTTTTTCCAAGAAGAAATTGTTAGCCACCCAACAAGCGAAGTTATGATTGCCATATTTAGAACATTTATCCCCAAAGCACTTAATCCGCCATCAGCAAACAGTAATGATTGGATAACAACAACAATTGATATGCAAATAATTCCAAGGTTAGGACCGAGCACAATAACAGCTAATGCTCCTCCAAGTAAATGCCCACTAGTGCCTGCAGCTATTGGAAAGTTAATCATCTGTAGAACAAAGATTAAAGCAGACATCATCCCTGTTAATGCTATTAATTTATCGGCTACCAAACTTTTAGCGCTTCTAACATAAGCCCACAGAGTAGCAAAACTAATGACTCCTGTTCCAATTGAAACTGGTGCATTTATAAATCCATCAGGTACATGCATAACTAGATTATAAAATAGTTAAGTCTTATTGCAAGCCCTTTGCAGAAAGCTCAATTTATTAAATTGAAATGTATTGCAAAAATACCATGAATAGGAATCATCTCTTTATATTCTTCAAAACTGTAAAGGATCTGAACACCTTCTTCAAGAGAAGTAACGATTCCTGAGAGCACTTCAAGCCCTTCTTTTTTTAAAAGATCTTCAGGGTTCTTATAATTTATCACTTTAAGAACCTCAATACTTAAGGCATCTTTTTCGACTATTTCAAGGCCTACAAAAGGTGGCCCATTAATTATTTGAAATTTAATAATGTCACCAGGTTCTAATTTTGTATAGTCAATATTTTCATAACTATTGTTAGTTCTTATTTCAACTTTTTTTGTACCCGAAATAATTGCTTCTATTGGTTTCCTGTAAATCTCAAGAGAATATATTGACATTGGTTATTTGCTAAATTATTTTATTCTCTTTTAACCATTGGTGAATTTCACTTAGAACAAAAGGTCGAGTGTCCTGGTTTAAAATTTCGTGTTTTGAATTGTCGATTTCGACAAATGTTACATTTTCTAATTTAGAAATATTTTTACAACCAGAAATAGGAACTATTGTATCTCCTTTTCCATGAAGAACAATGGTAGGTATATTTAAATTTCCTACATTTTCATTTACAAAGTCTTGAACTTGAGTAATTGCATATCCCAATCTGAAGGTAAGACTTCGGAATACTAAAGGGTCTTTAAAATAATCTTCACCAACACTTATATCTGTAGAGATGTTCTTTTTTGTCACGGGAGAAAACGATCTCAAATTCGGTGCAATTTTTGCTAATGGTCCAGAAAGGTTTCTAATAAATTTTGGATAATTATCTTCAAATAGTGGTGCCGTAAGTATTAAGTAGTCAGGCTTTACTATTTCTTTTAATACTGCATTTGTAGCAATGAGACCACCGTAAGAATGACCAAAAAGTATTTTTTTCCCAGCAGTCTGAATATTTTTAAAACCATTTATTACAGCGTTGTCATTATCTTCCCAAGAATCTATATCGCCTTTCTTTTTTGAACTAGCTCCATGTCCAGGTAAATCAATTAAATGTGATTTCATTCCTAAATTATCAAACCAATCAGCATTTATTTTATGTCTTCCCTTATGTTCAAATAAACCGTGCAGTAACAAAACTTCAGTATTTCCCAATTTTTCTCTTTTCTCTATTAAATTAATATTAATGAATATTGATTATGTTAAAACTCCTTTTACAAATAACCCCTCAATGATAAGGCTTGAAGGATCAGCTTTTACCCAAAATCCGAATAAAAAATATTTGGACGAAAAACAAAGACAGATGGACCTGCTTGGTGGAAAATTATTAGGAGAAACAGAAATATCTAAAAAAGAAAATTTAATTGAAAAATTTATAAATTTTTGCAATTTAGATAACAATCTATCTTTAAGAGAACTAACAACAAAATTTGAAGAAGATTTTGCTCTTATGTATAAAGGAAAAATGGAGATAGTATCTGTTTGTTTTCCTAGTGGCTGGGTACCAAAAGAAAAGTTGGGGAAGAATTTATCGGATATTCACGATCCAATTGCTGACAGTGAACAATTAATTAAAGCAAGTGACAAGCTTACAGACTATATGACAAAACAAAGCATAAAAAGGTGGGTCTGGACAATTACAACAAGCAAACAACTTAGTAATTTTCCAGATTATGAAAAACCAGAATTATCAACGTTTGAAAAACTATATTTTAGAGTTGAGACACAAACAACAGCTCCAGTTGATGACCATACCAGTTTATTTTTTATCAAAGTTGATGTTTTACCCCTCTCTCAAGTTTGGGATAAGAAGATCTTAGAAAGTATTAATTCAATGACTGATAATGTTTTAAAATACAAAGGTCTTGAGCAAATTAAAGAATTATTGAATAGAGTATGAGTATGAAAAAAGTATATATAGCAGGTCCATTATTTGATGATCATGAGCGAAGCTATTTAGAAGAGATAGCAGAAATATTAGAAAACTACTCATATGAAACCTTCTTACCTCATAGAGACGCAGGACTTGTTACTGGCGAATTTACTTTCGAAAAGAAGTCAAAAGTTTTTGATGTAGACATGGAATATTTAGCTCCAGCAGATTTAGTTGTCGCTTTATTAACAGGAAGAGATGTTGACTCAGGAACAGCAGCAGAAATTGGTTACGCATATGGAGCAGGTAAGGAATTAGTAGGGATATCAGCCAGAACAATAAAACCCATTAATAATTTTGTTTGGGGTTTATTTGAGTATGGAAAAAACATTGTAGAAGACTTAGAAGGTTTCAAAGAATATTTAGATTTAAAAAAACAAAAATGAAAAAAGTAATTTTACTATTCTCATTACTTTTATTTACATATTGCTCTGGCAGCTCAGAGTCAACTACTAGCACAACTGAAACTGCGGAAAACAGTGAAAGAATAGAACAACAAAGTCAAGAAAATAGTCAAACAGAAGAAAATAATCAAAATACAGCTCAATCAGCTGAAGAGAGTAACGCAAACAGTATGAAAAACAGGAATCAATAAATCTATACAATCTGCCTGATGTGAAAGAGTTCATAGAGAATAAAAGTGATAGATTCATTGTTGATTTTGAGGACATAGTTGCTGCTCATCCTTATGTTGGTTCGAGATCTCCAAAACCTCACAATGATTTACAAGTCTATTTTTCAAATTCTGATCCAAGGTGGGTAAATGCTACTAAACCATCTGACTATCCACCTATCTATGCAGTTGCAGACGGAGTTATTCAGATGGCCCAGGGAAATTTTTCTCTATACAATGTAGTCGATCATTCCGATTCAGATCCACCATGGTGGCATTCTGCATATTTATTTAAACTTCAATTTGCACAAAACAATGGAAATATTGTTAGTTTTTTATACCAAATGGAAGGCTACGTAATCAAAGAAGATAGGAATTTTTTTGCTGATTACTTACTTGTAAAAGACGGACAATCGGTTAAAAAAGGCGACATTTTAGGATATATGTACGTTCCGACATTTGATGAAATGGTTGGATCCATGCAGGGCTCTAGCCATATTGCTTTTGCAATCATGGAGAAGATGGGACCTCAAGAAGAGCAAGAGAAAGTACCCTCAATGTTTACTTCTGAAATTATTGACGAATTCTCAAACCTTTCAAGAAACCCAACAGAAGGGTGGGAAAGCACGAGCTATGGAAACGATTGGTCAAGAGGAAGAGGATTACCTAATCTAATTGGCTGGATGATTGGACCAGAAGAACATATGTTTGGAGGAGAGTATTTAGATGCTGTTTATTATGGAGATGAAAGAGATGCAAACCTAGATTCAGACAAGGTTATAGACTCAACGAAGCTAGGTTTTCAAACGGATACCTATATATTTAATTCACATGGAAAAGGTGACGCAGAACTTGATATGACATTTTCTAGAAACGAAAAAGTAGACTTTGTTGTTTTAACAAATGGTTCACCTGTAACAATGAAGTTTATTTTTAAACAAGACAACGGAGAAGAAAGAGAATCTAAATTTATGGATAAAAGGCCAGGCCAGGGTCATCAATTCCAGTATTATCAAAGTTTTGGTTTTAATAAAAATACAACACTAATTATTGAAGACCCTGAAGAATGGGGATGGTCAGTAGCTTTTGTACCTGAGGGGACTCCTGCTTTAATCCCTGGAGAGTCTAGAGACATCCAACCTTATTGTCCTCCTGGATGCCCTCCATCACCAAATCCTTATAAACTTCAACAAGGAAATAAATAAATTAGTTACTAATTTCTATTTTTTAAAATAATAAACACAATTAAAAATGTGAATCCAGTTGTCAGAGTATTTGTTGCAACTAGTGGAACATCTTTGCTATAAATTCCGTAGATAAACCAAAAAAGAGAGCCAAAGAATAGAAAGACGTAAGTCATTAAAGAAAGGCCTTCAGTATTTTTTGTTTTTATTGTTTTTATAGCTTGGGGCAAAAAAGATATAGCTGTACATACTGCTGCTAAATATCCGAATATCGAAAGATCCATATTTAAATTTTTGTATGGTCCCACGAAATAAATTTTGTTGGCTTAACTACAACAGCAGATCTTTTTGGTGCTTGTAGCTTCATTCCCTCTAAGTATTGAGCAGTATCCTCACCTTTAATATATTTATTTCCAACAAGATTCATATACTTGATTACTTCCTCCGAATTCTCATTACCATCTATAATTTCTGCAGTCCCATAAACGATAATTCCTTGCAAGTCGGAGTACTGACTGCCAGCTTCTGTTAAAAGTGTAATTCTTGAATCTCTTTTTAAATTAATAATTTTTTGTGATTTTGTATAAGTATGAAAAATAAAGTTATCACCGTCATAGATATACCACATAGTTGTTAAATGAGGGCTTCCATCTTTATTGATAGTTCCTATTTGTAAGGATATTTGTTTCTCAAGAAATTGCAGACGCTCCTCTTGAGACATTTTTATTTTTTCTCTTAAGCTACTCACAGAATCTTATCCTATCAGGAATAAATACTGTTAGATATGAAGAAAGCTTAAATTAATTATTTATAAAAGTAGACAAAACAAGATATGTATGCATTATGAATGCAAAAAATAAGAAAGTCCAAAAAAATATTTTATCTACTTTTGTCATTACAAACATCTAGCTTTTATTTGCGTTATCGTAAGCTTGCCCGTAAAGAATAAGGGTTGGAGCCCATAAGCCTATATAAATTGCTAAATGAGGTTCATTCATAAAAGCAAATATATAAACAGAAACCAATACGGAGACAATACTTGCATAAAGACTAATTCTCGTCATTATTTCCTTTCCTTAACAGTTATACACTAGGGTATTTCTTTAATAATAAGAAATTCTTAGTATTTTTTTTGTCTAATACAGGATGATATATAAAATTTTACGTATGTCTGAGTTACTACAAACTTTATTATCAAATCCTTATTTTCTTATACTCTTATTTCCTGTCACAACCCTTACTTTTTTTGTAGTAGGGTTAGTTTTAATGGATCTTAAATATCTAAAAAAACCGGACAGAAATTAGTTTTTTAAGTTTAAACAGGCAGCTATCGCTAGTCGCCTGTTTAAACGAGTTATACCGGGGGGGTATAACTTAGGAATTTATCTTTTCTCCTGACTTAATTCTTGCTAAGCCAAGTACCAAAACTCCGAGACCTACTTTATTAATTATGTCAGCAACGTTATATAACAGTTCTCTTAAAGCTCCTAAATCGGACCCTAAAACTGGTGAAATATAACCTAATGGATAAATTATCCAACCCACAAAAATTAAGTTCTTAATTTTGTTGAATTGAACTAATTCATCTCCTGACATACCTTCGCCTTCATTTTGTAGTTGAAGCATAAGATATACATATGCAGCCATCGCTATGACAAAACCAATCCAATAATTAGTTGATGATGCCTCAGAGATTTCTCCAAAATATCCAGCTCCTATCATTACAAGACCGGCAAAGCCCCAATCTCTAAATTTCTTTGTTGCAACTGCCCCCACTGAAGTAATTGCAATAATTTCGACAAACATTAACGGAACAGTTAATACCCAGTCAACATACCTTAATCCTGTATCAAACTCACCTGGATTAAGTGCATATGATGCAGTCATTTTGTTGTAGTGGTAATAAGCTATTCCCGTTACAAGAGCAGATATGTAAACACCTCTTCTGTATTTAGCATCAACTTCTCTTGAGGCCATTAATAGATAAACAGTAGCTGCAAGCATTCCCACAGTACCTACCATAAAAAGCCTATATGTTAGATCTTCCATTTTTTCCCCTTTTCACATTCGTGTATACTTTGTGAAATTATTCACAATGTATAGTACAAATATAATATGTTTGTGAAATTATTCACAAAGTTTTTAAATTTTTTTATACTGGTTGTATAGATGTTAAAAGTAAATAAAAACAGAATAAACGTATTAAATGATACAGAACCAGATATTGAATCTGGCGAATATGTTTTGTATTGGGTGCTTATGTACCGAAGAACAAGATACAACCATGCTTTGCAAAGAGCAATTGAATGGGCAAATGAATTAGAAAAACCATTACTTGTATTTGAACCACTACAACTTAAATATGAGTGGGCTAGCGATAGATTTCAACAATTCATAATCGAAAGTATGAAAGATAGTTACGATGCGTATAGTAAATCAAAAGCAGGATATTTTCCATTTGTAGAAACTGCTGAAGGTGAACTAAATGGCCTACTTGAAAGTCTTGCATCAAAGGCTTCTGTAGTTATTTCTGACGATTATCCAGCATATTTTATTCCACAAATGGCAGCGAAAGGAAAAGGAATTGTTACGTGTAAGTATGAAATAGTTGACTCC
>Ga0209992_10003095_pt1 | contig 14377 bp, 5 predicted proteins | sample 2SBtaG_2_FD_182564 | JGI IMG/M metagenome (GOLD analysis project Ga0209992, IMG submission 182564) | Deep subsurface microbial communities from Kolumbo volcano to uncover new lineages of life (NeLLi) - 2SBTROV12_ACTIVE470 metaG (SPAdes)... | ecosystem: Environmental > Aquatic > Marine > Volcanic... | reverse complement strand
CCCGGGGTGAAGAGGTGGACAAACGAACTGACTTATGGGCACTGGGAGTCGTGATGTATGAGATGGTGTCGGGACGACACCCCTTCCCCGGCGACTATGAGCAGGCCGTGGTCTACAGCATCATGAATGAGGAGCACGAACCCCTCACAGCGGTGCGCACGGGTGTTCCGATGCAGCTCGAATGGATCGTCAACAAATGTCTGGCGAAAAAAGCGGAGGATCGGTATCAATCTGCAGCTGACCTGATTGTGGATCTTCGCCAGGTGGACACCGAAAAGGGATCCAGCGTCAGCCGAACGAGCACGATTTCGCAACCTGTTGAGCCAGCACCATCCACGGCCCCTGCTCCTTCAAACCGCTCCACACCAGCTTGGTCGTGGCTCGCCGTAGCACTGATCGTTGGCGCAGCGGTAATGTTCGGTGTGACTCGCGTGACGCAATCCCCCCCCGAATCATTACCGCTCACCCGTGTCGAAATTTCACTTCCAGATCTACAATTGGTGCGTTTCCCTACCCTTTCACCTACTCGCGAGTATCTCGCCGTACAGGCGCGTGACTTGCGTGGTCGATACGGAATCTACCTGCGGTCCATGTCCACGGGTGAACTTCAGTACATCGAGGGCAGCGAAATTGTTGGAGACCGGGAGTTCGGGTTTTCACCAGACGGATCCCGCCTTGTTTTCACCGAAGCGTTGAACAGCGGTCTCCATGTGGTCGTCATTCCTTCCGGATATCCGGAAAAAGTGTCAGAATTTGGCCGTTTCGCTTTCTGGAAAGACAATGACAACATTGTCCTGAGTGACGACAAAGCAGAAGGGGGAGATTTTTACACCGTGGATCTTAATGGCGGTGAGCCAGGACTAATTGATGTTGGAGATGCCAATCTGGAAGCACGCTACGGAAACATTCTCAAGTCCAACATGCCCGGATCGAACCTAGCATTTGGCCATCAGCTGGTGCGCATAGAGGGAGGCACGATTGATAATGCTGCCGCGCCGAACCTGATCGCGTTAAACCATAATTCGGGTGAGCTGAATGTTATCGAATCCAACGCCATGAATCCGCTTTATGTGGAAGGTGGCTTTCTGATGTACCAGGTTCGTTCTGACGATGGTCGGTTGGTTGTCCGCCCTGTCGACAGCAGAAGCGGGCAATTTACGGGACAACCCATGGATGCCATTTCCAGAAACATGCTCATCAACTGGGGTGAATATTCGGCTTCACCTGACGGAGACTTGTTGTATGTAGACCGATCAGGTTTTTTTGGTCTTGATATCGGGATGTGGATGGTCGACCTGAGTACGACGAGTATCTCCTCGTTCGACTTCATACGACCCAGCGATTCGCCTGCCCACGGTGCCGAGTTTTCGAATGATGATAAAGCCTTCGCCTATCAGGTCAGCCCACTGGGTGAAGGAGGACAAATATTCTACTACGACCTGGAGACAGGTGCGAATCACCAGTATTCGTTCGATGGAACGCAGGCCGACGCCATCTTTTCACCGGAAGGTGATGAAATATATTTTACGAAAAACACAGGGCCAAACCAGGCAGGTATTTTCAGGATTCCGGCCGACAATTCTGCTATTCCAGAACTCGTTTTTGAAAACGGAATGATCGCAGAATTATCCTCGAACGGCCGCTGGATGGCGCTGACGGGGATCCCCCCTTCCCATGGACTTGATCTTTTACTGGTCGACAGGCTAGATGGAAATATGAGTGTCGTAGACTCGACTTCGGGCTTTCCGGCTTTCGTCCAGTTTTCTCCGGACAACCGATATTTGGTCTATACCGACGAATTGCCCATGACTGAAGTGAGCTTAATTGTCAAGTCGGTTACGGGGGTAGAATCGTATCGTTTGCCCAACATCCTTGGCCGTTTTCCCCGATGGAGCGATGATGGAACCTTTATCTATTATGCTTCAGCATCTGGAGTCATGAGGTTGCCGGTGCGAACGAATCCAACCTTCAGTGTTTTGGGACCCCCCGAAACCATTCTTGCAACTACTGACTTGATTGACTTCGACGTGAGTAGTGATTTGACAAAGATCCTTGTTGCATCTTCATCCGTGGCCATCGCTTCCGCGATGTCGGAAGAGGCACCGCGCGTGGTATGGCTTCAGAACTGGTCTGAGTACCTGAAGAAAGAAGTCGGGGAATAGCCTACCAGGTCTTCTCTGCCGCTGCGACGGTCAAAACACGGGCGACGTCGGCAACGTACTGATTGTCCCCTTCCGCACCTGGAATCGCCCAGAGGTCATATCCCACAAAAAAGAGGTCCTTTCGCATTCCAAGATCGGTGAATTTCGCCGTCAGACCAGATCGCAGGCCTACATCTTCCCCCATTCCAGTCGTTTCTACGGAGTGGCACCCCCGACAAGCATTTCGACGAAAGCTACCAATTCGATTCCTCACCCCTCCTGCATCGTTTTCGCTCGCGAGCGCGATCACGGGCGACATCGCCTCAGCGGCATCCATTGCATTCTCCCGATACTTCCGGGCTGCGGCGTCACCGGCGTACGCGGCAACCATCGGCGTGTAGTCATTTGCCATTTCACTGAAGAACGCCTGCGCGCCCTCGTAAAAAGCGGCCGGAGCGGCAGTTCCCGTTTGAGAAGCGGCGAAAGATCGTCGAATCAACCAATTGGTATTCACCATGGCTCTAACGTGTTTGAGCCAGGCGATGACTTCCGTGGCACTACTTTCAGTTGATGAGGTGCGGGCCTGTACATGGTCATCGCGCTCCTCGTCCGACAGCACATCCGATGCCGCTGTGGCGGATCGTCCGTACGCGAACTGCCTGTAGAAATTTTCCCATCCAGCATCGGTGTCCTCATCAAAGTCAGGATGACCCCACAATACCGCCATCTGAATCTCACCGCCAGTATCCATGGCAAGCGCGAGCTTTCCTCCTTCAAATCGAGGTGCTAACGACACACTGATCAAGCGGACATCCATCCATTCATCCTCATCCTCGTCCTCGAACTGAGCCGTATGGAACTCAAGCGAGCCGAAATCGACATTGGAAGAAGTAAAGCTCCCTGCCCATTCGGGTGTCACATTTGACGACCATGGATTCTCAGCTTCTGCCAGGTTTTGCACTTCTACGCCCAGCAAGGACCCGTAATCAGGGGCGGCTCCTGGCATCTCCACGGATTCATCTCGAGAGTCTGAACACGCGGTGAGCAAAAATACCAGGGCTAAAGGTGCGAATCGAACACCCTGCAACAGATTGGTGCACAAGGACATAGTGATAAATGGTAATTATTGGGTAGAATGACTGGTACGCCACAATGAATCTTTGCGTTTCATCCCAAATACAGCGATAATGGGGCAGTTTTGCGAACACTACCTATGACCGGAACCAAACTCTCCCACTACCGCATTGTCGGCGAACTCGGCCGCGGCGGCATGGGCATCGTCTATAAGGCCGAAGACACCAAGCTCGACCGCACGGTTGCGCTCAAGATCCTGCCGGCATCCGCACTGACGAGCGATGATGACAGAGCCCGCTTTCATCGAGAAGCCAAATCCGCGGCGGCGCTCAACCATCAGCATATTGCTGCCATTCATGAGATAGATGAGGCAGTTCCTGAAGGCGGTTCAAGTGAAGAACCCCGTCCATTTATCGCAATGGAATACATTGACGGACAATCGCTTGAGGAACGACTGAAAGAAGGACCGCTCGATCTGCAAGAATCGGTTCGCATCATCACACAGGTCGCTCAGGCCCTGGAAGTCGCCCACGAAAAAGACATCGTGCACCGCGACATCAAGTCAGCCAACGTGATGCTGACAAAAAAAGGCGACGCGAAGGTACTCGATTTCGGACTGGCCAAGACGCGGCATTCGACGATGCTGACGCGGATGGGCTCTACCCTTGGCACCGTAGCGTACATGAGTCCCGAACAGGCTCGCGGTGTTGAAGTGGACCACCGCACTGACCTTTGGGCGCTGGGCGTCATGCTTTACGAGTTCGTCGCCGGACGGCTCCCTTTTGGAGGCGACTACGAACAGGCGGTGACCTATTCGATTATGAATGAGGACCCGGAGCCGCTCACTGCCATCCGTACCGGTGTACCCATGGGCCTCGAGTGGATCGTTTCAAAGCTGCTGGCCAAAAAAACAGAAGAGCGGTATCAGAGCGCCACTGATCTCATTGTCGACCTTAAAACCGTTGACCTGACGCAGGTAGGCATGTCACGCACGACGTCGGTGTCTTCGATGCCTGCTGCCGGGGTCATTCCGAGCGTAAGTCCTCAAAATCAGACCAAAGGGCTCCATCCGGCCATTCTGGTCTTGATTCTGATTGCGGCCATTGCAGGCGGTTGGCTTTTGGGAAATTCGGGAGGCTCCGATTCTGTAGTCAGTTCCATGAAGCGCATCAGTCAACCCATTCCTCTGGGCGGTGTGATTGCAGCCATGGATATCTCACCAGACGGACGATTGGTTGCCTTCGGAACCGACACAATAGAAATTCTGGACCTCACTCAAGGAGGACTGAGGACCTACGATGTTCCGGAAGTATTTGTACATCTGGCCTTTTCGCCGGATGGTCAAACCCTTTTATTGACAACGTCTACGGGGCTAAAGAGCCTTTCCATTGATTCGGGAGCAGTAATTGATCTTGGAGAAACTGCCGAAGGTGGACCGAGGGCGGAATGGATTGATGCCGAGTCGATCATCTATGAGGAACGTTCGTCTGTCTGGACTCGATCGCTCACCACGGGGGAATCCAGAGGAGTGATTCCTGTCGACACGGTGTCCGGAAACTTCGATGCAGACTTTCCCGTGATGCTACCGGATGGTGAAACCATAATGGCTACCGGTCAATTGCGTGGTGAACCTGACTGGCTGGGATTCTGGGACCTGGAGTCTGGAGATTTGAAGGCCCGGATCGATCTCCCGGCTTTACGGGCTCAATGGCTCGAATCAGGTCACCTGGTATTCGTCCTTGAAGGCGATCTGGTTGCCATGCCGTTCGATGTTGGAAGTCTCAGTCAAACGGGCCCATTGATTTCCCTGGACCAACATGTCCGACCCGAAGGCCTCGCTGTTTCCGCCGAAGGAACTCTCGTCCACGTCGGAACAAGAATTGGCATAGTGAACAACACGCGACCCATAAAGCCCATCCTCATGCGCATGACGGGTGCCTCCATTTCGATGGAAACGTCTCAAGACCTTTTTCCATCTGCCATTTATAGAAGTGCCGCCGTGAGCCCGGACGGCACCAGAGCGGCGGTCGTGGTCGAAGGAGAAATGGGGGCAGAAGACTTCCGGCCACCTTCGGATATCTGGATCCTCGATTTCCGTAGTGGAACGAGAAGAGCCATTACAACGGGAGGCGCCAGCGACTACCCGGCCTGGAGCGTCACCGGAGACTCGCTGTACTTCGTTCGCGACAACGGAGGTAATTCAAGTATTCTGATCAAAGCAGCTTCAGGCAGGGGTGCTGAAGAAACCATCCTGGATACCTCGATTCCCATTCTTTTTGACTTAACCACGTCACTGGATGGCAATTGGCTCGCATTCGCCGGCGGTATTCCTACATCTCAAGATTTGGTGAGCGGCTATGTGGTATGGGACTTGCGCGCCGAACAGCAGATTTTACTCGGAGAGACAGATCGTGGCAATTTCGGAGCAAACGGAAATCCTCGTCACTTCGAGTTTTCCCCGGGCTCCAAGTACCTGGCTTATGAAGATCAGGGCGGAATTTTCGTTCAATCTGTTGAAGATCTCGGAAGCCCTCCCTATATGATATGGGAAAATGGCAAGACCCTGCCAAAATGGGCGCCGGATGGTAGCATGCTCTATGTCCGCGACACAGTTTCCGGCGGAGACGCTACGCCCGTCCAGCTCGATCCCTTTTTCTCTACCATAGGCCCTGCTGCAGACATGACCACATATTGGTATGTGATGGCTGGTGACTTCTTCGACACATTCCCCGAGACTGATTTGTTTCTCGCTGCATTGCCAGACTCGGAGGCTGAGGCCATCGAAGATGAGGCGGTCGAAGAACAGGCGATCGACCTGAATGTGATCGTCAACCTGACCAACGAATTGTCGAAAGAGGACTAACCGGTCTTATTCGCGGGCATGGCTGAATTCATCCAGATCTGGATACTTTTGCAGCAGGCCCAGCTCGGCCATCAATGCTTCAATGTCATCAATTTCCATGGGCACGAAGTCGGAGACGATCTCGGCGTGGTCGGCGTGAATGATGATCAGATCTTCCATCCGGATATAGAGTTGTTCTTCCGGCACGCGTAGGGCTGGCTCGATCGTAAAAACCATGCCTTCCCGAAGCGGACCCTCGAAGCTACCCACATCATGCGTCGCCATACCGACTCCGTGACCCAGGCGGCCACTACCCGGGCGGTTTGCAGATGCTTCGTATGACTCTACAAAACGCAGTGCTCCTCTCGAGTGTGCGTCGTTGGCAAATGTCCAGTTTTCATACGTCTCCCGCATGATGGAGGCGGCTTCCTTCTTGATCTCATTTGCCGTGACCCCGGGGCGAATGTTGTCCAGAATCGCGCGATATGCTCGAACGTAAAAACCGTACAACTGACGGTGAGCAGGGGTAAACCGGCCACTGACGGGCATCATTCGGGTAATATCGGACATGTAATATCCTACATCCGGGGCGTAATCCATCAGAAGCAGTTCTCCCTCCTGCATCGTGCGTGCACCCTGATGGTAATGCGGAAACGGAGCGTTTGGACCGCTGGCAACGAGTGAGTAATACGCATCACCTTGAGCTCCGTCACGATAGTAGATAAACTTGGCGACGGCGTCGATTTCGCGTTCCACGACTCCGGGCTCGACCGATCGCATGGCTTCCATAATCGCCAGACTTGAAAGACGCGTTGCCTTTCTAATAACCTCCATTTCCCGCGGACTTTTTATGAGTCGAAGCTCATCGATCGTTGGGTTGAGATCTGCGATTGTCATTCCGGGAAGCCGTTCTTTCAGCAAGCCAATGAAATGAGCCTGCCGGGAGGGTCTGCCATCCCAGGGATCAGACAACCTGTCTGTGATTCGGCGAATTCCCAGATCCCGACTCTCTGCGAAGCCTTCAGCAGGTTGAAAAAGCGTGTAAATGGTATTCACGGACCCGCGTCGTTGCAGGCTACCCAGATCGGCGCTCAGGTTTTCGATGGCCGAGACACTTTCGATGCCGGAAAGCTCCCGCACAAGATCGGCGTCCTCCACCGACAGCATCTTGCCTTCACTGCGCTCGCGTCCTTCCTTTCTGTGCTCCAGATAAAGAGTTGTCTGCCTGCTGGCCCCGTTCAACACCAGGTACACATGCGGTACTTCGATACCAGAGAGGTAATAGAACTCATTCGTCTGACGAAATTTCACGTATCCCCTGGGCGTTGCCTCTCCCTGCAACACAGCAACCGCTTCGGGTCCTATCGCATCGTAGACCTTTGCACGCCTGTCGGCGAATTCTTCTGGCGGAAAATCCTCTGTGAACAGCGGGGCATCCTGTGCCAGCGCAAGGATGGGAAACAACAGAGCGATAATAAAACATTTGACTCGACGCATGGACCTTCGGCCGAAGCCGCCGTTGATGGACATTTCTTGATGGGTTATCAGACAATATGAACGCGAATTGACAAGGTGTCAATCAGGGAAAACCCTACCCAAAATGCGTGGATTGGCAACCTTATAACCATTACTATTATGCGCTGACCCATCAATACAATGCTTAGGTTCGATATGCGATATCTGACAGCTGTCCTGGCGCTTCTCGTCATTTCTTCCCCGCTCTTCGCACAAGAAACCGTCACCGAAGAAGATTATGCCCGTGCTGAGGGCTTTCTCAGCAATTACACCCGCCCCCTCGTCTTCAATTCGACCGTCTCGCCGAATTGGCTGGATGATGACATGATGTGGTATCGCAATACGATTCCAGGTGGTTCAGAATTCATTCTCGTCGACATCGATCGAGGTCGCAGAGATCGTGCGTTCGACCACGCCAGACTCGCCGAAGCGCTCTCCAATGATGAAACTACCTATAGTGCCACCGAACTTCCCTTTGGTTCCTTCGAGTTTTCCGATAACATGCGTTCGATCTCGTTCAGTGCAAACCAGATGACTTACGAATGCAATATCCGCAGATACACGTGTACCTCGTCAGCAGGCGAAGAGGATGTGGACGCAGGCCTAAGTCCCCGTGAGCGCTTTATGAGAAGCCGAGGCCAAATGGATTCCCCGGATGGCACGATGTCACTGTTCATTCGCGAGCATAATCTCTGGATTAAAGACAAGACATCGGGAAAGGAAACTCAGCTCACCGATGACGGCATCGAGGACTACGGTTACGGCACCAACAATGCAGGATGGACGAGAGGACCGGGTCCAGTGGCTCTCTGGTCGCCGGATTCAAAAAAGATTGCCACCTTCCAGCACGATGGGCGCGGCGTGGGCGAGATGTACATGGTTTCTACCAAGTCCGGCCATCCGGACCTACAGCAGTGGAAATACCCGCTGCCCGGCGACAGCCTGATCTTCCGCATCAGCCGCGTAGTGATTGATGTAGAGACCGGCGAAATGGTTCGCCTAAAAATGGATGCGGACCAGCATCGCAGCACGACGACGGACCACATCGCGGGACGTGGAGGCGAATTCCTCGACGTACGCTGGAGTTCAGACTCGGACAAACTCGCCTTTGTATCGAGCTCGCGAGATCACAAGATTGCGGACCTCCGCATGGCCGATGTCGCAACGGGTGACGTGTGGGACGTCATGCGCGAAACGCAGGACACGTACTTCGAATCAGGCGATGGTTTCTCGAACTGGCATTATCTGTCGGAAACGAATGAGGTAATCTGGTTTTCCGAACGCGACAATTGGGGTCACCTGTACATGGTGGACCTGGACACGGGAAACATCAAACATCGCATCACCGAAGGCGAATGGGCTGTCCAGCGGGTCCGCTACGTCGATCGAGAAAACAGAAAAATCTATTTCTCGGCGGGTGGTCGTGACGGCAGCGATCCTTATTTCTGGCACCACTACAGCGTCAACATGGACGGTTCCGACTTGAAGCTGTTGACTCCAGAAGATGCTCATCACACAGTCACCTATTCTCCCGACTGGAAGTATTTTGTTGACAGCTACTCGACACCCGTCACGCCACCAGTCATTGTTGTGCGTGACATGGAAGGCAACGTACTCGTTGACCTTGAAGAAGCCGACATTTCGCAGCTTGTTGCTTCAGGCTGGGTCCCACCCATCATGACCAAAACAAAGGCTCGCGATGGAGTGACGGATATCTACGGCCTGATGTATCGCCCGACAGATTTCGATCCTGCCAGGAAATATCCTGTGTTGAATCCGCTCTATCCTGGCCCACAGTCGGGTAGCGTGGGAAGCCGCAGCTTCAATCCATCTCGTGGCGACAAGCAAGCCGTCGCCGAACTCGGTTTCATCGTAATCGAAGTTGACGCCATGGGCACACCGAATCGATCGAAGTCATTCCATGACGCCTACTACGGCAATATGGGAGACAATGGCTTACCCGATCAGATTGAGGCAATCAAACAGCTTGGAGCCGAGAACCCTGCCATGGATATGGACCGAATCGGCATCTACGGTGGTTCAGGAGGCGGTTTTGCTTCGACCGGTGGCTTGCTGAGATATCCCGATTTCTACAAGGTGGCTGTTTCAAGCTCCGGAAACCATGACAACGCCACGTACGAAGACGATTGGGGCGAAAAATGGCAGGGTATGCTGCTCAAAAATGAAGACGGCACCACGACATACGACAATCAAGCCAATCATTTGATCGCCGATCAGCTTCAAGGCAAGCTTTTGATCGGCCACGGTTCGCTCGACGGCAACGTGCCCGTGAACAACACGTTGCTCTTGGCCAAGGCGTTGATGGATGCGAACAAGACCTTCGACATGCTCATCTTCCCCAACAGCGGCCACGGTCTGGGCCAATACTGGGTCCGTCGTCGATGGGACTATTTCGTTCAGCACCTGATTGGCGCTGAGCCACCGGTCGACTACGAGTTTGGAAAAAGAGAACCGCGCCAGGCACTCTAGGCCCAAACGCTTTCGGACTGGAGGGGGACTCCGCGTACGCGGAGTCCCCCTTATTCGTACCTGATGGCTTTGATGGGATCCGCATGAGCGGCTTTAACAGATTGCCATGCAACCGTTATCCACATCATTACCAGGGCCCCAAGGCCAGAAATAAGGAATACACTCCATGAGATTCCGGCCTGATAGGCGAACGAATCCATCCAACGGTTCATCGTAATTGCTGCAATAGGTGTGGCAAGCACAGAGGCAAGAACAACCAGAAGCGTCATGTCCCTGTTGAGCAGCAAGACGATCTGGGAAACTGAGGCACCCATGACCTTTCTCACGCCTATCTCTTTTCGTCGCTGCTCTGCCGTGAAAACTGCCAGGCCAAACAGGCCGAGACACGAAATCAGGATAGCGAGGGCGGCAAAAACTTTGAACAACAAAGAAAATCGGGACTCCGACTGATAGAGTCGGTTGAAGTCATCATCCAGAAAGAATGATTCGAACGGCCTGTCCGATATCACCGAATTCCACGTCCGTTGGACATCAGCCATCGTTCCCTGTAGATCCGGAGACGTTATTTTCACCGAGATGTATCCAAACCAACTAGGCCAGACGGTCATGACCAACGGTTCAAGCTCGCTCTGAAGGCCGGCAAAGTGAAAGTCCTTCACTACGCCAATCACGGGTCCTTGCGTGTTCATCCGATATCGTTTACCGATCACCTCTTCAGGTGTCATTCCCAGTTCAGCCACAGCTGTTTCGTTGAGAATGAACGACTCTCCCAGCCCGGCCGTCTGATCCACGGAGAAGTCGCTACCAGCGACCATTTCGAGGCCATACGTCTCGGCGAAATCAGGATCTACGATCAACGCGTTCGTTCCACCCGATTCTTCTTCGGGCATGCCCTCAATCCAGAATGACATCGAGGTGAACATACGACCCGGAACGTCGCCCGAGGCCGTAACCTGATCGACAGACGGATGCTCAAGTAAGACCTGCTTCAACGTTTCGTAGCGTTCCTGAACCAGTTGATCCCAGGAAAAGGGAATGACCACGACCCGTTCCTGATCAAATCCAAGGCTCTGGTTTTGCATGTAGTCAACTTGACGTACAGCGATGATCGTCCCCGCGATGATCGCGATCGACAACGTGAACTGAAAAACTACCAGACCCTTGCGTAATAGCGTTGCCGAGCCGGCCTTCCCCGACTTCAATGACCCTTTCAGCACTCTTGCGGGAAGAAACGCCGACAGGAAAAACGCCGGGTAGCTTCCTGAAATGACTCCCACAAGAAGAGCAAGGGACAATGCGATCGGGCCATATATCCAGTTTTCACTCCAGCTCAGGGACATGGTCGTGCCCGCAAGATCATTCATGAAAGGTAGCATCACCATCATAATGCCGACGGCCAGAACCAGGGCGGATACGCTCAGAACAATGCTTTCACTCAGAAACTGCCCAACGAGCTGGCACCGAATGGCACCCAACGACTTGCGGACTCCCACTTCGCGGGCACGCTTTGCAGATCGCGCAGTAGCCAGGTTCATGAAATTGATGCACGATATGAGGAGAATGAACGCCGCGATCGCCGAAAACACGATGTTGTTCATGCGACTACCGTTGGGCCCCATTTCCTGCCGCAAATCAGATTCGAGATGGATGTCCGTGAGTGGTTGAACACCCAGACTGTACACAGAGCCTTCGCCACTTTGAACTCCTACATGGCGTTCGACAAACGAGGAAAGCTGTGATTCCACATTGGAAAAAGATTCCGGAGCATTCAGGAGAGCGTAAGTGTAAAAGGTGCCCGACGTCCACAGATTGTCCAGATCCCTTCCCCGCTGTTCCTGAAGGCGTTTGTAGGTTGCAAACGAAAGGAGAATGTCAAAATTGATGTGTGATTGAGCGGGCACGTTCTCTGCTATCCCCGTAACCGTAAAATGAAGCGTGTCGCTCATCACAATCGTCTTCCCGATGGGATCGTCGGTGCCGAAGTAGCGAAGTGCTGCCTGTTCGGTCAACACTGCGGTGTCGGGAGTAGATAGCGCCGTTGAAGACTCACCACGGACCAACGGAAACGAGAACACCTCGAAGACGGACGCCTCGGCGAACATGACATCGGTTTCGTTGAAGAGTTGGTCACCGTACTTAAACGCAGCTGAATACCTCTGAAAACGGACTGTTTGCTCGATTTCGGGGAAATCCCGGAGCAGTGCCGGCCCGATAGCCGGATTGGATCTGGCGAATGAACGGGTTTCAACCGCATCCGAATAATGACTGGTCACGCGAACGATGCGATCCGCATTCTCGTGAAAGCGGTCATATTGCGATTCGCTTTGCACGTAGAGCGCTATCAGCATAAAACACGCCATCCCTGTCGCCAGGCCCACGAGATTGATGGTTGTGTACGACTTATGGCGACGCAAAGTGCGCACGGATAGCTTGAGATAATTTTTAAGCATGGGGTTCGACGCCTGGTGAGCGTCCAGAGATAAAATGGAGACCGATGCTCATTTGACAGATCCAAACAACAAAAGGATCACATAGACCGGCAAGAAGCAATCGTCAGCATGCCAAATCAAGATGCTAAATCCCTTACCAAATCCGTAGATTGGGCAACCCACAAAGCAATTCTCTTTCATGATCGGCGCTACACTTTCACATTACAGAATCACTGACGAACTCGGTCGTGGTGGAATGGGCATCGTGTACAAGGCCGAGGACACTAAGCTGGACCGATTGGTGGCCATCAAGGTCTTGCCATCGGCCACGCTCGCCACAGAAGATGACAGGTCCCGGTTCTATCGAGAAGCGAAAGCCGCAGCAGCCCTGCATCACCCCAACATCGCAAGCGTTTTTGAGATTGACGAGGCCGTTCCGTCGAACGCGCCCCACGATGCACAGCCCAGTCCATTTCTGGCTATGGAGTTCATCGAAGGCGAAACGCTTGATGCCCGCATTGCGAAGCAGCCTCTCAAAATTGACGAGGTCATCAAACTGGCATCCGAAGTAGCTGAAGGGCTGAAAGCCGCCCACGGAAAAGAAATTGTCCATCGCGACATCAAGTCCGCCAACGTGATGATTGATGCCGATGGGCGAGCGAAAATCCTGGACTTCGGGCTGGCTCAGACGGCGCATTCCACAAAGCTCACACGAATGGGCTCTACGCTTGGGACAATGGCCTACATGAGCCCCGAGCAGGCCAAGGGCGAAGAAGTGGATCTTCGAACCGACTTGTGGGCATTGGGTGTGGTCATATATGAGATGGTGACGGGCGCGCTACCCTTCGCTTCTGACTATGAGCAAGCTGCCGTATACAGCATCCTGAACGAGGAACCCGAACCCATTACGGCGTTGCGATCTGGCGTCCCCATGGCGCTGGAGAACGTGGTTGGAAAATGTCTGGCCAAGGATCGGAAACTGCGATACGCGAGCGCCGCTGATCTGCTGGTAGACCTGGTGCGGGTCAATGTGGGAATGTCGACGGCGCCTCACTCGGCTATTCGACCGGCCGCGGCCCCCGCCGCGTCAGCACCGGCAGCAAAATTGTCGACGCCGTCGTTGATTGTTGGTAGCTTCGGGGTTTTAGCTCTGGCGATCAGCCTGGTTCTGTTCTTCATGCGCAGTGTGGATGAACCTTCATCCAACTTCAAGAAGCTCACCTTGCACCTTGACGGAATTGCGGAAAACTGGAGTCCAGCTTTGTCACCAGACGGCCAATACATCGCTTTCAGCGGAGTAGATAGCTTGGGGAAAGACGGGGTTTTCCTGAATGATCTCCTAACTGGCTCCATCTCATATATAACGGAATCTGAAGGGTCGTTTTACCCACTTTTTTCTTCGAGTGGAAACAGAATGACGATTGGTCGAGGAGCCGGTCGCCCGCTTTTTGTCGTCGATGTGCCGTCGGGTACACCCCGTCAGATTCTGGATGACGGATATACGGGTTATTGGATCAACGATGACGAGTTGATTTACACCATCAACGATCTCCACAAGTACACTCTGTCTACTGGCGATACGGAAATGATTTACCGGGCAGATTCAGTGAATGGAATTGCGCGATGGCCGTTTCCCGGACCCAAGGTACCTGGCCAACCATATATCGTGGGTAACCTGCAGTACGGCGGACTGGATTCCGAGCCGCAACTATTCACGTTGAACCTTGATACCAATGATATAATTCTTGGTGAGCGCGGGGTCATCAACCCTCAGCCCATTTCATCGGACATCCTGCTTTATCAAATTTCGGATGACAACGGCGATCTGTTTGCCCGCCGTTTCGATGCGAGTACTGCATCGTTCACATCTCCCTCTCACCTTGTGC
>Ga0209992_10003094_pt1 | contig 14379 bp, 9 predicted proteins | sample 2SBtaG_2_FD_182564 | JGI IMG/M metagenome (GOLD analysis project Ga0209992, IMG submission 182564) | Deep subsurface microbial communities from Kolumbo volcano to uncover new lineages of life (NeLLi) - 2SBTROV12_ACTIVE470 metaG (SPAdes)... | ecosystem: Environmental > Aquatic > Marine > Volcanic... | reverse complement strand
CTCGCCAGATCTCCCCGCGCTGCGGCGAGCAGGATCGGAAAGAGATCTCCCTTCATGCGAAGCATCAAGGCCTGACACTCGGGATCCCCGAAGCGCACGTTGTACTCCACAACTCGCGGGCCGCTGTCGGTGAGCATCAAGCCCACGAATAACACGCCGCGGTAGTCGATGCCCTCCTGGCGCAAGCCGTGCATCGTCTGCACAAGCACGCGTTGTTCGATCTGTTTGTACAAGCGCGCGTTCAAGGCCTCCACTGGAGAGTGCACGCCCATGCCGCCCGTGTTGGGACCTTGATCCCCCTCCCCTACTTGCTTGTGATCTTGCACGGCCTCCAGGATCAGAATCGTCGTGCCGTCGGTGATCGCAAAGACGCTGGCCTCTTCGCCCTCCATGAATTCCTCGACCAGCAAGCGGTCGCCCGCCTTCCCGTGCCGGCACTCCTCCATGATCGCGTTCACCGCGGCCAGGCCTGCGGCCACGTCGGCGCAGACGTACACGCCCTTGCCGGCCGCCAAGCCATCGGCCTTCACAACCTGCGGCCAGGTGCTGCAACTTTTCAAGTAACTCTTGGCAGCTCCTGAGCGATCGAACTGACGAGCACCAGCTGTGGGGATGCGATGGCGTTCGAGGAAACTCTTGGAGAACACCTTGGATCCTTCGAGCTGTGCGCCTGCCGCCCCCGGTCCGAAGGTGGGAATGTCTGCGGCGCGCAAGCGGTCCGCGAGCCCGTCTACCAGGGGGTCCTCAGGGCCGATCACGACCAGGGCTACGCCTTCCGATTGGGCCAAGGCCAACAGCCCCTGTGCATCGCCAGCTGACACGTTCACGTTGCGCGCGACCTGTGCTGTTCCGGGGTTGCCCGGAGCGCACAGCACCTCGCTGACCTTGGGGGACTGGGCCAGCTTCCAGCACAGCGCGTGCTCGCGACCTCCCGATCCGACGACCAAAACCTTCATGAATTCTTGTCCTGCATGATTGGGGGGCGAGCGCCGACGCAGCTTGGGAGTTCGCAACGCACGGCAAGGGACGCTGAAGATATCCGGCGCGGGCAGCGGACGCCAGAAGCACCGAGTCCGGCCGCCGACGGGTGACGCCGGGACCTCGGCTGGGTTAGGCTGCCCCCCGCCGGGGAGTACCTCAGTTGGTAGAGGCGTAGCTTTGGGTGCTACGAGTCGGCGGTTCGAGTCCGCTCTCCCCGACCAGCCCCAGCACCGGCAAGCCAATGGCTTTTGTCGTGCTCGGGGGATTACTGTCGCCCGTTGGGCGTCTATGGTTGACACTGTGCCCCACTGCCCGCCGGGACGGCCCCGGGCAGAATGACCTGCTCGTGCTTCATCCAGAGTTTCATCTATGAGCCAAGACAAGCCTGCTCCCACGCCCGACTTCGCCAAGAGTGCCCAATTCATCCAGGACGTACGCGAGCGCATCGCGACGGTGGTCGTGGGACAAGACGTGGTGGTCGAGCGCCTGCTGATCTCGCTCTTCACGGGCGGTCACATCCTGCTGCAGGGCGTGCCGGGCATCGCCAAAACCCTCTTGGCGTCCGCCCTGTCCAAGGCCATGCAGTTGGACTTCTCGCGGATCCAATTCACCATCGATCTCTTGCCGGCGGACATTCTGGGCTCGGAGATCTTGGACCAATCCACCAGCACCTTCCGCACGGAGAAGGGGCCCATTTTCACACACCTGCTGCTAGCGGACGAAATCAACCGTGCGGCACCCAAGGTGCAGGGCGCTCTGCTGGAGGCCATGCAGGAACGCAAGGTCACCATCGGCGGCGACCCCTTCACCCTGCCCGCGCCCTTCCTGGTGATCGCCACCCAGAACCCGGTCGAGCAGGCGGGCACCTTCGAGCTGCCTGAAGCTCAACTGGACCGCTTCATGCTCTTGCATCGGCTGGACTACCCGACACCCGATGAAGAGCGCGTGATCCTGCGCCGCAACGCTTCCTTGGGGGTACAGCGTCGAGACGGGGGCGCCGTGGTTGCCACCGAGTTCGACGTGATCGACGACAGCCCCGTGGGCGGTATCGAAGACATCATCGCCGCTATGGAAGCCGTGCAGAGTGTGCACGTCAGCGACACCTTCCTCGAGCATGTGGTGGAACTGGTAGGTCGCACGCGTGCTCACCCCGACATTGAGTTGGGCGGCAGCCCGCGCGCGGGCATCTCCTTGATCAAGGCCTCGCGGGCACGCGCCTTGCTGTTCCAGCGCAACTACGTGGTCCCCGAAGACCTGTTCGCTCTGGCCGAGGATGTGATCCTGCACCGGCTGCGCCTGAACTACGAAGCACTGGCGGATGGCAAAAGCACCGCGGGCGTACTGCAAGAGATGCTGGCTCAGATGGGGTCGGGCTCGGAATCGAAGGCCAACGCCAGTCTGAACGGTTCGGGACCGGCATCCGACCCTGCGTCCAACCCGGGGGTCTCCCCCGCGCCCGTGGCCAGCGAAGCCTGAAACCAGGCCGCGTTCCATGCAGCCCAGCACCCTGGAGCAGGTCGAGTTTCTCGACGCACGCCAATTTCAGATTGTCATGCGCCGCTTGGCGGACAGCCTGAGTTACGGCAGCGATCGGTCTCCTTTCCTGGGCAGCGGCATCGAATTCGCTCAGTCGCGGCAGTACGAGCACGGCGATCCGGTGCGCGACCTCGATTGGCGCGTGATCGCGCGCACCGGCAAGGCCTATATCAAGGAATACGAGGCACCCAAGTGCATGCCGGTCTACCTGTTGATCGACACCTCGGCCTCCATGGCGCTCTCTTCGGTACCGAGCGGCAAGTACCCCACTTCCCTGATCTTGGCGGGGGGCATTGCCCTGGCCGCACTGGACCGCGTCAGTCCGGTGGGTGTCTTGGGCGTCGGGACGCGACACTTGCAGGTGCGTCCTAGTCTGTCCAAGGCCCAGATCATGCAGTGGATGCTGACCCTGCGGCGTTACCGGCACGACGAAGGCACCACTTTGGCGGAGCGCCTGCGCGAGCTCATGCCCAGTCTCCGCTCGCGTGTCCTGTTGCTCGTGCTTTCGGACTTGCACGATCCTGGCGCAATCAACGGCCTCAAGCGTGCCGCGCAACGACACGACTGCGCCGTGCTGCAGATGCAGGATCCGGCCGAAGTCGGTCTCGGAGGCGCGGGTTTCATGCGCGCCCAAGAGGCGGAGAGCGGGCACGGATTCAGCACCCACGGCCGGCGGCAGCACTTGGACCAGGCGAAGCTGGAAACAGAGTTGCGCCGCGCAGGCATCGATCACCACCGTGTGCTATGTGGCCAGCCCTATCTGGCTGGCGTACGCCATTTCTTCAGGTCCCGGGGTCTCCTCGGAAAGGCGGCGCGCTGATGAGTTCGTGGCTCACCCTCCAATTGGCCAGCGTCGTGGCGGTCCTGGGCCTGGCAATCGCTCCCCAAGACGCCGGACAGGTCAGCGACGCCATCCCGGTCGGCGTCCCGCGTTGGTCGCGTGAGGTCGTGTTGGAAGGGCCGCTGCTCAAGGCCCGTCCCGCCGATATCAAGACGCCTTTGATCGTGCGCATCGACGCCGTCTCGCCCCACGGTTCGGCCCTGCGCTACGACTTCGAGTACTACGGGTTGGAACCGGGCACCTACAACCTCCTGGACTTCCTGCAGCGCGAAGATGGATCTGAGATGGAGGATTTGGCCCCTGTCGAGATCGTCATCGAAAGCCACTTGCCGCCGGGACAAGTCAAGCCCCATCCCGTGGGCCACGGAACCACGCCGGAGCTGGGCGGGTATCGGACCCTACTTTGGACGGTTGGCATTCTTTGGGCCCTCGGTTCCATTGCCTGGTGGTCAGCGAGCCAGCGCAAACGACAGGCGCAGCGGGCTGAAGAGACCGCCCCACCTCCCACCCTGGCCGAACGGCTCGCGCCCCTGGTCGAGCGCGGTTTGAAGGGCGAGTTGCCCCTGGAAGACCAGGCACGGCTCGAGCTGATCCTGATCGCCATCTGGCGCAAGCGACTCGGCATGCAAGACGCGCCGGCCTCCACGGTTGTCGTGCAGCTGAAAGAACACGCCCAAGCCGGAGTCTTGCTGCGTGAACTCGAGCGTTGGCTGCACAGCCCGGACAGCCACTCGGATCTCAACCTGGCCGATCTGCTGGAGCCCTACCGCAACCTCTCTTCTGAGGATTGGGACCGCGAATGGGAACGGACAGAAGCCCCGACCTCAGATCCAGCCTCTGGTCCAGGACAGGGCAGCTGATCCCGTGGAGTTCCTCGTACCTTTTCGCCACGCCTGGGTCCTGCTGGGCCTGTTGCTGCCGGCCGTGTTGCTGGCTTGGATTTGGAGCGGCAAGGGTCACCGGTTGTTCCTGCCCTTCGATCACAGCGGCGAACAACGTGGACGTGTATTGAGCGCCTTGCTGCGCTGCGCGGAGTCCCTGCCGGCCTTGATCCTCGCCCTGGTGGTCATCCTGCTGGCAGGCCCCCAACGCTGGGATGAACCCCAGGCCAAGAAAGTCCTGACCAACATCGAATTCTGTGTCGATGTCTCGGGCAGCATGACGGCTTCCTTTGGGTCGGGAAATCGTTACGACGCCTCCATGGTGGCCATCAACGAGTTCCTCGACTTTCGCGACGGTGATGCCTTTGGCCTGACTTTCTTTGGCAACTCGGTCCTGCACTGGGTGCCGCTCACGACCGACGTCTCCGCCTTCCGCTGCGCGCCGCCTTTCATGCGTCCAGGCAGTATTCCCAGTTGGTTCGGTGGCACGGAAATCGGTAAGGCCTTGCAGGCCTGCCGCAAGGTTCTGACCAGCCGCGAGGAAGGAGACCGCATGATTATCTTGGTCTCAGACGGTTTCAGTTCCGACCTCTCCGGTAATCGCGGTGATGAGATCGTGCGCGACTTGGTGGCCGACAACGTCACCGTCTACGGCATTCACATCGGAGGCAGCACGGTCCCGGCCCCCATCGTGGACATCACCTCCAAGACGGGCGGGGCGGTCTTCAGCCCGGGCGATGTGGAAGGCCTGAGCTACGTCTTCCAACGCATCGATGAGATGCAAGAGACGCGCATCGAGAAGACCTCCTCGGAGGCCATCGACGACTACGGTCCCTGGACTCTAGCCGCTCTGGGCCTGCTGGCCGGCGCCGTCCTCGCCTCCTTTGGCTTGAGGTACACGCCGTGGTAGGCAGCATCGTGCGAGAGCGCTTGAGCACGGGTTTGGAGCTGGACAGCGGACCGCCGCTGGTCGCCGCCGCGAGCATCATGGCCGTTGTCCTAGCCGCGGAACTCCTGCATCTCCGCCGACTGCGGCCGATTGCGCACCTCGCTTTCGGACCCCAGGCGCGACCCGCCGCGTGGGTGCGCATGGTGCCCTTGCTGCGCGCACTTGCCGCGGGAGCCTTGACCTGGGGCCTGCTCACCCTGTGGATGATCATCCCCAAAGTGCATAGCGGTGCCGGTGGCGCTTTTGGTGTCGACAAAGCCGACAAGAACGTGCTGCTCGTGCTGGACGTCTCGCCCAGCATGCGCTTGGAAGATGCGGGCCCGACCAAACACCTGAGCCGCATGCACCGAGCGAGGGATGTGCTGGATTCCTTCTTGCGTCGCGTGCCGCTGGAGGTCTACCGCTTCACCGTCATGGCGGTTTACAACGGCGCCAAACCCGTTGTGGAGCGCACCCGAGATGTGGAGGTCGTACGCAACATCCTGGGCGACCTGCCACTGCACTTCGCCTTCCAGGCGGGCAAGACCAAGTTGTTTGATGGACTGCAAGCGGCCGCGGATCTCGCCAAGAAGTGGGAGCCGAAAAGCACCACGCTGATTTTGGTCAGCGACGGGGACACGGTTCCGGCCCAGGGCATGCCCGTCATGCCCCCAGCCATCGAATCCGTGCTCGTGGTTGGAGTGGGCGATCCGCGCGCGGGCACCTTCATCGACGGAGCACAGTCGCGGCAGGACGTTTCCACCCTGCGCCAGATCGCCGCGCGCCTGGGCGGCTCCTTCCACAACGGCAACACCAAGCACCTCAGTTCGATTCTGATTCGCGACCTGACGCAGAGTTCGGCCGACGGCCCACTCGAACAACTCAGCCTGCGCGAGTACGCCTTGGCCGCAGCGGGATTGGGCGCAGCCTGGCTGGCTCTCTTGCCGCTGCTCTTGCAGGCATTCGGAACACGGTGGAGGCCAGGAAAGCGCCAATGAGCCACATTTCACCGCGCCCGACGGCCCTCGCGAGGCCGATTCCCGCAATCGGGAGCTCCCGAGCGCAGTTTTTACTCCCCTCTTCCCCGCTTCTCAGGGACAATTTGCAGCCTTGCATAGTCGAGCGACTCTAGCCCGACCCCACCTCTTCCCCTGGACCGATTGTCATGAAACGACTCTTGATCGCAACTTGGTTGACCCTGCCGGTCGCCGCCTACGCCTACCACATGGGCCCGGGCCAAGATCACCTGCGCATGGACGATGCCGCCGCCCTGATCGCAAGCGCCGACGCGCACGTCGCCGAGGCCCTGCGCCTGACGGCTGATGAGGGTGAGACCGCCGCCCGTGGCGAGTGGTTTGACGCCGAGGCCGATTATGCCCAGGCCCTCGACCTCTTGCCGAGCGAGCCCGCACAAGATGTGCGTCGACTCAAGCTGGAACGCGCCAAGGCCCAGCTGAACATCTCCAAGCTGCCGGACGCCAACGCATCCCTGGCCAGCTTGGTGGGTGAGATGCTCGCGGATCCCGACGCGGACCCCGCCCTGCTGGCGGACACGCAGCGCACCTTTGCCACCAGTCAATATTACCTGACCTGGTTGCTGCGTTTGGAAGGTGCCGCCCGCGAAGACTGGGAGCCGCACATCGACAGTGCACGCCAGACCTTCAAGCTGCTGGCTAGCCAAGCTGAAAATGCCCAGGCGGCCTCGGCCGACCTGCTCAAAACACAGGAAGATCTGGAGTCCGCCATTCGCTTGGCGCGCATGGATCTCTCCGAACTGCAGGGCTTGCCCCTGCCCAGCCAATGAGAAGGCTGTGGTAGCGGTCGCGGTCGCGGCCGAGGAAAGGGCAAAGGCAACGGACAGAAACCCCAGGATGCACGCGGTGCTTCCTCCGGTCCGCCGCCTGACGGCTCAGGTTCCTGAGTTGTTCGCCAAGCACATGGCAATCGTCTAGTTCGAGGTATTCAGGCCTCGGAGCTACGAGCCCTCGCGGGGCGGCCTGGCCGCTGTGCGGGGGTTCGGTCATTCCCCACTCCCCTTGTCACTTCCGCGCTGCTTCCGGTTAGCTCTTCCATGCTGAACCCCACTTCTCGCCCCGTGGTCGATTCGTCCCCGCCCCGAGTTGGCTCGCTACTTGGCCGCCGCATCAAGATCAGCGGACTGACCTGTGTCCTAGCTGCCCTGGGTAGCGCGCTCGCCTCGGCCCAAACAACCACGCGCTCCCTGCCCGTCACGCGCTTGATCAGCCCGGCTAGGCCGGTCATGACCAAGATTGTCTCTGGCGAGACCCTTGACCCCGCAGCCATCGAAGGCCTGGTGGTCGACGAGCCCGACGACACAAAGCAGGACAAGCCCGAAAAGGAGACGGATCGACTGAAGAAGATCAAGAAGATTGACTTCGACCGTCGGCCCTCCTCAGCCCTCAACGCCTGGGCTGCAGAAGCACCGCAGGCCCCTGAGCCGGTCGCCGAGGCGTCCACCATCGAACTCATGCCTGTCGTCGTGGACACCGAAGGCATGGACGAGGAGGAAGCGGCGAAGGCCTTGAAGGATGCTCAAAAAGAGGCTGAAAAGGTCCGAAAGGCTGCCCAGAAGAAGGCCGACAAGGAAGCCGAGGACGCCGCCGAGACGTTCGAGGAAGCCCAACTCGAGTTCGAGCTGGCTCTGTTTCAGCGGCAGGTCACCTTGGGTGAGTGGGGTGCAGTGCGGACCTACCTCGCCTCCCTCACTGAAGGCGAGGGCAAGGGTGCCTACGCGCACCTGATCGCCTCGCTCGTCAAGGGCCCCGTGCGGGTCAGCGGCACCTTCGCCCCCTACGCGGAGAAAAACTTCTTCGATGCCCGGAACCTGGTCGAGTTGATTGCTGCCGCCCCGGGTCAGGTGGAACGCAAGGAAATCAAGGGACTGGGAACGCTGCTGCGCACAACGGTGGACGAGGGCGTGCTCATCGACAGCTGCCTGGGCGTCCTGCGGCCAGCCGTGAACGGGCCCGGGTTCCCGCTCAGCAACGATGAGCTGGCACACGTGCTGCTCGAAGGTCGTTTCTATGTGGAAGCGGGAGAATTCCTACCCTCCCTGGCCGATGCCCAGGCCGCAGACGATCGACCCGTGCTGAACCTGCTCGCGCGACATCACCTGGCCCAATTCCAAAAGGATAGGCAGGACAGCGACTTGAATGCCGCCTGGCAGGCCACGATGAGTGCCCTGGCTCCGGGCGAGGTCGAAGACGACACCAAGCAGGAAGCGCTCAAGCGCGCCGTGGAGTTGGCCCCCAAGGTGCACGACACCTTGGGCCAGACGTGGCTCACCGAGAGTTTCACGACGCGCCCGGAGCGCGGAGTCGAGCTACTGTCCCTGATTGGTGCAGCGACGTCCAAGGGCCTCTTTGACCAGGCGCGCGTACTGACCCTGCGTCAGACCAACTTGGAACTGCAGACAACCGCTGCCGAAGCGCTTCTCGCAGCCGCTCCGGAACGCGCCCGCGAGTGGAGCGACACGCTCAATCTACTGGCTAACAACTGGTTGCAGGAAGCGACCTGCACGTACAGCTTCGACACGACGGTTTCCCGTGGCCAGGTCATGCAGATCGATGCCTACGGCAACATCTTCTATGTGAATTCTGGCGTCAACCAGTCGTTCAACCGCAACGCCCCCACTCCGATCCCCGCCAACGACATGCTGGACATGCGTCCCAGTGCCGAGTGGATGGAGTTGATCGCGCCCGGCCTACGCCCGAAGTTCGAGATGCTTACGGCGCAGTTGCTACTCAAGGTGCAGGCCGAGGAAGAGGCCTTCCCTTACATCGAACGCCTTGCATTGACTCACCCCGAGCAGGCTGAAGCGCTGGTGGAAGAGTTCCTGCGCGTTTGGATTCGGAATCACAATCCCAACGTGCGCAACAGCAACACGAATGAGTACATGTTCGTGTTTGGGTTCAGCCAGGTCGCGGGCGGCATTCCGCTCACACGCTCCAAGCAGGAGCGCAACCTCAAGGACCTGGCCAAGTGGGTCAAGCGCATCAATGCCCTGCCCCTCAAGAGCGTGGATGAAGAATTGGTGGCCACCGCCTTCACCAACGCCCACTCCAGCGCCGAGGTCTACCGCACCGAGACCATCGAGGGAGTCTTTGGCGCGCTCGACGACCTGGCCCCACGCACCGTCGCCGCCCTGGTTCAGGAGATGCGCAAGAACCTGGTCGGCGTCTGGCGGCGCCCTGCGGTCCAGGAGGCCAGTAAGACCAAGCGCCGCCAGAAGGACATCGAGCAGGAAATCCTGCGCGGCTACGAGACGGCAGCCGGGGTCGCGCAGCGATCCATGGACAGCCATCCCGATGACTGGGCCCTGAGCTTGGCCATGGCCTCGGTCGCCCACGACGAGAACAACTTCCGCCAGGAAGTCGCGAAGAGCAGCGAGTTCGTCGGCAACCGCGAAGAGGCCCTGCAGGGTTTTGCCCACGCCGCAAAACTCTACGCCCAGGCCTTGCCTGGTCTCGCCCAAGACGAGGAAGCCAACAACCTCTACGAGACTTGGTTCTACGCCAGCCTAGGCGCCTCGGACCTGCAAGCCATTGACAGCTACAAGCAACCGCGCCAAGAGCAGTTCGCCCTGATTCGCGCGGCCATCCTGGCCCTACCCGGCGAAGCCGCCACGCGCCACATGGATCGCTTTGCCAACGCGCTCTTCACGCGCATCAGCTCGGTCAACCCGGCCGTCAAGTACAGCTACCTGCGCTCGGGCCTGGAAATCGCCGGTGAGACCGAGCGGACTCGCCAAGCCCACGGAATCCTGGCCTACTACAAGGATCTGGTGAGCGAGATTCAGCTCGAGGTGTCCGTGGATGGCAACTCCCATGTGGGCAACAGCGACCAGTTCGGATTGTTCGTGAACCTGCGTCACACGGGCGCCATCGAGCGTGAATCCGGAGGCTTCGGCAAATACTTGGTGAACCAGAATGCCACGGTCAACGCGTTCAACTACGGCCGCCCCACCGAAGACTATCGCGATAAATTTGAAGAGTTCACGCACGACGTGCTGACCGAGCACTTCGAAGTCCAGTCGATCACCTTCAATCACCCCGATACGCACTCGCGGGCCACGGCCGAATACGGCTGGCGCCTCACGCCTTACGCTTACATCCTGCTCAAGGCGCGCGGGCCGGAGGTGGACCGCATCCCCTCGTTGCGCTTGGACTTGGACTTCATGGACTCCGTGGGTTACGCCCTGCTGCCCATCGAATCCGCCCCCGTCGCCATCGATTGCGGATCGGGACAGGTGGACGCCCGCCCCTTCGAGCAACTGAAGTTGACCCAGACGCTCGACGAACGCGAAGCCGCCGACGGCAAGCTGCTGCTCGAGATCCAAGCCAGTGCCCGGGGCTTACTGCCCGAACTGGGCTCCCTCGTGGACCTGACTCCGGAAGGCTTCGAGGTCGTTTCCACAGACGACCAAGGCAACGCGATCTCCAAGTTCGATGCGGACAGCACGGCCCCCATGATCATCAGCGACCGCACGTGGATGGTGGAAATGAAGGCGAGCGAAGGATTGGCTGAACTGCCGGACTCCTTCGCCTTCGCCTCGACCCACCTGCCCAGCGAGGAGGTCGAGTTGACCTACCAACGTTACGTGGACGCCGACCTGGCCTCCGTGGGCCAGACGATCTCCTTGGAAGCCCGCTACGGCGAGGTGGACGGCCCCGGGTTCTGGACCTGGACCATCGGATCGGCTGTGGCCCTGGCCCTTTTCTTCGGCATCCGCTCCGCCCTGCGCGCGGCAGCCCGCGGCCCGGGTGAGGCGCGCTTCAGCGTGCCCGAGCCCCTGTCTCCCTTTACCGTCATCGGCCTGTTGCGGCGCATCGAATCCACCAACGGCCTGACTCCAGATTCCAGGCGCGAGCTGCAAGGCGAGATCACGACCATCGAGCAGCACTTCTTCGGTCAGTCCCGCGGAACGACCCCCGACCTCGGCACGATTGCCAGGACCTGGGTCCAACGCGCCACCTGAGTTCGAATTGAGACGGAACCCGCGCTGGGTGTGCGGGTTGGAATGTGATCCGTGCGCTGACCCGACTCCCGGGGCAGCGCGCTAGATCCTCCTGCCTCCCCCAGCACCATGCACACAACCGCTTTGCGCGGCGCCGTTGTGCTCGAACTCACCGTAGCCCTGGCCACGGCGTTTCTGAGCGTCTACTTCAGTCTGCGACATGTGGCACAAGACGGTGGCTGGGCCACGGTCCACGACTACCAGGTCGCCGTGTTCGCCGATCATGTGGGCCACGAACTAGAGGACGTCGAGCGCCCCGGCATGCAGACCTTCATCCCCTGGTTCCAGGAGGTCTTCATTCTCGATCGTCGCCCCGTGGAGTACATCATGGCCGGCGACACGCGCCAGGATGCCAATCACGTCCCGGTGCTGGTGGTGCGTGGCCGGGAGGGCACCTGCTTTTCCTTTGAACGGGTTGAGGTGCTGTACGCCCTGGCTTCTGGGTCGGGCACGAACGCGCTGTTGGACTCCGGACCTCGAGACGGTTTCACGCGGGGAATCGTGGATGCCTATGCGCGCGGTGCGCTACGCGCAGCGTTCGGACGTCTGACCCCGTCCGAGGTGGTTCTGCCCGACGCCAAACAGGCGGCCACCCTGGCCGCCAAGCAAGACCTCGCACTCAGCCTGGAACGCCATGGCCTGCGTGTGCTTGAGCTGTCCGTCTCCAAACCCAAGTTCTCCGTCAAGTACGAACAGACCATTCGCCGTCGGGAGGTCGCCGATCAGGACGTGTTCAAGATCAACGTCGAACGAACTCAGATGCTGGCAGGGCGCGCTGCGATCTTGGAGCACGTACGCGGTCAGAAGGCGCTGGAGCTGGAACGCATGCGGGAGACCCTGGGTTCGGCCATTCAGAAAGCTCGACGGGATGAGGAATTGGCGCGCTACAAGGCCGACCGCTTGAGCTCCGACCGACTCCAGGCTGCCCACTTGGCCTTGGACAAGGTCAAGGCCCAGGCGCGGGCCCAGCGTGAGGCCGTGGTCCGCGCCACAACGGCACTGCGCGACGCAACACAACAATTGCGCGCCCAGCAGGAATCGGAGCTCACTCAACGCCGCGACGAATTGGAATTGCACCAGGCTGTGCAACAGGCCCAGCGGCGTCGAGCCCTGGCCGATGCTGAGCGAGAAGCCGCCCGAGCCCAAGGCGCGGCCGAGGCAACCCGCCTCACGACTCTGCTCGAAGCACAACTACAGCTGGAGAGCCTGCAGCGCGAGGCTCGCGTCCTGCGTGAAGTGGCCCAACTGGACGCCCAGGCCTTTCGAGCTCAGACCGAGGCCTTCGTGACCGACGGTGTGCTCGCCGTGCGTGCCGCCTTGGTGGAAAAATTGACGGGGATCTCCATTGAGATTGCCCCATCCCGTATCCCCGAAACTCCCGAGCTCGTGCAGCCCAGCTCGTTTTAGGCACCACCGTCATGACGCATCACGAATCGCCGGCAGCACCCCCCAGTGCGGTGCTCCGCTTCCTGCGTTCGGGGCTCACGTTTCTGGCCCGGACCTTGAAAACCCTGGGTAGCCAGCTGCGGCGTCACGCCCCCATCGATCGCGTTCGCTCAGGCTGGCCACTTCTGCGCCGGCTCCTGCGCGGGGCCACTGTGGGTGTCTCGCTGGCCGCGGTCATATGGCTGGTAGGAGCGTCGCTGATGGAACGCATCCCGCCCGGCATGTTGGCTGTGGAGCAGATCAATTGGGGCGACGAAGCGGGCATCGTTCCTGAAGACAAGCCGTCCGGTGTGCACTTCTCCTGGGGTGGACGCTCGACTTGGCACGAAGTCGCCGCGGGTACACAGTTTGTGAATTTCGGTTGGGAGAACATCGGCGGTCAGGAACCCATGCTGGCCGTCGCCATCCGAGGTGGCGTGCCGGCCGAGGTCAACGTCTGCATCCCCTACCGCATCCAACCCGGACAGGCCTGGCGCATCGTCGAGGCCGGCCTCAAGAACGACTATCCCAGGCGCGTCACCGCCATCGCTCGCCGAGTGCTGCTCGAAGAACTCGGACAGCTCTCGACCGACGACTTCGCCGACAGCGACGCCCGCGCCCTGGCCGAACAATCCGCCCTGCTTCGGCTCAACGCCGACCTGAACGAGGTGCACCTCGAGGCGCTCGAGGTCGTCATCGGCGCGGTCTACTTCGACTCCTCCTTCGAACAGAAGTTGCAAGAAAAACAACTCGCCACCCAGACTCGGCTGACCGACCAATCCCTCGCCGCGCGCAAGGCTGAAGAATTGAAACGCGAATTCAGCCTGCACGAAGTCGCCGCCGAGCAAAAAGCCCTGGCCGCCGAGTGGGACATGCAGATTGACCAAGCCCGCATTGCGCTTGAGCGAGAACTGCACGCCATCAGCCGCCAGGCCCAGGACTACCCCCAACAAGTGGCCACCGAGGGAGCCACCCAAGAGGCCCTCCTCGAAGCCGAAGGCCAACGCATCCTAAGCGAGGCCCACAAACTGACCCAGTCCATCGCCCACCCCGCGAACGACCCCGCGCAGCAGGCCAAGGCCACCCCCACAGGCCAATCCGGCCCATCCCCCCCGGCCACCCTCGATCCCCTAGCCATCGATCACCGCCGAGCCGCGCTCTCCCTCGCCCGTGCCCGGCAGGAATTTCAACAGGCCCAAAGCGCCCTCGAAGAGGAGTTCGCCCAATCCAACCAAGTCGAGCGGCTAGCCCACGAGCAAGAGCTCCAGACCCTCCAGCACCAAACCCTGACCACCACTCGCCAACTGCACTCCGAAGCCCAAGCCACCCGCGACCACCTGCTCGCCCAAGGCCAACTCGCCATCGCCGAAGCCCAAGCCCTCTCCGAACGCCTTCACAACGAAATCCTCGAGACCCCCGGCGGCCGCCTGCACCTCGCCCGCCAAGCCGCCCAAAACCTCCAAATCGAACGCGTCGTGCTCGACCCCCGCTCCCCCAACGTCCCCAACATCCTGGACCTCGACGAACTGCTCGCCCTACTCGTCGGTTCCCAGCTTCCCTGACCCAAGGCCGCCACCCGCCGCTCGCCCGTCCCTCCTCTCGATTCCACCACTCGCCCCTCCCCCCCCCACGACCTGCGCCCCCCAGAAAGCTATGCTCACCCCCAGGTGCGCCCGTAGCTCAGCTGGATAGAGCACCGGATTTCTAATCCGGCGGTCCCAGGTTCAAGTCCTGGCGGGCGCGCCACTTC
>Ga0209992_10003093_pt1 | contig 14401 bp, 14 predicted proteins | sample 2SBtaG_2_FD_182564 | JGI IMG/M metagenome (GOLD analysis project Ga0209992, IMG submission 182564) | Deep subsurface microbial communities from Kolumbo volcano to uncover new lineages of life (NeLLi) - 2SBTROV12_ACTIVE470 metaG (SPAdes)... | ecosystem: Environmental > Aquatic > Marine >... | reverse complement strand
AACCTTCCTCCTGTCAAGTTCAAACTCCCAAACTCCTTATAAACCTTAACTTTTTCACGCATCTCGAATCAGGGTTTAGCCCGGGCCCTTCACCAGGCAGCTGGGGTCAAACTCCCAAACTCCCTATAAACCTTAACTTTTTTGTGCATTTCGGATCCTGCTTCCGGATCCCGGGCCCTGGTTGCAGCGTACCATGCTGGTGATAGTTCAAAGATCGTGAATCTCGAAAAGTTATCCACAATTAATTTTTATTAGGGGTAGAATTTGTTGGTCGCAAATGTTATATTATAGTTATCCTTTAATGGCGAGTGACCCGATAGGCGAGAGGCGAAAGTAAAGGATAGAAATAGATTGGAGTATATATGGTTTTACCAGAAGATAGTAGCAATCCAATAGTGGAAGTGCTTAAAGAAATAGCTGATTCTTTAGATAAGAATACAGAAATACTAAACAGAATATGTAGTCATTATGATTCGGTTGTTCCTGTCATGAAGAAGAATCAAGAAATGGTCGCATTATCAAACGAAGATAATAGAAGTGCATTAGACAAAATGTACGAAACGGTATTTAATAATTAACCATAAGATTGGGGAGTGTTCAAACTCCCCAAACTCCCTTGTGGATAAACCGTGGATAACCTGTGGATAACTTCGGCCGGGCGCCCGGCGCCCGCTTCGCAAACTTCCTGAAACTCCCAAACTCCCTTATACAAAAATCGCAGAAGTCTGCCGTTTTGTTTTCAGCCCAGCTGCCCGGCGCGCGCGCCGGGAGTTCCTCCGCTTCCTTCGGAATAAAAGGTAAGGTTTCCGCCATTTTATTTTGCCCGGGGTATTGACTTCAGGATCCAGGAAGCGTATATAACCAGGAAGCTGCTGCGCTTCGAGATGCAGGAGCTGCTAGAAAGAAGAAAGGATGAGCATGGACTGAATACTTGGATTATTGATACCTATCAAGTGGGTCGTGATAGTCATGGTCCTATACTTCGTGGTGTCATCAGTGTTTTAAACTCCCTTAAACTCCCAAACTCCCAATGAACCATCTTACGTGGTTCGCGGAGCTGGGTCCGTAACGCACCGGGCGCGCCCGGTGTTTTCAGGGTAAGTTTTATTACTTCGCACTTGTCATCAGATTGGATTCGTGATATAGATGTCATTAGAAAGAGAAAGGATTACTATGATTCGTTGGAACAAATGGACTAGAGATTATACATATACTTATGAATGGCATGATGGCATGTGGAAACTTATCCACAAGAAAAGCAATCGACCCATTGTACATTGGGTGAAGTCATGGTATAATACATTATGTGTTGGTAGCCGCACATATAAAAAAGGACTACCGAGTTAGACAGGAGAAGTCGAAAGACGAGGTATCTCTAACTATGAGGCAAGATAAACGGAGTTATTCGGCTCTTGCCTCAAACTCCAAACTCCCCAAACTCCCAAACTCCATAATACTTATTAACAGGTTATCCACAGCCCAGGTGTTTGTTTCCGCGGGGCGCCCGCCAGCTCAAACTCCTAAACTCCCCAAACTCCCAAACTCCATAACAAATATCATTGATTTGGTTGTTCACCTGCTGCCCGGGCGTTGCTTCCTTCAGGAGATGGCTGATGATAAGACATAAAAAAAGGGCGAATTAAATTCGCCCTTTATCGAAGTTAAGTTATTAGAAAGAGGTTTAACTTAGCCCCAATCTTTTTAGTATGTATCCAATGTCAGATTGTAAGTGCTGTAATAAGTCGGTCGATTTAACTTCCTCATCTTTATTTACAGCAACCCATTCAACAACTGAATTACATAAAACACCACAGATTAGTTTCCAATCTGCACTGCTTTTTTCAGGTAGTTTAGCGTTAATCAAGTCATCTAATTCACCTGTCGCTTTCTTGTCCTTAACCAATTCCACTAATGACTCCATTAGTGGTTGGATATTGACGTTATTCATAGTAATTAAATCTTTGCTCATACTTCAACTCCGTTTATCTTTTTAATAGTTAATGGATTAATATTTGCCCAACGTCTATGTTCAGGAAGTAAGCCATTACCAACTCTATATGCAAGAACGTAATCGTTATGCTCTTTTACATTTGTTGGAACTGGATTGTTAGTATGTCGCCAAGCAAAGCCACCTAGTATTCCTCTTTTAACTTTGGAAATACTACCAGCATTGTTGACCCATTCGCAAGAGAAGAAACCCATTCCTACTTTGCGTTTAAATTCTGATTTGGTCATTTTTACCTCTTTCTATTTCTATCTACCTTGTATCATAGTTAAATAATAAATGTTGTTGTATTATTGCAACATTGTGGATATCCTGTGGATAACTTGCCCGGGATATAGTATGCTCGTGCGTGTGTGTGCTACTAGATGTTGGGGTGCGACAAATTGTCGCAGGCGCCCGGGACTCTAGCGCTCGCTACGCTCGCGCCCGCTAAACTCCAAGACCTGCGCAAACGACGGGGGGCAACCCCCCCTTTTTCCTAAAGCATGCTTTTCTTTAGTTTAGGTAAGTCTGAGGGTGACAATCATGTATAAAAACGTTATAAGGTACCCTACTTAAAAAATTTTTAAAAAATGGAAACCGTTTCTAAATTAGAATCACTAGATACGAATACACTGAAGTTGATTCTTAAAAACAAGCTGGAAGAAAAGCGTGAAAAAGCGCAAGGTGACTTCCTGACTTTTGTTAAGACAGTTTGGCCTGAATTTGTAGAAGGTAAACATCATAAGATATATGCAGAGAAGCTAAATCGTATTGCAAGTGGTGAGCTTAAAAGACTTATTGTCAATATGCCACCAAGACATACAAAATCAGAATTTGCATCACATCTATTTCCGGCGTTCTTCATGGGTAGACATCCTACAGCTAAACTGATACAGACAACACACACAGGGGAACTTGCTATTAGATTTGGTCGTAAGGCAAAGAACTTGATTGAATCAGAGGAGTATAATTCTGTTTTTCCACATGTTACATTGGCAGCCGATTCAAAAGCTGCTGGTCGTTGGGAGTCTAATCATAAAGGTGAATACTTTGCTGCTGGTGTGGGTGGTGCTATTACTGGTCGTGGTGCTGATTTACTTATTATTGATGATCCACATTCTGAGCAAGATGCTCTTTCACCCACGGTCCTAGAATCACATTACGAGTGGTATACTTCCGGTCCACGTCAAAGACTTCAACCTGGCGGCGCGATTGTTTTGGTCATGACACGTTGGTCAGTAAAAGATCTTACTGGTAAGCTGCTCGAGGCCCAAGGCAAAGATGATATGACGGACAAATGGGAAGTAGTAGAGTTTCCAGCTATACTAAATGACAAACCTATGTGGGGTAATTTTTGGTCCATGAAAGGTTTAATGGGTGTCAAGGCGTCTATTCCATTAACCAAGTGGCAAGCACAATGGATGCAACAACCTACCTCCGAGGAAGGTGCACTTATAAAACGTGAGTGGTGGAAGAAGTGGGAAGATAAGAAGATTCCAGAATTACAATATATTATTCAATCATATGATACCGCATTCTCTTCAAAAGAGACAGCTGACTATTCAGCTATTACTACGTGGGGTATATTTACACCGCAAGAAGGTGGTGCACAAAGTATTATATTATTGGATGCTAAAAAAGGTAGGTGGAATTTTCCTGAACTAAAAGCAAAGGCACAAGAGGAATATAAGTACTGGGAACCAGAGGTTATATTGATCGAGGCCAAAGCGTCCGGGTTACCACTTACACATGAATTACAGAAGGCTGGAATACCAGTTATTAACTTTACACCAAGCAAAGGAAATGATAAACATTCAAGAGTGAATAGCGTGGCACCGTTATTCGAATCTGGGGCAGTATGGGCACCCACAGAAAGACGTTGGGCAGAGGAAGTCATAGAGGAATGCGCCGCATTTCCTTTTGGCGATCACGATGACTATGTGGATAGTACGACACAAGCGTTAATGCGCTACCGTCAAGGCTACTACGTAGAACTGAAGGATGACTTTAAGGACGAACCAACAAATGGACGAAGAAAACAATACTATTGATGATTTATACCAAGCGTATGCAGACGCCGCTGAAAGGGGTGATAATACATCAATTATTTCACAAGCAATAAAAGCAGAGGAGCAAGGGTTAGCCGGCAGTGATGCATGGAACCGGGCTGCTGCTGATCAAAAACTTCCTGCAGGTATTGTTGCAACTGATCCAGCACAAGAATTTGTAAAAGATCTTGGTAGAGGAGCAACTCAACTTGGTTTAGAAACTGTTGGTGGAATTAATAGATTAATGCCAGCTTTAGAACAGCTAGGTATTGAAGATGGAACTGCAGATAAAGATTATTATGGATGGTCAATTGGTGATGAATTTACAGCAAGAGATCTTATGCCTAATTTTTTTAAAGAAGCATTTATGTCAAATGATTATGAAGGTGGAATAACAATTCCAATAGAACAGTATTCTTCTAATCCTAGATTTGCGGACCATATGAAAGAGTTAGAAATGTATGCTCATTATAGTGCTGCAAGAGATATATCTAAAGAATTAAGTGATGCATTAAAAGTTGGACAACAAAGTCAAAATTACGAAGCATTTAATCAAATTTTAAACACATTAAAAGATCAAGCAATCGCAGATGAAGATTTAGCATTAAAATTACAAAATTTTGAAGATGGGACATGGAGAATAGCTTCAGTAGATGAAAGTGGTGAAAATATTATTATAAATAAATTACCTCAAGTTGATGAAGGATTTTTTGGGTTTGATATGACTCTTGATCCTCAGTTTACGAGCAAGGGTGATTTATCACTACCAGGTGAAGGTGTATTTGGAATGCGTGATGGTAAATTAGTGCAACTTGCTTCTTCAGTATCTCGTCCATTAGATGAAATGTTAATGGATAATTCTCCAGGAGCAGAATATGCTGCTAAAAACATTACTGATAAACTTGCTTTTCAAGGACCTGAAATGATGCCCCCAGAAGGAGCTGGTATTGGTTATATGCTTCCAATGTTTTTTGGAATAGCGCGTGGTGTTGGTGTTCCAGCCGCTAAAGGTGCATACAAAGTTGGTAAAAAAGGATATAATTTTGCTAAAGGTTCACCTACAAAAAATGTTGAAAAAATTGAACCATATCTTTACGAAGGTATTCTTCAAAATATAAAATAATGGTTACTAATCCTTATACTATTTATAAAGGCATCAAGTCTGGTAGTAAACTTGATAATATTCCTACTACTTCAAAATGGGATTGGATGAATCCACAAACATTTAAACAATCGGATGAAATGGATCTTCTTAAAACTATTTATCCACATTTAGATTATAATCAAATAAAATTAGGTGCTCAACCGTTAAAGGTACCAATGTATTCTACGGATGTAAGAACTAATTTACCAAGACTACACGCCGGTAGACAATCAACTCTCCCACCATCAAATTATTTAGATATATTAGAACAAGTACGACTTGGCACTAAATCACAATTGGATGCTGCTAAAGAATTAGGAATGACGGTATCAAGATCTAAAGAGAGAGCCGATCAACTTACAGTAGGTAAACCTTTTGAAAATTTATGGAATGCTTTTATTAAAAAATATCCTCATCCTGAAGAACTTCAAGCAGGATTACTTTCTTCAGCAAGAAAAAATTATGAGCTAGGAAATACTGGATATAAAGTGATACAGCCGGTGGTAAAAAGATCAGCTTTAGATTTAATGAAAATAGCAGATGAAGGAGACCCAAATGTTCCTTATGAACTTCGTGTTTTTGATGCATGGAAGCAAAAGGAAGGAATACCATTAGGTGTTGGCTTAAAGAGTGCTGGAAAAGAAGGTTCGTGGAGATCAATACAAGATGCAATTCAATCTTTAACAGGAAAACCATTTGGAATTAAAAGAGGAAAACTTGATACATATACTGGAAGATATTATCCAGAAGGGTCACAAAAACCTCCTCTAGAAGCTTTTAATTTAGCAAAAGACGGAGACATTTTAACTTATAATGCACGTTCACACGCAAGAGATTTAGATGTGGGCAATCAGAAAAAAATTTTAGTATCATCTATTAAAAATAATCCAAAAGCATCTGATAGCCTTGCGTGGCTCAAGAACCAAGATCCTTCTTCAAGTTATTATGATATTGATCATGTAAAAGCGACTATGTTTGGTGGAACAGGTGATATTACAAATCTTAAGGCAATATTAAAAGGCGCACATAAAGGAAGCCCACTAGAACCACATATGACAGCTTCTGGTAATGTATCATCCTTTAAATCTGGTTTGGATCATAAAGCTTATGCTTTATCTACTAAGATTATTGATATTTTTGATTCTAACAATATTAAATATAATAAATTATCAATGAATGAAAAAAAATCACTTGCTAATAAAACATCAAAGCAAATTGAAACTTTAGCCAATAATTTTAAAAAGGATCATCCTGACATTGATTTTATTATTGGAGATCCATTTGTCTATGTAAAAAATTCAAAAGCAGAAAAGGGATTTGATAAAATGACATACGCAGAAAAAATATTAGGCTCGTCAAATGAACGTGCTACAGCAGAATATTATATAAAAACACATAAAAATCTTCCTAATAAAGATTTAAGTCTTTTTGATTCTGTGAATAAAGTTAAAGAACAATTAATTCCTTTTTCTGATATGTTTGATGGAAAATTACCAACAACAAAAGATAAAATTCCTAATATGCCTCGAGGGGAGTCACTTGGAAAATGGATAGGAAAAGAAGGTGGACTTGTTCGTCCAAACATGGCATTAGGAGGGGATATGGCACAATATGAACAAATGGAATCAGTAGTTCCTGACTTAAATCCAGATGAGGCGGAAATGCAGCTTGCAATGAGTTTCAAGAACCCATTTAAGTTGAAAAAAACACCTCCACTTATTGATGATGTAGACACGACTTTAAAAATCGCGGACCGAGGCCCAGGAACATCAAAAACAGCGACACAAACCCATACGCTTAATGCTGGTGTGGGCTCAGATTCCATTTTTTACCTAAAATCTGACATGGAATTAGCAAATGCGGTCCAAAATAAGATGTCACCGCAGCAATGGCTTGGTTATTTGACCAAAAAAGGCGTTTCTCCGACCGAATTAAACGAATTTGGGCTCAAAAACCTACTTTATAACATGGGTGGATGGGATGAAAGCACTAAAAAGTGGAAAAACAACACAGCAATCTCAAAATCAGACTTAATTGCGGCATACAAGAACGAAAAACCTATAATTAGTTATAAAATTCATCAAGTTGAGCCTTTTGAGAAAGGTGTGAAGGATTTTACTAGTTTTTTAACTAAAAGAAAAAGTGGTGGGTCATATTACCACGGTGAAACCGGAATGGAGGATGTTCGTGGTCTTTTAAACAAGCCACAAGACATTGCAGGCGATACTCTTCGTTTAAGACTATCAGAAACACTAAAAAATGTTAGTGATCTTAAAAAAGATTGGCCAACATCAGAAAAAGCTATAATTGCCGATATTAACAAAACATTTAAGCAATTTTATGGAATAGATGACGTAATTAAGAATGGTATTCCAGAAGGAATGAAAATTCCGTTTTATTCAAAAAATTTACTAGATCGCTTCAATCGTCTTCGAAAAGGAGAAGGATTTTACTTTGCAAAAGGAAAAGGTGTACAACATGAAGGAACGCAGTTCATGCCTGGAGGAACCGGGTATATAGAAATACCATTTACTTATAATCCTAATCCAAAAGGAAAAAGAGCCAATGAACCAAGATTTACGTATGGTGAAGGACACTTTACAAACCCTGAAGGCAATAATCCTGTATTTTGGATGCGTGCTTCCGAGCGTACAGATGAACAAGGTAATCGCATACTATTTATAGAAGAAATCCAGTCTGATATGCACCAGAAGGTAAAACAAAGACCGGATACGTTTTCTTACGCTCCAAGACAAGATTCACCTGGAATGGTAGACCTGGATGTGTTGAGAAAACGGAAAACTCTTTTAGTAGATGAATTAACAAAAGTCACTGATCAAATTGATAAGATTACAGGACACACAGATCCATCTGCAGCTACTATTTTGGAAAGACTAAAGGTTAAACGTGATGCTGTACGAAAAGAACTAAATAAAACTAACGAACAAATAACATCAACTGATGCATTCCATGGTAAAAAGGATGAGTCATTGTTTCCAGAAGGACCATTTAAAAAATCAGAAAATCAGTCTAAAATAGCAATTAAAACAGCAATTAACCTTGCTCAAAAAGAAGGATTTGATGGTGTGGCAATTGTCACTGGAAAAGCGAAGAATAAGTTTGCAAGTGCAAGTGGTGAGACAGCGAAAGGAAATATTGGCTTTTACGATCAAATTGCTGTAAAAGCTATGAAGAGCACTGCAAAAAATTTAGACCTTGATTTTTCTTCTACAAACATTAAAGATGGGCAAGGAAATACATGGGCAAAAATCCCCGTAATAAATTTAAAGGAATCAACAATCAACACATCCGTAGATATGTATAAAGCGGAAGGTGGTTACATCCACCGTCCATCTTTTGTTGATGTTATTCCTACACTATGATAGGATGAAATAATGGTAAAACCAAAAACAAGACCCATTTCAAATAGTACTATAGAAAAAGCAATTGACGCATTAGCGTCTGCTGGAGTTGATGTCGGTGCAAATGAAAGTGCAGTTGATATTGAAGTTCCACAAGAAAGATCAGTAGCATTTGAACCGGACGTTGATATTAATGAATTACCAGATGGTGGTGTGGATGTAAATTTTGATCCAAACGCACCTATTGATAAATCACAAATTGCATTTGGTGATAACTTAGCAGAATATATTGAAGATAATGATTTACAGAAATTATCTAATGATTTGATTGCTTCATACGAAGCAGATAAATTTTCAAGAAAAGATTGGGAAGATACTTACACTAAAGGATTGGATATGCTTGGATTTAAGTATGAAGATCGTACACAACCTTTCCAAGGTGCAAGTGGCGTTATTCATCCACTATTAGCAGAATCAGTTACACAATTTCAAGCACAAGCATATAAAGAATTATTACCACCAGGTGGACCAGTTAATACAGAAATAGTTGGTGAAATTACACCTGAGTCAGAACAACAAGCTAAACGTGTAAAAGATTACATGAATTATCAAATTACACACATTATGAAAGAATATGATCCAGATATGGATCAATTATTATTTTATTTACCATTATCCGGTTCAGCATTTAAGAAAACATATTATGACGCGGCACTACAACGTGCTGTTTCAAAATTTGTATCTAGTGAAGATTGTGTTGTTAATTATATGGCGTCATCTTTAGAAGATGCAATACGAATAACACATGTAACAAAGGTTGATGCAAATACACTTCGTAAACAACAAGTAGGTGGTTTTTACCGTGATGTACCAGTGACATCTGGTTCGGTTTCAACATTAGATGATACAAAGGATAAAATAGACGAGCTCCAAGGAACAAGTGATAGTTCAGCTGGAGACGATGAACATGTTCTTTTGGAAATGCATGTTAATGCAGATGTTCCAGGGTTCGAGGACCCAGATGGAATTAAACTTCCATACATTATAACGATAGATCAATATTCAACTAAAGTTCTTTCTATTAGAAGAAATTGGAATGAAGCGGACCAATTAAAAAATCGCGTAGATTATTTTACACACTACAAATTCCTCCCAGGATTAGGCTTCTATGGATTTGGCCTAATACACATGCTTGGAGGGTTATCGCGAACAGCAACAAGTGTTTTGCGGCAGTTAATTGATGCTGGTACACTCGCTAACCTTCCAGCAGGTTTTAAATCACGTGGTATGCGTATACGTGACCATGATGAACCTTTACAACCTGGTGAATTTAGAGATGTTGATGTTACAGGACAATCAATAAAAGAATCTTTATTACCACTTCCATATAAAGAACCTTCGCAAGTATTATTTGCATTATTAGGTTTCTGTGTTGATGCAGGTAAATCATTTGCAGCAATTGCGGATATGAAAATGGGTGAAGGTAATGAACAGAATCCAGTAGGTACTACATTAGCGCTACTTGAGCGTGGAACTAAAGTGATGAGTGCAATTCATAAAAGATTACATTACGCACAAGGTGTTGAGTTTAATTTACTTGCACGTTGCTTTAAAATGTTCCTTCCACCAGAATATCCTTACATGGTGCGTGGTGGAAACAACATGATTAAACAACAAGATTTTGATGATCGTGTCGATATACTACCTATATCTAATCCAAATATATTCTCAATGTCACAACGTGTTATGTTGGCACAACAGCAATTGCAATTAGCAATGGCTAATCCAGCTTTACATAATATTCGTGAAGCATATAGAAGAGTTTATCAAGCATTAGATGTTGATAATATAGATGCATTATTAAAACCAGATCCAGATCAACCACAACCTATGAGTCCAGCAATGGAAAATTCCCTTGCTATGAGAGGTACACAACCAAAAGCTTTTCCACAACAAAATCATAGATCACACATGGATGCACACGGTGAATTTGTAGCAACACGTATGGTTCAAATTAATCCACAATTGTACGCAATGATGGAAGGACATATATTAGAACATATTGCACTTGTTGCAGCGTTACAAGTTGAAGAAGAAATGAAACAACAAACACAACAAATTCAACAAATGGGCCAACAGGCACAACAGAATCCACAAATGGTACAACAGATGCAAGCAGCAGCACAAGAATTACAAAATCAAAAAGAATCACGTGTCGCTGAACTAGAAGCTGAAATGGTTGCTGAAATGGCTAAGAGAGAAAAAGCAGCAATGGAAGATAACCAAGATCCACTTGTTCGATTAAAACAACAAGAAATTGATCTTAAAGCGGCTGAAATGAACATGAAAGGCGAAGCAGAAGATAATAAAATTATGGCTAATATTGGCATAGAAGCTGAAAAACTTGATCTTGAACGTGATAAGTTGAAAAGCGGAATGCAGCAAACTATTGTCAAAGAAGGATTAAATGCTATAAAAGAGTCTGATCAACAAACAATTGATGAGATAAAAGAAAATATGCAAACTTTGCGCGAAGATAAAAAACTTCGTAGTGCAGAAAAAGTTGCATCAATGAATGCAAGATCGAGGTCAAATGGACGAGCAGATAAAAATAATAAATAAAGCTATGCAGTCTTTAGAAAAAACTGCAAGGGGTGAGATTAAAAAAGATGAAGATAAGTTGCTTGTTGCAAGTGCCTTGATGGCAGTGACAAGAAATTTGTATGTCGAAACAATTGGTGCTGATGATACAGCCCATGTGTTTGCAAGTATTGCGGATAGTTTCTTCTTGACTGAAGATATGATTAAGCAATATAAACCAACAATACATTAGGAGGGAGACATGAATTTACTAAAAGATTTATGGGGACATCTAAAAGAGTGGAATGACTGGAAAATGAAGGACTGGATAAAGGCCGGAATTGTAGCAATCATTGTTCTTATTGTCCTTAAAGTTATAATAGTTCCAGGTGCATAATGTCACTTAGAGGAGATATGATTAAAAGAGCTCGTAGACGTGTTGACGCACGTCGCGAGGCTCGTAATCGTGCTAATATACGTGATCAATATAGAGCATCTTATGGTAGAAATTTAGGTAAAAGAAAATTTGCACCTACTGAACAACGTGTTGGTAAGGCTGGTGATGTAGTACTTAATACAATTCGTGAAGCAGGTGGAGACTTTAAAAAACTAGGTACTAATGTAAAAGACGCTATTTTCCCTGTTTTTCAAGCAGCAATGAAAGGAATAGGATCTTTAGGAGATAATTGGGAAAGAAGTAAGCAGAATAGAGAAATTTTAGGTGATGTTTATACTGATGATTTAAGAAAATCAATGATGTCAGATTCGGATAGAGAGTTTTATGAGAAATACATGAGACTTGGTGATATGCAATCAGGACAAGAAGCACAGTATTATTATGATGAAGCTAATAAAGCTCTTCAAAACGCACAAATAACAAACAGAATTAATTATGCATTAGGACAACCAGGATTTGGATTTGAAACAACTGCTCCTACAGCACAAGCTGCATTTAACGAGACTCCAGAACAATTAAAAGAAAGAATAGATTATAGTAAATTAGTTGATAGAATGCGTTTTGGAATTGATAACTTTTCTACAGGACTTGAAGGTACAGCAGCTGGAAAAGCATTTTTAGATGAGGCATATAAGCAAGTGAATGAAGATGATGGTAAAAGCATGATGGGCAATAAAATGAAAGCTTATGTTCCACCAAAAAACACTTTTGATTTTCTTACAAAAGGTGCTTATCAATATCCAGAGGATGCTGGTACACAAGATGTGTCCGAGCAAAATCTTTTACCAACATACGATTATAATGTTTATGGTGATCCAATGGATAATATTCTTTCTGGAGAACCAGGAAGCGGAACAGGATCATTTTTATTACAATCAATGTATCCAGGTTATCGTGATTTTGCTGATACAGACGAAGCTCAAAAATATGGATTAGAAGATATGGATCAATTTGGATTAATGGAATTTGGATATAAAAATCCAACACTTGCAGCTATGTTTGGTTTTAATCCTAATTACGAGTTTGAATAATGCCAGGTGGATACGGAACAGACGATAGCACACCATGGGGTTCGGCAGGAACATCATATGTTTCGCCAGGACAAACTTCTAGTCCTCATCAACCAGGTGGTGGATCCACTAATCAAGGTGGCAGTAACGCTTTAGCTGACGCTATTAATGCGGCAAATGCAGCACCTCCTCAAATATCCGCTTCACTAGATTTACAAGATCAAGCTAATCAAGCAATTATTCAAGAAAACATAAGACGAGGAATTGGAAGCTATGCTCCTCCACCCGTAACACAAATGTTACCAGAAACTGGTGGAGATCCAAAATTTGGTGGATATTTAAACGCACAACAACAACTTGCCGCATCATTATTGGATGCAGGAGCTTTAACTTCAGGAGCATTAGGTGGACAAGCTTTATGGAGTCAACTTCCTCCAGGCATGGCTGAGGAAATAATAAGTAAAGGTGGAGATCCAAATTTATATGCGAATGAATATTTTTCTAGTTTTGCTCCAGGCGCACAAGCTTACTCACCTACTGGAATAATTGAGATAACGGGAGAAGGAGGAATACCAGCTTTTATTGGTAGAGATGAAAATGGAAATTTAATTCCAAATCCTAATCCTCTTGCCAATAAATATAGAGTTGTTAATCCCTATTCTTTTGATCAAGATTTTTATGGTATGGATGATTTTGATTATAGTTTTTATGATGGTATGCCACCAGAGTCAGCAAGTATGACAGACCCTAAGTGGTGGCAACAAAAAAGTTTAGGGGAATTAAACCCAACTGGATTCGCTAATTTAGAACAAATGTATGGAGAAGAATTAGCAAATAAAATGGCTGCACCGCATGCGTGGGGTATAGCACCGTTTAGTGAAACGATTATAGAAGGAGATTATTAATGTTAAATTTATTAATTAAACCATTATTAGGCGTTGCCGGACAAGCAGTTTCTGGCTTCGTGGAAACAAAAAAAGCGAAAGCTCAATTGAAACTAACAGAAGTTCAAGCAGCAACTAAGCTTAAACAAGATCAAATAGCCGGTAAAGTGGCGTGGGAAGCATCAGCTGTGGATCAAATGCAAGGGTCGTGGAAAGACGAGCTAATTTTAATTTGCCTTTTAGGGCCTGCCGTTTTAGTATTTTTTCCTGGAATGACAGATCATGTTGAAAAAGGATTTATTGCTTTACAATCACTTCCGGATTATTATAAACACTTATTATATATTGCGTGCTCAGCGAGCTTTGGCATAAAAGGTGCTAAAGGTGCGATGGGATTAATTAAGAAAAAATAGGAGACGATTATGAATAAAAAACCAATGAATCCAGGGATGAAAGCTTTAAAAAAGAAAAATCCTAAAGTAGCTGAAAAAATGGGATTTAAAAAAGGTGGTAAACTTACTAAAAAAGCTGGTGGTCGAGTTAAAAAAATGGGTGGCGGATCAATGATGATGAAGAAACCTATGGCTAACCAAATGTATAAAAAAGGCGGTTCTGCTAAAAAATAATTGAGTTTTTTAGTTTTTCGTGTATAGTACGAAAAAATGGAAAATGAGACCGCTATTTATATAATCTTAAAAAAGATTAGGGCGCAAAAAGAACAGTTAAAAGACATCATAGCAGCTGGATTACCTGGCTGGGATGAGTATAACAAAACCGTAGGTGAATATAAAGCTTACGCAATTATGGAACAGGAAATACAAAACCTGCAGAAAGACGAAAATGGAGATACCTAAAAGAAAGTTTGCTTTAGAAGAAAAAGATTTAGCAAAAGAAGCTGACGAAAATAATAAGATAGCAGAAGAAAAAGA
>Ga0209992_10003091_pt1 | contig 14419 bp, 7 predicted proteins | sample 2SBtaG_2_FD_182564 | JGI IMG/M metagenome (GOLD analysis project Ga0209992, IMG submission 182564) | Deep subsurface microbial communities from Kolumbo volcano to uncover new lineages of life (NeLLi) - 2SBTROV12_ACTIVE470 metaG (SPAdes)... | ecosystem: Environmental > Aquatic > Marine > Volcanic... | reverse complement strand
CCACGTCACCCAATGGGCTGGACCTGTGGGTCGACGACGGGGGCGCGGCCCACCTGCTCATGACCGGCCGGCACGTGATCGACGGCGACGCCGGGGACTCCGAGGAGCTGGTGAACCGCTACCTCCTTGGGGACCGCGACGGGTCTCCGGCGTTGGTCTGGTCTCGCACTCTGGGCTCGGGACCGAGCGCCGGAGAGAGCCCCCACGGACCGGCTCTCTTGGAGGACGGCACGGCCTTGTACTGCGCCCGGGGCAAGGGCCAGCTGGTCCAGCTCGACGGGGCCGGCGACGAGATCTGGCGCAGCGAGGAGGACAGCGACCTGCTCAGCCAGCCCCAGGACGTGGTCCTGGTCGACGACGCACTGCTGGTGGTGGAACGCAGCCTGAAGGCTCTGATCCGGATCGAGGATCCCTTTGGCGCCTTCGAGCACACCGCGTCCCACGAGCTCGCCGGGGTGTTCGGGGTGAAGCTGGTCTGGTGCGGCGACGACGGTGGGCTGCCCTGCCGAACCGACGAGTGATCAGCGCCGTTCAGTGATTGGCCCCCAGCTCGGGGATCAGCGGCGAGAGCTCATCGGACCAGACCCAGTAGTGGGGCATGTCGCCGGGCGGTGCCGTGAAGCGCTTCACCCCCAGGGGGCCGGCCTTGCCCACCCCGTCGGTCGCTTCCAGCAGGATCTGGCCGCCGGGCCACTTGAGGTGCACGAACAGGCCCCTGGAGTTGTCCTCGCCGCGCCCCCGCGCCTGGGCACGGAAGCGGCGGCTGTACCACCCGGCCCGGGCGTAGAGCCCCGCCCTGGGGATCACCCGGGGCTCGGGCCCGGGAATGCGGATCTGGTGGGCCGTGACCTGGATCGGCTCCCCCTTGCCGTCGAGCTTCCGGTCCAGGCGCTGGGCGGCGAAGCCGGCAGCGACCAGCCCGCCCACGCCCAGCACGAACAGCGCCGCGATGCCGGCGCCCAGGTTGCCCGTGATCGCGAACAACGCGATGCTCAGGCCGACCCCCACCAGCACCGACGGCACGATCACCGCCAGCTGCCGCAGCGCGCTGACCCGGTGGCTCCAGCGGACCCGCAGGGTCAGCGGTGCTTGAGGGCTCGCCACGGCTTCGGGAACCAGGCCCAGTGGTCGTCGACCCACACCAGGCCGTCGTAGCGCATGCCCTGGGCGACGCCCGGGGCGTGGTGCACCCACGTGGCCCAGACCCGGCTGGGCTCCAGGTACTCGGAGAGCGCCCGGTAGGCCTGGGGGAAGGGCCGCACCAGCGGGCTGTCTTGGGCCAGCATTCCGGCGGGCGCGACGTTGACCCGAATGTCGGTCTGGTGGGACTGGACGCGGATGCGCACCTTGCCGTGGGTCCAGGACTCGGTCTGGGCCGCGTCGATCGCGTCGGCCACGTCGGCCCGGAAGACCTTGTGGGCGTCGCCGGCCCGGGGCCGCAGGGACGCGGCGAGGGCCTCGGGGTCCGCCATGCCCGCGTGGAGCTGGGCGGCCAGGCTCTCTTCCAGCGCGGCGGCCGAGAGCATCGCGGCCTGTCGGGCGGTCTCAGGCGTGGCGACCAGCGGGGCCAGGGCGTCGAGCTGGGCCTGGGCAGCGCCGCCCTCGAGCAGGGCGTGGCCCAGGATGCCGTCGCGGTCGTCGGTGTCGACGGCGAGCACGGTAACCGCGACCGGGGTGCCGGTCCCGGTGATGGCGAAGAACCGCCGCCAGCGGTCGGGGCCGGTGCGGAGCTGGACGATGGGCGACGCCGCCAGCAGAGCGCCCTGGACCCCGGCCTGGATCGCGGCCATCAGAGGGCGGCCGGGGACCAGCGCCCGTTCCAGGGACGCTCGGGCCTGGGGCAGCAACCCGGCGGGCTCTGGGCGCTGGGGCTCGGGGCCCAGGCGGGCGACCAGAGCCTCCAGGCCGGCGCGGGTGAAGTGCTCGGGCTGACGCTGGCGGCGGAGCTGCGCGAGCCGAGACGAGAACGCGTCGTCTGGGAGCGCCGCGTCGCCAGGCAGGATGCGATCGAGCAGCGCCGAGAAACAGGCCCGAGCGACCCGTCGGTCCAGGTCGGAGGGCGGCGTGGGGCGGCCGGGATGGACCAGCACACCGCCCAGGCCCGACAGAGCCGTCGGCGACAGCAGCTCCGCGTCGTCCGGGCCCAGTCCCGCGGGATCGAGGGACCACGGATCCGCCAGGCGGTAGGTGCGCAGCTCCCGCACGGTCTCGGTGCCCGGTGGCCGGCCAACGCCACCCAGGTGGGGCACCCAGGGGGCGCGCAGCGCCTGGGGCACCTCGCACACCAGGCTGACCCGGCCCGGGTCTCTGTCGGTCAGCCGCAGCGCCAGCACCCCGGCGCGGGCGGCGCGGGCATGGGCCAACGCCGCGCCCAGGGTCTGGGCGTGCACGGGCTCGGGGTGGCGCTCGGGGAGCTGCGGCCGTTCTCGGTCCTCCCGGTCCATCGCCAGGTACCCCAGGAGACCGTTCTGCATGCCGACCCCAGCCAGGGTGCCGTCCGGGGCCAGGCGCAGCAACACCAGCCCCCCCTCGACCAGGGTGTAGGCCCGGAGCTGGCCGCCGTCGGGCTCGAAGCGGGTCCACAGCGAGACCGCCCGGACACCGCCGGCTGTCAGGATCTCGGGCACGGCGCGGGACGCGGGGGCTGGCTCGACCCCGGAGTACCGCCGCAGCACCATGGCCACGGCGTCGGGGAGCTGGTAGCGCTGGCCCGCGTCCCCGTGCTCCTGCACCACCTCGGGGGGGAAGCTGTGCACGCTGCGCACGGTGGCGTCCAGCCCGAGCTGGGCCTCGGTGCGACCGCCGTCGGGCCCGTTCACGACCAGGGTGTGGGCCGCGCGCAGAGCCCCCTCTGGCAGCCGGGAGAGCGCCTGGGCCGCAGGGAGGCCGACCAGCTCAGTCATCCAGCCTGCAGTCCTCGAGGATGGCGGCCCGCCGATCGATCCGGGCCCCACCCAGGTCGCAGCGGTGGAAGAGGGTGCCTGTGAGCCCCGCGTCGTTGAGATCCGCGTTCCGCAGGTCGCAGTCCTGGAACACCGCCCCGGCCAGCTCGGCCCCGCTCAGGTCGGCGCCGGTGAGCGCGACTTCGGTCAGTCGGGCCTGGGTCCAGCGCACGCGCTGAAGCTCGGCTTCGGGCAGCTGGCAGCGCAACAAGGTGATGCCGGCGGCATCGGAGAGGCCCAGTCGTCCGCGCACGAAGGTGCAGTCGGTCCAGGTGGTCTGGGACAGCTCGGCCATGAGGAAGGAGACCGTGTCCAGCTCGCAGCCCGTGAAGCTCGACCCCTGGAGTCGCGCCGAGCCCAGGTCCACGCCTTCGAGCCGGGCACCCTCGAACAGGGCACCGCGCAGGTCCAAGGCCCCCAGCCGGGTGCGCACCAGCAGCGCGTCGCGGACCTCGAGCCGGCCGTCGCCCTGGCGGCCGCCCTGGAGCCAGGCGGCGTGTCTCTCGCGCTGTCGCTCGGTCACGGTACGGCTGGTGCGTGGGCTCACTGGTCACCTCCCGAGTTGTCGCCCCGCGGCTGACGTGGGTGCTGCTGGGCCTGTTGCTGCAGGTACTCCACCGAGAACCGGGCCTGGTCTTCGTCTGAGAGCTGGTCGAAGCGTGTGGGCACGCCGTCGATCTCGATGGTCACCCGGCCTTCGCGGAAGCGGCGGATCACGTCCGCGGCCCGCTGGTACTCGCGGCCCAGGTCGGTGTGCATCACGCCGCCGCCGTCGGTGTTCAGGGAGAACTCCAGGCGGTGGTAGAGCATGCTCAGCATCGGGTGCTGGTCCAGGCTCTCGACCGCGCCGGTGGTCAGGTTGCTGCCCAGGTTGACCTCGACGTGCACGTTCAGTGCCTGCAGGTCCCGGATCTGCTGGTCGGTCGCGTGGGTCACGTGGCCCAGCCGGATCTGCACGTCGGCGTCCCCGCGGCGGCTGGTCCGGAATTGGCGGATGCCGTCGATGATCTGGTCGATGTTGTGGTTCGCCAGCTCGACGGCCTGGGCGCGGGCTTCCGGCGTGGTGGCGTCGGCGAAGTAGCCCTCGCCCACGTGCACGCGCATCACACCGCTGTCCCGGCCGTTGGCGGCCAGTTGGCTCTCCATGTACAGGCAGGCTTCGACGAAGCGGGCGATGCCCTGGTCGGAGAACCGGCGCTCAGCCCCTGCGTAGTCGACACCGGCCACAAAACCGCCGCTCGCCTCGGAGAACATCTGGTCGATGCGCTGCTCGACGCCCTCCCGCAGCCGCTGCTCCATCTGCTCGGGGCTCTCACCCGGGCGGGGTGTGGCCTCGTCGCCCAGCAGATTCCGAGACCGGATCACGCTCAGGAAGCGCACGTCGATCCCGATGTCCTGGCACAGTCTCTGGAGCACGCTGTGGGGCACGCCCCGAGGCAGGCCGCCCTGGAGCTCGACGTAGTCCGCGCCCTGGTTCTTGAGGCTCTGCAGGATCATCCGGGTCGACTCGATCGGGTCTGCCGGCAGGGTCCGGGTGAGCACCCGCCGGACCTGGTAGACGTGGTCGAAGGGCACGTCGCCGGCGGCGAGCATGCGCGTGAGCTGATCGTCGTACCAGTCCACCCCCGCGTTCGGCGGCGGGTTCTCCAGGACGTCCAGCACCGTGTCCGGCAGGCCGATCCGGTCCAGGGTGCCCGGGGGCAGCTCGAGCAGCCGGCGCACGCCGTCGGGCAGGTCCGGTGACGCGAGCAGGTGGTCGCTCAGGGCCCGCCCCTCGAGGCCGGTGTCGGCCCCGACCCTGGCGCGGAGCTCGTTGAGGTCCCGAACGCTGCGCAGGTGCTCGTGCACGAAGGCGACCTGTTGCTCCGGGGTGGCGCTGTCCCCGGCAGCGGGCCCGTAGACGTCGACCACCTCGGAGGGGGTCAAGACGCCCTGCTGGTGATTGTGGAGCTCGGTGCGCCCGGACATGGCCGCTTCCACGATGGCGGCGCGTGCGGGTCCGATGCCGCGGACCCGGTCCTGGAGATCCTGGGCGCTCAGGAAGGGGCCGTTGGCATTGCGCTCGTCGATGATGCGCTGGGCCAGGGTGTCGCCGATGCCGTGGGCGTCGGTCAGGTTCTGGTACAGGTCCGTGTCGGACTGGGACGCCAGCTCCCGGAACTGCTGGTTCTCGATGGGGCTGTTCTCGGTCACGCGGCCGCCGCCGTCGCGCATGACCCCGAGCACGCTCTCGGCGTAGTCCATGGCCGCGGCCATGTCGTTCATGTTCAGGATGGCGTCGACCGCGTCGTGGTGGCCCGCAGCCTGAAGGTCCTCCAGAGCCGCGAAGAAGCGGTCCTCCTGGTAGCGGGCGCTGTCGTCGATGGGCGGCCCGCCCCCGGCCTGGTCGGCGTCTGGCGGCACGGGGGGCCCGCTGCCCTGGTCCTGATCCTCGCTGTGCTGGACGGTCGGCGCGGCGTCCTCGTCGGCGCCCTGGGTGGGGGCTTCGGCGTCGATGGCCTCGACGGCGTCCAGGGCGTCCTGGACCGTCTCCAGGTGCGGCTGCATCTCGTCGACCGCCCGGCGGTCGGTGGCCAGGTAGTCGGCCTCGGCGCTGTCGGCGACGCTCTGGACGTCGCCCTGGGAGACGTCGGTGACGACCTCGCCCCCGTCGTCCAGCGAAGCGCCGTCCCGGGCCTGCTGGTCGACGTCGGCCAGGGCCTCGGTGTTGCGCACGTCGGCGTCGGCCAGCTCGGTCGTGACCGTCTCTTCGGCGGTGTGGTACGTCTCGGCCGCCTGGTCGAGCTCGGCCTGGGCGTTGGCCCGGCGCTCGGCCCAGGCCCCGGCGTAGCCTTCGGCGAAGCCCTGGACCGTGCCCTGGACCGTCGAGGTGCCGACCCGCTCGGCGGCCTCGTCGAGCTCGATGGTGCGGCCCCGGAACACCGCGTCGGCGGTGATGTTCGTGACCTCGGCGCCAGCGCCACCGGTGCCGCCGGAGAGGCCGCCGAGCACGCCCATGGCCCACGGGCCGCCGTTGCGCTCCAGGGCCTGGCCGATGGCGCTGCTCTTGACCCGGTTGCCCAGGCCGGTGGAGACCACGTTGGCGGCGCTGCCCCGCAGGCCGCTGTAGGCGCTCTCGCCCATGCCCTCCCAGAACCCGTTGTTCCACGTGTTGTCCTGGAAGGCGGTGGTCGCGAAGTTGTCCACGAAGCCCTGGCCGGCGGCGACGACCATCTCGCCGCGCACATTGCCGCCGAACATGGCCCCGGCGCGGGTGAGCTCGGCGCCGCGGGCGGCGGTGGTGAGGTAGCGGCCGGCGCCGGCCGTCACCGCGGTCACCGCGGTCACGCCCAAGTCCACCGCGGCTTGTTCCCAGCCGTAGCGGCCGCCGCGCATGGCGTAGTTGGCGCCCATGGCCGCGACGCCGGCTCCGGCGGTCACCGCGCCGGCGATCAGCGCCGCGGCCAGCGGTGTCGCTGCCCCAGCCGTGAGCACCGTCGCCAGGACCGCGCCCACGATGGCCAGCCCGGTGGTGATCATGGACGCCAGGCTGTCCTGGCGCGTGCGGTGGTTGGCCGCGTTGATGCCGACGATGGCGCACAGCTCGACGTACTGGGCGTACTGGGTGTCGTCGCCGCGGAAGTGGCCCTGTTCGTCGAAGGCGTTGTCGGCGTCGCCGCCCCCGACGGTGCTCAACAGCGCCTGGAGCAGTCCCCAGTTGATCTCCAGGCTGCGGGCTTCGTCGCTCGCCATGCCGGACAGCGCGCCGCCCTGGTCGCCGATGGTGTACTCGTGCTCGATCTCGGCGACCTGGAGGTGCCGGTTCGCGTGCTCGCCGGTGAAGTACTGGCTGTCGCCGAGCATCGCGATGCGCTGCTCCCGTGCCTCGTCGCCGGACATCTCCGAGAAGGTGCCCCCGAACAGCCGGTCCTGGAGGCTGCCGCCGTCTTCGCTGATGTCGTCGGTCCAGATGCGCTGGGCTTCGTCGGCCTCGTCGGGGGTCAGCCCGGCCCACATGCGGGTCAGGCGCTCCTCGTTGGTGCCGCCGCCGTCGATGGCCAGCTCCGACGTCATCGCCACGACCCGGGCGCTGTTGGTGCCGTCCTGGAGCATCGCCGTGGCGGCGTCGACCTCGAGGTCGCTGTTGTCCTCGTTGGCGTAGATCTCGCCCATGGCCGCGGTGACGGACGCGGGGGCGCCCTCCTGGTCGCCGTAGTCGGCCTGCCAGCGGGCATCGAAGTCCGCCGCTCGGCTCTGCTGGTCGGCCACCACTTCGGCGTGGCGGGGGTGCGACGGGTTGCGCAGGATCAGCCGCTCTTCGTCGCTCATCATGAGCGACGTCTCCATGTTCTGTTGGTTCGGGCCGCCGCGGCGGTTGCGCTCGACCTCGAACCGCGCCACGTCGGCGCTCATGGAGTCGTTGCCCTCCATGACCAGCGCGGTCACCAGGTCCTCGCTGGCGCCGGTCACCCGGTCCATCGTGCGGCCCGTCTGGCGGTCGTAGTCGCCGTCGCGGGTGTACTGGGAGTGCCGGTGGACCGCGACCTCGCGGGTGGAGTACTCGACCAGGGCCTCCAGCGACTCGGTGGCCTCGGGACGCTCGGTGGTGATGTCGTTGGCTTCGATGCCGCCCCGGATCAGGCTGAATTCCTGGGCGATCTGGGCCCGCAGATCCGGGTTCATGCCCGCCAGGGCGGTGTGCAGGTCGTCGTCATTGCCCCGGCGGCGGGCCCGGTCGATGCTCTCCTGGAGGCGGTAGGCGTCGGCCCGGGCGACGTTGTTGACCAGCAGGGCCTCGGTCACGTTCAGGTCGGCCCCGCCCAGGTTGTCCCGCAGCTCGGCGCCGGTGGACTCCCACTCGGGCAGAGCCTGCATGGCCGTGCGCTCGTCGGCGTTCAGCGAGCGCAGGATGGCCTCGATCTGGGCCTCGTCGTCGCCGTACCAATTCATGTTGTCTTCGAGCTCGAGCCGGGCGCCCTCGGCCCGGTTCCCGTTCAGGTACGCCGCGCCGATCCGGTACTCGCCCGAGTCCAGGTCGTCGTTCATGAAGGTCCAGATCGTGCGCCGCACGCCGGACGCGCCGCTGTGGACCCGGGGCCACATCACGTCCACCGCGTCGCCCTGGAGTGGGGTCTCCAGCGTGCGCAGGGCGTTGAAGAGCTTGTCCTCGTCGGTGCCCATTCCGCGCATGGCGTCCCAGGCTTCCCGGCACAGGCTACGCAGGCGGGGCTCCAGGACGGCGTCGACCCCGGCCACGTTGATGTTGTTGCCATAGGCGGCCATCTCGGTGGTGAGCTGGCCGTTGTAGGTCGAGAGCTGGGTGCCGAGCCGGTCGTCGGACTCGGTGAGCTTGGTCTGGAGCTCCAGCTCGACTTGGGCCGTGTGGCGGTCCAGATCGGCGCCGAACGGGTCCAGGTAGGCGGTGATGACGTCGTCGACGCTGCCGGCGGTGATGTCGAGTGAGGCGTTGAAGGCTGTCCCAATCGCCTGGAGCGCGGCCACCTTTTCCCCGCCGACGGTGCCGGCTTCGAGCTCGGCGGTGGTGGCCATGTCGCCCAGGGCGTCGAGCTGGGCCTGGAGCGATGCATCCAGGGCGGCCGCGGCCTGGTCTCCCAGATCGCAGAGCAGGGTCTCGTTGCTGGCGCGGAGGGACTCCAGCCGAGCGCGGTTGTTCTCGACGAAGCGCTGGACGTCGGATGCGGTCAGGAAGTCTGCCGCGGCCAGGCCGGCAGCCAGGTCGTCGGCAAAGGCCGTGTAGCTGTCGGCCACCGACGCCGACGTCTCGACGAAGAGCGCGTCGCTGTCGCCGAGCTGGGTCTCCAGGTCCAGGTCCAGCTGCTGCCCGGCCGTCTCGGCGTCGCTCACCGCCGTGTCGCGGTCCTCGGTGAGCTGCTCGGACCCGGCCTCGACGTCGGTGTCGACGGCGTCCTTGGCGGTCTGGGCGTCCAGGTCGATCTGAGCGTCGGCCTGGTCTCCGGCGGCGACGACGGCGGTCTCGCCGTCGGTGCCCGTGGCGTCGACCTGGTCTTGGAGGGGCTGGATCCACTCCTGGACGACGTTGGCGTGGCCCAGCTCGCGGATCGCGTCCCGGGCGATGGCCGGCCCGCTGGCGCGGATGCGGTCGGCGTCTTCCTGGACGATGGTGCGGGCGGCCTTGGCCCGGAGCTCGCCCTTGGCCTGGGCCACCGCGTCCCCCTGGCCCTCGAAGCCGGCAGCGATGCCTTCCTTGTTGATCTCCAGCTGGTTGGCCGCCGACGTGGCCGAGTCGGCGAACTCGTCGCCCCGGCGGATCTCCAGCTCGTCAAAGGGCGTGGTCCAGTCGGCCTCAAGGCCGTCGACGGTCGCCTGGGCATTCTCGACGGCCGTGGCGAGCTCTGCGATGGCGTTGGTGGCGGCCCCTGCCACGGTTCCGTGGGCCTCGATGGCCGCGGCGTCGATGCCGGCCTTGACCGTCTCACCGGTGGTTCCCAAGAGGCCGATCTGGGTGTCGTAGGCGGTGGTGATGCCGGCCGTGGCGCCTGCCAGGCTGCCTTGGATCTGGCCCTGCCAGGATCCTTCGAGGGCGGTCCGGGTCTCGATGGCCAGGGTGTCTGCCAGCACCACCTGATCGGCCTGAATCGCCTCGGTCTCGCCAACCAGGGTGTCGACCTGGCCCTGGGCCTGGGCGCTGTGCTCCGCGGCGCTCTGGCCGGTAGCGTCCACGAGGGCCTGGTCCTCTTCGTCGGACACATCCAGGCAGATCCCCGGGGGCTCGGTGACCCCCAGAGTCGGGGTCACTGCAGGGGCGACCGGGGTGGCCGGCGCGGCGCCGTGCCCCCCGCCACCCCCTTCGCTGCCGCCACCACCGCCTTCGGCGGCGGCGGCTTCGCCCCCGCCCTCGTCGCCGCCATCGCCGCCCAGCTCGGCGTCCCCTTCGACCTGGGCTTCCGTGGCCTCGCCTTCGGCCTGGACCTCGTCCCCCTCATCGGCTTCGCCTTCCTCGGTCTCGGCCTGGGCCTGGCCGCCGCCGGGCCCGGCGGCGCCGCCTTCCTCCTGGTCGGACTCTTCGCCTTCCTCGCCCTGGGCCTGATCCTCTTCCCCGGCGGCTTCCTGGGGACCCGCGGTGTCCTGTTCCTCGCCGGGCTCGCAGACCTGAAAGGAGGCCTCGGCGTCGGCATAGGAAGGGTCGGCCCCGTGGTCGGACGCCTGGTCGGAGCTCCCGCCCTGGGGGAGGGCGTCCAGGGCGGCCGCGTTGCCGTGGGTGGTCGTGTTCCCCTGAGCGGAAGAGCCCCCGGCTTCGTCGAAGCCCACCGGACTGAGGACGTCGGTTCCCTGTTCGTTGGCCCGCGAGGCAGACCGCCGCCCGTGCGAGGCCATGGGTCCAGGGTATCACCGCCTGGCGCTGGGCGAAGAGCGATACGGAGGGGTCGTGAACGCGCCCCTGTCCCCCGCCGCTGCCGCCGCGCTGGTGCGCGCTCGCTTTGGCCTCGACGGCGTTGCAGAGCCGCTCCCCAGCTACGTCGACGAGAACCACCGGATCGTGACGGGGGATGCCGGGGAGTACATCCTGCGCCTGGCAAGTCCCCAGGAGCCCATCGCCGTGCTGGCGTTCCAGCACCGGGTGCTCGCCCACCTGGCGGACACGGGGCTGCCTGCGCCGCGGGTGATCCGCGACCGCTCGGGAGACGATCTGGGCCGCTGGCAGGGGCGCACGGTCCGACTGCACACCTGGATCCCGGGCCAGCCCCTCGCTCGGGTAGACCCCACCGCTGGGCTCTGGCGGGATCTGGGCACCCACCTGGGGCAGCTCGACGCCGCCCTCCAGGACCTGGCCGCGGCGGCGCCCGAGCGGCCCTTCGTCTGGGACCTTCGGCAGTCTCTGCTGCTGGCTCGGGACCTCGAGGCCGTGCCCGATGGCCCGCGGCGAGCGCGGATCGCCGGGGTCCTGGACCGGTTCCGGGACCGGGTCCTGCCCGTGCTCGCAGGGCTGCCCGCCACGCCGGTGCACAACGACGCCAACCCCCACAACGTCCTGGTGACGGTGGCGAATGGCACGCCGGCCATCTCGGGGCTCACGGACTTCGGGGACGCCGTGCGGGCACCGAGGGTCTGTGAGCCGGCGATCGCGGCCGCCTATGCGCTGCAGCCGCCGTGGGTCTTGCCACCCCTGGAGACCGCCGCGGCGCTGTTCGGGGGCTACCGGGACACGTTGCCCTTGACCCCAACAGCGCTGGCGCTGGCGCCCGACCTGATCGAGGCGCGGGTTGCCGTCAGCGTGGTCCAGGCGGCGGTCACCCGGGCCCGGGATCCGGGCAACGCCTACATCTCGATCCACGAGGCGCCGGGCTGGCAGCTGCTGGACTGGCTCCAGGCCGGCGGCCGGGCCGAGCTGGCGGAGCTATTCCGGTGAGCCTGGGCGACGAGCTGGCCCGGCGGCGCCGACATGTCGCGCCGTCGCTGAGCCTGTCCTACGAGCATCCCCTGCAGATCGCGCGGGGCGAGGGCGCCACGCTCATCGACACCGAAGGCAGGGTCTACCTGGACCTGGTCAACAACGTCTGTCATGTGGGCCACTGCCACCCACGGGTGGTCGCCGCCGGGGCCGAGCAGCTGGCCCGGCTGAACACCAACACCCGCTACGTGTACCCCCAGCTGGCCACCTATGCGGAGCGCCTGGCGGCGACCTTGCCGGACCCCCTCCAGGTCTGCTTCTTCGTGTGCACGGGGAGCGAGGCCAACGACCTGGCCCTCCGGCTGGCGCGGGCTGCCACCAACAACCCCGTCGACACCGAGGCCGTCGCCGTGATCACCGGCGCCTACCACGGGGCGCTGTCGTCGCTGATCCCGCTGTCGCCGTACAAGTACCGGGGACGGGGAGGGCAGGGTCCCTCCGAGCGGGTCATCGAGGGGCCGGCGCCGGACACCTTTCGGGGCCCCTATCGGGGTCCCGACGCCGGTCAGCGCTACGCCGACGCCTTGGGGGTGGCCATCGACGGGGCCGTGGCCCGGGGCCGGCGGCTGACGGCCTTCTACTCGGAGTCCCTGATGGGCTGCGGGGGCCAGCTCGAGCCGCCCCCTGGCTACCTGTCGCGGGCCTTTCGGCACGTGCGTCGGGCCGGGGGCGTCTGCATCTCGGACGAGGTCCAGGTCGGCTTCGGCCGCGTGGGGTCGCACATGTGGGGCTTCCAGCGTCAGGGGGTGGTGCCGGACATCGTCACGCTGGGCAAGCCCATCGGCAACGGCCACCCCTTGGGAGCGGTGGTCACGACCCGCGCCATCGCCGACGCCTTTGCCAACGGCATGGAGTACTTCAACACCTTTGGCGGCAACCCGGTCAGCTGCGCCATCGGGCTGGCCGTGCTGGACGTGATCGCCGACGAGGGGCTCCAGGCGCACGCGGCGCGGGTGGGCGACGTGCTCCTGAAGGGCCTGCGAGCGCTCCAGGGCCGCTTCCCGCTGATCGGGGACGTGCGCGGGGCGGGCCTGTTCCTGGGTGTCGAGCTGGTCCGGGATCGGGGGACGCTGGAGCCGGCGGATCGCGAAGCGAGGGCGGTGGTCGAAGGGCTCAAGGACCGCGGGATCCTGGTCAGCGTGGACGGGCCCCTGCACAACGTGCTCAAGCTCAAGCCGCCGCTGGTCATCACCGCCGACCAGGCGGGCTGGTTCCTGGAGGAGCTGGCCGCGGTGCTAGAGCGCCACTCAGCCCTAGTGGGCAGATGAAGAAGGGCCCTCCTGCTCGCGGCTCCTTCTCCATCTCGATGTGCTTCTCGTTCTCCTTCTCCCCGTCCGACGCGGAGATGGAGATGGAGATGGAACTGGACGACGACAGGGACGTGAACCGGCCCTGTCGCGAGCGAGGCCGGCTACGGACCAGGGCCCGACGTGGACCTTCGACGCCACATGGTGTCCTTCAGCCCGACCAGTCGGGGTCGGATGTCCGCTCTCGAGAACCAGTCGGGGTTCTATGTCCGGATCAGGCGCCAGAACGCTCCGGATTGGGTCTTCGGAGGCCGAATTCGGCCCCAACCGAGCCCTCACGGGCCCGTTCGCGGACATTGAAACCCGTCTGGTTTCCCAAACCGGACATTCGGCCCCGACTGGTCCTGATGGGAGCCTTCCTCATCGGCCTGCTCGCTGAGGTCTCTGAGCGGAGCGACCCCTCGCCGCCCGCCGATCGGTCCGGCAGGCGGCGGGGGGAGTGCGAGTAGGCCCCGGGCGCTCCCCCGGCGATCCTGGGGGCATGACGACACTGTTGAGTCTGTGGATGATGTTCTGTGCCGCGACCGCCCACGCCACCGCGATCGCCGGCTGGGACGTCGGCTACACCCAGCCCCAGGGCTACGACGCGGTCAGGGTCCACCGCGTCGAGGGCTTCTACGGCCACGAGGTCGCGTCGGCCACGGAGCCCGGGTTCCTGATCGTCGTGCCTCTGGTCACCCGGGATCCCGCGGCCCTCGAGCAGACGGCCGTGGCGCTGGTGGGGGCGCTGGGGCTCCGGCAGCTCCGCCAGCCCGTCGCCCCCAGCCTGGGGCAGACGGGCGAGAGGCGGTCTGTGACCACCGCCTACTCGGGACAGGACAAGGGTGGGCGGCAGTGGCAGGCCCACTTCGTCTTTGTCGAGCTGGGCGAGCTGGCCGTCTGTGTGGCTGGCTTCTCCCTCCAGGAGCACGCCGACACGGTCCGAGACCACGTGACGTCGGTTGCGGCGTCGCTCCAGGGTGCGCTCCGACCCGATGCCTCGGCCACGGCCCGCCTCAAGGGGGGCTGGCGCTGGGAGAGCATGTCGTCGGCGGGCAGCTACAGCAGCCACTCCAGCGTGGTCTCCACCGCCTACGAGGTCTACACCTTTGACGGCCGGGGCGGGTACCGGGTCTCCAGCAACCAGGCGACGTCGGCCTGGTCCGCCTCTGACCTGGACCATGACGGCAGCTACGAGAGCAGCTCGTCGGCGTCCCACATCGGGCGGGGCAGCGGGCCCCAGCGTGGCACCTATGCGGTGATCAACGGGTACCTGGTCGTCCAGGGGCCGGAGGGCTTCATCCTGCCGGCTTCCAAGCTGAATTCGAGCGGCTTCAAGGTGAACGGCCGGACCTACATCAAGGACTGATCCCTGCCTCTTGGGCACCTCAAGGCTCGACGGCGCCGATCGAGCAGGCGATCCGTGGGATGTCCAGCAGAATCCACATAGAGACCTCCTGGACTCATCCTGGGTCGGGAGGACTGCTGGAACTGTCGCGGGGTGTCGCAGGCGGCGAGTCGCTCTTCCCGGCCGGGTGCCGCGCTCAGGGACAGGCGCCCAGGTGGTCGAACAGGTCGCAGCCCGCCAGGCGCTCGGCCCGGTAGATCGCGTCGCTCTCCCCCTCGAGCTCGAGCCGCCAGACCTCGTCTCCACTGTCGGGATCGAGCTCCACGAGTGCGCTGCGGGCCTGGTCGGGGCTGCCAGGGCAGTTGTCGCAGTGGCCCTTTGCGACGAGCACGTGGTCTCCGGAGAGGGTCCGGTCGGCGTCGCCCCAGACCGA
>Ga0209992_10003089_pt1 | contig 14435 bp, 23 predicted proteins | sample 2SBtaG_2_FD_182564 | JGI IMG/M metagenome (GOLD analysis project Ga0209992, IMG submission 182564) | Deep subsurface microbial communities from Kolumbo volcano to uncover new lineages of life (NeLLi) - 2SBTROV12_ACTIVE470 metaG (SPAdes)... | ecosystem: Environmental > Aquatic > Marine >... | reverse complement strand
TCCGTTTCTACTTTGGGTCTTGGCGTATCTGCGGGAAAACATGTCCGGGATTTGAACTGTGAGCGTATAAAATTAAGTAAGGTACTTTTTGACTACGGTATGAAGGTTGCGGCTGTGAGTATACTTTGCCAAGACGAGAGAGTTTTTGAAGCAATGCTTATGGCAGGAACTCCTTGCCCATTTGAAGGCAAGATTGGTAAAGAAGCTATTTCTCAATGGGAAAAGTATGATGTTGAAAGACCAGACTACGATTCTTATGTATCTAAATTAGAAACACGTTCTCGTATTGATGAAGAGTTAGCAGAAATTGCTAGACAAGAAGAAGCTGAAAAACTTAGATTAGAACAAGAAGCATTAGCTAAAAAAATAGCAGAAGAAAAAGCAAAACTTGAAACATTAAAAGCACAAGAAGAAATTGATAGTATTATAATTGAAACAGATTTACAAACAAAAGAAGTAAGAATTATTAATATACACGAATAATGAAATACATTATTTCTGTACTGGCTCTTTGTAGTTTTTTATTTGCATGGGATAAGGCATTTGGAGAAACAGTAACAACAGGAAACTTACTTCCTAACTCTGGAGATGGGGTAGATTGGAATTCTAGTAGCACAGACCAAATTAATTCTGCTAATTCTTCTGGTTATGTTACCAATGGTTCTACTGTTAACGGGTTTGATATTACTTGTACTAATCAATCTAATTGTGGATATAAATATAGTGTAGGTGGTGACTTTGAAGTTACAGGTACAGCAACAGTAAGTGTAGATGATATAGCATTAACAAATAATTCTATTAATCAATCAATGCTTGATAATGGAGTTACATTAAATAGTTATGTTGATGTAGCAAACTGTGAAAGTACAGAGGGTAATTGTGAATCTAAAGGTGGTAATAATGATTCTCATACTACAACTATAATATTAAAAGATTCTAGTGGTAATATATTAAGTACTACAACACAAACTAGAACTGATGTTTCTGGATTTCAAGGTAATTGTAATGGTTATCCCGGAACAACTACTACAGGTATAACTGCAAATTGTGGTCAGTATAATGACAGAATAATATATTTAGGTGTAGGCAGTAATAAAGTAGATTGGTCTTGGTCTGGCACAGATAGCAATTATTCAAATCAATCTAGACAAGGGCCAAATTTATTAGGTGCGTCTTTAAAGATGACATACAATAATACTGAGTTTAATCCCATTGATGATAGTACTCAAGAATCTATAGAAGATATTGATGAAGATATTGTAGATATTATAGAAGATATACCAGATGATTTTGATTGGTATAATGATGATATAGTATTTGATGATACATATACTTGGGAAGAAGATATGTATTTTGAAGAGGAATATGTCATGGATGAAGACATATACTTTGAAGAATTTGAAATGGAAGAATTTGACATGGTAGAGTTTGAAGAACTACCAATGTTTGAAGAGTTTGAAGTTTTTGAAGAAATGCCTATCATTGAAGAGGTATTTTTTGAAGAAGAGTATATAATGGAACCTCCGCCAATGATGATGGAGGAAATATTTACTGAAGAATTTGAGGAGGATTTTACTGAATTTTTAGAAGAGACTGGCATGGAAGAAGAGTTCATGGAGTTTCTAGAAGATGAAGGCATAACAGCCGAAGAATTTTTTGAAGAGATAGCCGAGGAGGAGTTTAATGATGAACCTACTGCGGAATCTTTTGAAGAGTTTGAGGAAGAGTTTGAAGAAATCGAAACAGTTGAAGAAAGCCCACCAGAGATTATTGAAACTGAGGAAGAAACAGTGGAGCTTGAATCAGAATCAGAAATAGTAGAGGAAGAAGAAGTAACCAAAAATGAATCAACAGAAGAAGCAGAGCCACAAGAAGACGAATCCAGTAGCGAAAACACTGAGGAGTCCGAAGTACAATCAGAAGATAGTGAAAAGCAAGATGGTGTACAACAGGAAGGAAGAGAAGAAGTGGACACCAATGACAGGGTTACTGCAGATGTTGCAAAGATAGAGAGTAAATTTAAAAAGAATTTAAAAAAGATAGCTAAACAAATAGCAAAAGTAACAAAACAAACAACTCAAAACTTAACAAAAGAGGATTTATTTTTTAAAAATAATACATTAGACGCCTATAATAAAATACAATTTTATAAATCAAAAGATATATACAAAGATATAAGTTTAGATTTATTTAATAACCAAATAGATTTAGGCGTCTATGATAAAGAAATTTATGGTGATGTAACTCTTGCGAGTTATTCACAAAACGACCCAGTAGAAGTACATAGAGTACAACTACTAGAAGCAAAACAAAAAACTAATAAATTAAAATTAGAATTGGAGGCTATGAAGAATGAAAATAATTGAAAAACTTAGTACCTATGCGGCACTAATCGGAGTAATTGGGGCTATTGGTGGAGGTTTTTATGCATGGGGCGAGTTTAATACACGTCTTTCTGCATTAGAAAATGAGCCTCCTGTTAACTTACAACCATTAAAAACTAAAGATAAAGAATTAGAAAAACAATTTGATGATGTATTATTATATGCTAATGAATACAAAGTAGATTTAATAGATAGAATTAAAAAGGTTGATGATAAAATACAACCTGTTGATTTAACTGCTGTATTTAAAGAGATAGGAAAAGTAAAAGAACAAATTGCTATGCTTGATATACCCGAACCTATTATTATAGACCCTATTTTAGCACCAATTCGTCAAACTATTAAATCACTTGAAGGCTTAATATCTGAATTATCCAAACAAGTTGCAATAGCTTTAAAAGAAAATGAATTACAAGATTCTCAAATTGAAGAGATTAAATTAGAATCAAATAACCCTTTAGCTAACTAATATGCCCCATGTAACAGGACACTCACCACACGGAGGTGGCACTAGCAAAGGTATTAATGATAGGAAACAAGCTGCACAATCTATGATGTCAGCAGGTATTAGTAGTGTATCCGGTTCAACTACATCTGATAAAAAGGGAGATAGGGCTAAAAAAATACAGGGAAATTTTCAACGAGATAATAATAATAATAGAAATAATAATGTTACACCTATTATTCCTAAACCAAAACCTAAACCTAAACCAGATGAAGAAAAAAAAGAATTTAGAGTAACTATACCAGGAAAAGACCCTGAGGTAGATGATAGGCCTACTTCTGGAGTTACTACAGGTATTATGGATAAAGATACTACTAGTAATAATTTGGGATTAGAATATGATATGACTCTAAAGGGAGCTGATGTAGTCCCTGCAAGTTTTGGTTTAATGGATACAACACCTACTGAATCTGTTTTACAAAATGAAACTTTTCAAGTTAGTATGGCAGATTATGTTATGAATAATATTCCAGAAGAATATCATAGTACCATATCAGCATCTTATATTTTAGCTGAAGCTGCAATTACAGGGAATATAGAATTGCAAAAAGATTTAACAGATAATTCTAAAATTGCTTTTAAAGTAAATAATTGGGGAGAAAATATGGGAATAATGTATGAACTAACTATAGGAAATAACTAATGGCACTACCAGTAACAGACCAACTAATAACTCAGATGATGAAAGAAAATGTGAGAACACAGCCTACCACTCCAATGGAAGGTAATGTATCTAGGCCTATGATTATAAGTGATTTGCTAGGAGCTATGAAAGATATTAATTTTAATCAATTAGTAACTCAGTATGGAAATATGGCAGGTATAACTTCACCAGAAGATAAACCTTTAGTAAGTGGGCTAATGAAAGAAGAAACTGCACAAGTTCCTGTAACACCTTTAAGAAAAGAACAGAGTAATCAAACTGAAGAAATTGTAGCACCAGAAGTTCCAACACCAATGAGAGATGCTATGGCGATGAATACTTTATCACCTGTTGATTCTATAGAACAACCAGAACAACCAATAGAAGAAAATACAGGATTGATGTCAAATGTTCCGCAACAAATTGCGTAGTTTATCATCAAAGTTATGAGACTCAGATTTGCAATGTTTTACTATTGCAGCTAATATATATTTATAATAATCATCTTTATAAATAGACAAGGCAGTAATTAATTTTTTAGGGTCAACCCATTCATGGTCTATGACAAGTTGACCATTAGTGTCAATAGAAACACAAGTTTTAAACAAGGGAGCGTTATGCTCCCTTTTTTTATTTTGATTTTGGTTTATCATCTTGCACAAAACTTGGATTTATTTTTGGGTCAAGTTTAGGTAACTGTAATAAAACAGCTATTGCCGGTGCAACTTCCTGATAAGGTTTTGTATATAAATATTTTAACAAAACAGACCTATTAGCTTCTGTTAAAATATAATTATTTATTTCTTTCTCCATTTTATTTCTCCTGCTATAGCACTATATGCAGACATATCAATATAAGTGTCTTTACTAACAGCCCCAAGTTTTGTTCTTGCAACTTTTAACAGAGCCATCATAATAGCTACATCATGTGCTTCAATTTTTACATCTAAGTATGCTGACCACAACTTAGCTATGTTATTATGGTTCTCTACCTTGTCTCCATAATCCTTTTGTCTATCTGCCCCAACTAATCTAGTGGCTTCAGATAAAATTTCTTTTGTTATCATTTCTTTTTTGCCTTTTTAAATTTTCTACCTACTACAAAGACAATGCTATTAATACAAGTGTTAATTGTCACCATAATTAAAATCCACCATTGCCAAAATTCTACACTCATTAAAATTCAACACTCACATTAAATGATATACTTCTTCTTATACCTTTACCTCTAAATGGGTATACTTGATGTAATAACCAATTAGGAAAAACAAATAATTGACCAACATGTGGCTTTACAGGATACTTAGGGTCTATCCACATTGCAGGATTTCCATACAAAAATTCAATCCAACCGGCACGTTCTCTCTCTTTATCTTTTGCAACAGACTCTGGCATTTTTAACCAACCTGCTGCAGATAATTGACCATAATGCATATGAGGTGGATTAAAATCCCCTGCAATAGAATTAACAAGCCAACTATTATGAAGTGCTACTTTTTTAATACCTCTTTCAGCAGCTTCATTGTCTTGCTCATCCCCTTGTTTTAATTTTGTCTTTACATATAAATTAATACAAGCACCCATCCAATTAAATAATGATGGCAAATGTTCATTAGGTTTTTCCTGCCATATATGTTCTTCAATTTTATGCTCTTGTTTAACATTACCTACAAGATTATCTGACCAATCTAATTGTTTAGATTTTTTATCACTTGCAGATATTTTATCCCCATATGTATTGAGTAAATCAATATAAGGTTGCGGAATCTGAAACTCCATTAATATTGGACTAAAAGGTGCATGAAGTGTACCCTTTAATTTATAATCTTTATAGTCTTCTACCATCTATACTCCTATTAAATCTGTAAGAGGAACAAGGTATCCCCTTGATGTTAAATTATCTCCACCTGGAACAATTCTATAATCTGTACTAACTAATTTTTTTAATCTTGTCAAGGGAATTTGTATAGAAAATAAATGTTGGTCTCTCCCATTAGGAATTTTAAATATCCAAGTATCTGATTTACTTGTTTTAATACCACTAGGTTTGCCTCGTGATTGAAATTCCACATATACATTTCCTGTTTTATAAGCCATTCTATCAGTCTTTAATTCAAAATTTTCTAATGATTTCATAACAAGTTTTTCATGTTTCTTACCATAAGACAAATCTTTTGTAAATTTTGTAACAGAAAAATCACTCTCTTTTAATTTTTTTATATCTTTACTTTTATTTTCTTTTATTTTAGTTTTAATCATTAATGTAGCCTGTGTTTTTTCTTGTTTAACAAATCAGTGATAGACACTGTGCCTTTATTAGCCTCATCATCTCTTAATGTGGATAATGCATCAACACCTGCATCAAATATTTTATCTGGAGTTTCAAGGGCTAACTTAACCATTCCATGAGCAATAGTTAATGCAATACTATATTCTGATGTTAATGGTATCTCCTTTGGCTCTATAACAGCACACCCAAATCCTTCTTCCGCAGGATAAACTGTAATAGTTATCATATTTTTTATTTCATTTATGCCATTATCCATTTTATTTTCCTATCAATTTTAAAAAATGTGTAGCATCAACTATAGCTAATGGCTGAAACTTATTCATTTTTATTATGGCAACAGGTACATCTGATACCTTTGCATTACTTTGTGCTTGGGACATAATATCATATATACCTTTAAATGTTTGTTTATTTTTACATTCAAAAGAATAAGGTATTAATTTTTTAGCAGGATTAGATAATTTAATATCTTCCCCTGTCTCTCCCATTATAGCACAACTTATATCATTATTATCTAATGTTTTAAATATAGATAATAGCGTATCTCTTACCCAATTTTGTAGTCTTCTTCCTTTAGCTTTTCTACTCCGAACTGCTATCATTATTTTCTTCCTTTGGATTATTAACTTTTGTATACCAATAGTATTTAGGATTAATTGCTTTTGATTGTTGCTGTGGTAAATATTTTACTTCTCCCCAACATGCTTTTTTATATGGGCAAAAAGTACAAGGACTTTTTAATATCCTATTACCTGTAGGTTTTTTATTAAAAAACTCTTCATCATCTTTATATAATCTTTTAAATGGTGTATCACTATTTAATGCTTTTAAATTTTCTTCTGCTTGTTTTAAGGCATTTTTAGAATACTCATCATCAGATAAAGGAGTTTCTACAACTGACCATTCTCCAGAAGATTTATCAATAACAATCCACCCACCAAATTCTTTTTTGTCAGCCTCTCCATATAAATACCCTTGAGAAACATAACCAAATGTATCATCTTTAACTATAGCATTAAATCCTCCTTCGTCTCCAAATTTATATTTAAAAGACCAAGGGGAAGCACTTTTAATATCCCATACTTTGTCCATTATTTGTACATCGTATGTGCCATTAATTTCACCATCTTTAAATTTATGCTTAACCTTTTTCTGAAACTCATCTATTTTAACTCCAGATGATTTTAAAATAGCAACTGCCATTGCCTCAATAATATCTCCATAAAAATTTCTCATTTTATGATTGTATGGTATTGTTTCAGATTTTGCCCCACTTTTTTCCATTTGTAATTGGCACAAAGGTCTACCAATATTACTCATACGAGGTCTAAATTCTTTTTCTCTTGGTTCAATAAATTGTTTTACAAATGCTGCTTTACACATTTCCCCAAATTCATTTACAATTGTACTAGATATAGGAACGGAGGCTTTGTTTGCCTCCGCTAAAAATAGTTGAACTCTATTTAAAATAGATGACATTATGATGCAAGAACTTCTTCTGGACTTGACTCTACAGCATCAATAACTTTTGCTGAATCAACATCACTTTTTTTATTTGAGTTCGCTTCTTTCCATTTTTCAGAAACACGAACATTTTCTTCGTTAACTATGTCGTTAAACATATCCATGTGTTCTAAATCTTTTTTAGAAAAAGCAATTTCGTTATCACCTACACCAATACTGGCAACATAAAAAACATTACTACCACTCTTCTTTCGTTTTGTAGTTAAATTTAAAACATGATTAAACATTAAACTATTTCTACCTTTAAGACTTTTTAATGTCTCGCCAATAGGTTTAAAGTTCATTCCAGTAACACGCCATAATACAGGCATATTTTCTATTGTAGTAGATTCTCCTGTAGATGTAGTTGCTTCCATAGATAGCAAACCATATACTAAACGATAACATTTAATATTTCTTTGTGCATCTATTTCAGCTTGTGATAATTGGTCTTTATCTTTACCTATTACTTTACCACAACGAACACCACCATTACTATCAATAGGTTCATCTTTCCATGATTTAAATATTACGGATGAACAAGGGTAGTTATTATTTTCTGCATCATATTCCATATATTGATATGCATTTATAAATGGTCTAAAATGAACAGGTTTATCTTTTAACCCATACACCCTAGCCTCTGATTCTGAATCATAAATTGTGTATACACCTGTTCTAAGTGCATTCCCATCATCATCCTCAGAAGTTCTATTTATTGTTAATCTGGGTAAACTCCCAGAACTTATTTGTGACCCATCATCTTGACCGGTCAGTTTCATTATCTCTTCTTTACTTAGAGATTCAAATGCTTGTAAATCATTTGCCATTTTTTTTACCTCCATAGGTTATAATTAAATTCTTTTATATAGTATTTAGTATATTTGTCAAGCATAAACTTTTGTGTCTAACCAATTAGAGCCTACTTTTAGTTCAACATCTAAGGGGACATTGAAATTAATACCATAAATGTCTATCATCTGCTGAATTACCCCTAAACACCCATTGTTTAGGCAGGAAGCGACAACCTTTTCTTCACCAGGATATACATCCGCCACAATAGAATCGTGTACAGTATTGATAAGTAGGCTCTTGGTTTTATGTTCCTCTAGTAATTCCTGTATACCTATACACGCTAAAGGAACAATGTCAGCAGTAGCAAATCCCTGCACAGGATAATTTTTTATCTGTGTAGAAAAACTTGAACCGCCCCATGGCATACGCTCTGCTTTTGGAAAGGAATATTGTCTACCTGTTGGTAGTGTTACGACTTTATATCGTATAGCCTCATCTTGCAGTTTCTCATGCCAAACTTTTATATCCGGATATTTTGTTAAAAATGCCGAGTAATATTTTTTTTCGTTATCTGTCCCAGACATACCTCCATACAAAGGTTTAAATGTATGTGCCTTTGCATCTTGTCTAGAACAACCAATAATATCTGCTGTATATTGATGTACATCTACACCATTTTTTATATCTTCCATACCTTGTTTATCCTGTGATAAAAATATAGCAGTACGAAATTCCAATTGGGCAAAGTCTATTTCCATTATTTTACCATTTTCAAATCTAGATACAATGACTTTACGAATAGGAAATGTTTTAGCACGGGGTTGATTTTGGAAGTTAGGATTTCTACTAGATAATCTTCCTGTTGCTGTTACACATTGCATAAAACTAGGGTATAAATAATTTTTTTCTGTCTTATGTTTTTTAATACCCTCTACAAAAGTTTTTAAGTAAGTATCTAAAGCACTATAGCGACTAATTTTTTCAACAAATTGTTTTACCTCATCACTACTAAATCTTGTAGTTTTAATAAGAGTTAATTTATCAGTTTTGAATCCCCCTTCTGCAACATCCATTACAGAAAATCCTGCAGCATCAAATCCTGCCTTCTCTTTTAATTTAATATAAATAAAACCAACACCCTCACACTGATTACATTTACTTAAATTTTTAAAAGGGCTACCATCAACTTTTATTTTTTGTATTTTTCCTTTTCCCACACATGATGGGCATTGTTGTGCTTTAGTTTTATATACAGGCTCTAATCCTTGTCTAAATAATTTTTTTAAATGTGTCTTTGGATATTGAGGTCTCTTCTTAGGTCTTTTTGTAATAGGATTAATCCCTAAATTAAATAACCTAGACCATTCTTTTTTATTTTTTACTTTAACACCATAGAGTAACCAAGATAATTGCTCTGGACTTGCCGGATTAATTTTTGTATCCCCCATTTTTTCATGTATCTTTTCATCAATCTCTATTCTTAATTGATTAAATTCTTTTTGAAAATCTTCTTCAACTTTATCTAAAGCATTAGCATCAATATAAATACCATTATCTTCCATTTTAGCTAACACAATTAAAAATTTACCCATAATTTTTGCTGTTTTTAATAACCCCTTGTTAATAGGTTTTTTAAATTGTATCATTTGGGCATCAAATAAAGACCTGGTTGCCTTGATATCAAATCTACCATATTCTTCTAACATATTAATTGGTATAAATTGAAAAGAAATTTTATCTTTAATAAATTGTTCTGTTATATCTGATTTTTGTATAACACCTCTTCTCTCACAACAATGTTTTAATTTTAAACTTATACTAATTCCTCGTTGTAATAAGTATTCCCCCATCATGGTATCATACACATTACCTTCATAATTAAAACCTGCCTCCCATAACCATAGCAAATCAAATTTTATATTATGGCCAACAAGTAATGTAGTTTTATCTAAAATATCTTGAACCTTTTTTCTATCTGGCACACCTTTAAAATCTCTATGTTTAAAAAATACATACTCATCATTAATACCAAGTGATACTAAAAAATTATCTGGATTTTTAGGAGAAGGGTCTAGTGTTCCCTCTTCTGTTACTTGAAAACTTGTCTCTACATCAAATGTTGTAATCATTTTCTATAACTTTCTTGGGTCTCTATACTATGACAATTTGCACAAATCACTATACACTTTCTCATTTCTGTTTTTATTTTCTTCCATTGTACATAACTACTTCTTCTCATATTTGAAACATTATATAATTTTGTAGATGGGTCAACATGATGAAATTGTAATGCCACTGGATTTTTTTTATATCCACAATGAGAACAACCTTTAAATCTTTTAACTCTATCTATTCTATTTGTAATCCAAGCACGAACTGTTTTATGTCTCCTAATACTACCTTGTCTCTTTACTTCCCATGCCTGTGGAGAATACCACATAGGTTTTCCTCTCCTATTTAATCTTCCAGAATTTTTAGGATGGTAGCCACCAAACACAAACCCATCTTCTCTTGTTGTTACTCCTCTAATCATTCCACATACCTTGATAATTTAGGTATAATTTTACAAGCTATCATGCCATGCCATCCTGTTATTTTATTTTTACTTATAGCTAAACTTCTTAAATCTTGGTCAGTATCTAATTTATTTCTAAATCCTACCCCTATAATAACATCTGCCTCTGCTGCTTTTCCTGTTTTACTATTTTCCATCATATCAAAAGTTATATCAAGTTTTCCAGAAGCATCTGCACTTGCTTGTGATATAGCAATGATACAACAATTTCTTCTTTTAGCAATTTCTCTAGCACCTGTATATATTGCCCTTAATTTTTCATCAGTACGAGCAAAATTTCCTGGCATATGAACTTTATCTAATTGGTCAACAACGACAATATCTGGTTGTTCTTTTGCTACAAATGAATCAACTTTGTCTAGTGTCCAATCAACAGTATCTAGAATTTTAATATTATTACTAACTTGAGACCATTTTTCTTTGGCTGTAGGTACATCTTCCTGTATTTCCTCAAATGTCATGCCTGTATAAGCATTAATTAATCTCATTTGTGTACGAATTGCAGGTTCTTCATTGATTAAAGCACATACTTTTGCCCCTTGTGTTAAAAAGCCTTCTTCCCCTGCTAATAAATTGACCCAAAAAGCTGTTTTTCCGCTCTCTGGACGAGCAAAAACAACTAATAGATTACCCTCCCCCACTCCGTTAACTCTTTCTCTTAGAGGAGCTAAATTGAACTTCCATTTGGTGTTATCTTTTAGGGCATCTAGTAGGTTATCTATATCACTTGTAACACAATCATATTCTTCCTTTTCTACCTCATTTGATGAATCTAATAAGTTTTGAATAGAAGATAATGCCTCTTCTTTTCCATTAAAAATTTCTGTTGCCTGAACAGCAATTTTTTGTGCCACATTTCTTTTATGCATGGCTTTTAAAATATTACTAGCTATTTTTTTATTAGGTAATTCTTGTTCTTTTATTTCTTCTAGTAAATTTAAAAAATTTTCTTTAGATGTTCTTGTTAATGCAGGGTTATATACTTCTGTATGTAATGTAGATACTTCCTCTAAACTTAAATCTTTATCAGAATCATCATGTGCTTTTGCTATTGTCTCATATAAATTACCTGTCCCATTAGTGAACATTTCTTTTGTAATCCGACCTTTATTTTCTTCATAAAAATCTTTTTTTAATAGTAATGTAATTAATTCTTTTTCAATCATATCGCTTATGTAATATTGTTCTTACTCTATCCCAATTAATCCTATCTCTCATTTGTGGTTTTGTTCTAGGATAACGGAGAGCTTTCTTATCTAACTTCTTTTTCAATGTCAATAACTTTTTATATAATTTTGATTTCATTTTATAATATTATAATCATTGCCTGTTTGCCAATAACCTGTACTTTTACAAGTATCACAAATTCTATTATGAATACCCTCACTTACAAAAGGTTTATAACACATCATACAATCCCTTTTCTTTTTCTCAACTTTCGGCTTTACTTTTTTATAGCCGGTCTTCCACATTTGCATTGATTCAGCTTTTTCTCTTATCAATTTTTTTACTCTCTCTTAAATTATAAATCCACATATCTTCAAAAGCCCTTATACTTTTTTTTATATTGGTTTTTGTTTTCGCTTTTTCTTTTATTGCAATATATATAAAACTAGCAAGTGAATCAACAAATAATTCTTGAAACATTTTTTTACTCATTACCGCACTTCTCTTTATCTTTTACTTTACTACAATAAAATTCTCTAGCTTTATTTTGCTTTTTCTTTTTATTTTCTATTATTTTCTTTTTCTTCTCTGGGTTAGGGCTTTCTTCCAATATTTCATCAATTGTTTTTACTGTTTTATTTGCTATTAACAAAGCACAACCACCATTAAATAATAATGCTAATACTAATAAAATTTTAATCATTGTCTCCACCATTCTGGTGCAGATACACCTCGTTCCCATTTTGCAAAATAAGATTTAGCACCTTGATAATATTTTCTGTAAGCTGTTACATAATCTTTATCTTTGTATTCATCTGGCATACATTGTGGTGGGGGTGTAAATTCACCTGTTGGAATATACTCTTTGTGGTTATTAGATAAAATATTTAATAATATTTTAGATGACTTATGTATTTTATCAAATCTTTTAAAATATTCTTGGCCAATACAATTAGCATTTTGAAAAGCCCAGTTAAAATTACTTTTATTAAGTCCAACCCATTTTGTCATTGGATGATTTGGATACGCAGATTTATATAAATAATCTACTTTACCTATATGTGTTTGAACAGCAGTAGATAACATCTGTGCTGATTCTAAAAACATTTTAGGTATGTGTTTATCACATAAATATTCTGCTGAAAATTCTGGTGTTTCATCTAAAAAAAATATATTCATTGTAGTATCTCCTTTACTTTTTTTTCGTTATAATATTTTAAATCATCTTCCAATATTTTAACTTCTGTTTCTATAAAATACCTTAATTGATTACTAATGTCAAATGCTTTTATTGTAGCGTCTCTATCTAATGCTACTATGATTTTTTTAAACTTTTTCTTTAATACGGGTATATAACTATCTGGCAAACTTGTTCCCATTAAGGCAATACCAGAATATACATGAGATACAGCACAGGCACTAGCACAATCTTCCACCAGGACACCTATATCACTATCCCCACAAATAAAGGGATAGTTTTTATTCCCATACATAAACCATTTAGGATAAACTTGTGAATTTAATCCTCGCCCTACTGCTCCCTTTAACTTTTCTTTTTCTTTTATTAAAAAAACTATTCTATGTTGTTTTACATCATACATAAAACTTGCCTTTCCTTTTTCTTTTGTTTTCATACAATTATTTTTTTCTAGATAATCAAAACATTTTTTTTCAGAAAGAATAGAAACAAAGCTACTAGGTAAAGTAAAAGGTTTACCACTTTCCTTTTTCTTCTTAACTACGGTATCAAAAATTTGCTGCATTGTCATTTTTCCCTCGTGCTTTCCTTTCGCTGAACAGGAAGAATGAAAACAATACCATAACAAACTCGAACTTTCCCTTTTAATTGTTAATGTATTATTGTGATTACAAAAGGGACAATCAATACGAACATCAATTTCCCCTTCTGGTATTAGCGATTTTATAATTGTTAATTGATTATTAAAATTCATAAATAAAATTATAATTTATATTTAAAAGAAGTCAAGGGGACGAAAGGATTTATCTACCCCTTGACTGTCAAATCAGCAAACAAGTCCGACTTACCACCATATGTACAGCTTTGGTTAGGGCGTTTCTTTTTTGCTACGCTTACAACTAACTGTTTTGCTACGAAGGATAAACAGCAATCCGTTGGATTCAAGCCATTAACATAGTTGTAAAACTCTTAAACTTACGCTAGTACCAAAGGGTTTCTGGAATCTATCTAGAACCACTTTCTACAGCCAACCACCTACAAGTCAATCGCCGACAGGTTTGATACTAGCGTAAATTTGGGTAGTTCTATCTGCCTACGATTTCTCGCACTTCAATGGCACTACCCAAGCCAGTCGTTGTTTCTCCCCTGCTAGTCGTGAACAAGATTTCTCTTGAACTGTCGAAACAACTTAATTATGTATTTTTGAGAGCTAAATACACAAACCGCTAGAGTTCCTAATTAACGATTTGGAACTCCGAACCAATCGTTTGTAGAGCTTGTATGTCCCATTTTTATATACCTAAATTAGGCTTGGGTTCTCTCTACAAAATCTTTATAAACTAAATTCTTTCCTTTCTTTTCTTTACTTTACTTT
>Ga0209992_10003087_pt1 | contig 14443 bp, 16 predicted proteins | sample 2SBtaG_2_FD_182564 | JGI IMG/M metagenome (GOLD analysis project Ga0209992, IMG submission 182564) | Deep subsurface microbial communities from Kolumbo volcano to uncover new lineages of life (NeLLi) - 2SBTROV12_ACTIVE470 metaG (SPAdes)... | ecosystem: Environmental > Aquatic > Marine >... | reverse complement strand
CACCACGAGCGCCCAGAACGCCAGCGGCACGAGCCAGAGGTTCGGATCCGTCAGACCCAGAAGCTCACCTCCACGGACTTCTCCGGCAGATCCCGCGGGTCGCGACCGTCTGCGAGCGCGTTGCGGATGCTCTCGACGAACACATGGATCGTGTCGGCCGGCGTGTTCGCGAAGCGGTCGCCGTACTTCTCGATCACCTCGCCCTGGAGGCTGAGCGCCTCGACGTCCTGCTCGATGACCTTCTGTCCCTGGTAGCGCACGATGGGCGCCGCGAGACGGTTCCACAGGCCGTAGTCGTAGGTGAGATCGGTGTAGACCAGCGTCTCCATGTCGCTCACGGGCACCGACTGGCTGGTGATGAGGAAGGTCCGCCTGGGTCCGAAGCGGTAGACCACGTGGGTCACGTTCGGCGCATGGAAGCTGTCGGTGTGCTCGATGGCGTGACCGTCGGGGTTCAGGAAGCGGCGGAACCACCCCAGGTTGTCGGTCTCACCTCGGTAGTCCACGTGCACCGCCAGGCCCTCCCGCCGGATGGTGGCGTCGAGGGCCTGCTGCCGCTGCTTGCGGAAGATGCCCGGATGCACGAACACGGTGTGGGGGATGTCGATGAAGTTCTCGACGCAGTTGGTGACGTTGTTGGCGAAGCGGTTCTGCACCCTCACCGTGTGCCACCCGGCCTCGCCGTGGTGCCGCATCGAGAAGGGCTCCACACCGCAGTCGTCACCCAGCCGCACGTAGACGTACCCGTCCTGCTCCACGCAGTCGTAGACCACCGCCTTGCGGTTCTCGAGCGCCTTGAAGCGCTCGCCCTCGCTCGGCACGGCCACCACCGAGCCGTCCGCGGCGTAGGTCCAGCCGTGGTAGTCGCAGCGCAGCTGGCCCTTCGAGCACGTGCCGCGCGACAGCCGTGCCGCGCGGTGCATGCACCGGTCGCGCAGGCACACCGGTCGCCCTTCCGGCCCCCGAAACAGCACGAGCCATTCGTCGAGCACCTGCCGCGCCAGCACACCCTCGCGTGCGAGCTCGTCGGACTCCGCGACCACGTACCAGAAGTCCTGGAGCCTCACGCCGAACCCCCGAGGTGGCGAAGCGCCACGGGGCCGCGGAGCTTCAGCTGGCAGGCGAGCCGCGCCCGGGGCTGATCGGGGGCGTGGAGCTCCAGGATCTCGAGCTCGTCCTGGTCGGCTGGGGGCACCTCGCCGTCGACGACGTCGGACAGGCAGGTGGCGCAGATGCCCGTGCGGCAGCCGAAGAGAATGGGCGAGTTCTCGGCGTCGAGGTGGACAGAACGCGGTACCGGGGAAGCGGACCTCAGGCATCGGGCACGAAGCGTGCGAGCGCGCGGCGGTTCCGGGCGAGGTACTGGCCCTGCGTAGAGCTCGCCATGATCGACAGCGACCGGTTGGCCTCGCTCACGTGATCGAGATCGGCGAGGTAGCTGCGGTAGCTCTCCACGGCCTTCCGGTGGAGCACGAAGGCCGCGTCGACGCCCGCGTTCTCCTCGCAGAAGGTCTTCGTCATCAGGTCGATGGCCCCGGCGCGGTCGAGGCCGAAGTGGGGGCTGGTGAGCACGGAGAACACCGCCTGGAAGGTGGCCGGCTCGTGCCAGAACAGGCCGCGGCACACCACGGAGACGTTCCGGTGATCGCGCTGGCAGCCGCTGATGCCGAGGTTGGCCACCATGCGCTCGAAGCCGGTGGGCGGCCGGAGGCTCTTCACGACCTCCTTGCCGAGGATCGTCGAGCTGTTGAAGTGGAAGCTCTCGTCCTGGAAGTGGAACCAGCTGATCTGGCTCGGCAGCGGCGTGCTGCCCTTGTCGCGCGCCTTCGCGGTCAACGCCCCGAGTTGCTGCTGCACCATCTTGCCGTTCAGGGTGCGCAGGCCGCGGACCGTGAAGTACTGCGACGCGATGAAGGCGTTGCCGCTGGAGAGCAGGCCGAAGGTCCGGAGCTGCAGGCTCTTCCACGCGTCGCGCAGGCGGCCGCTGTCGGGGAAGATCATCGTCTGGGCGTAGGGCCCACGCATCGGCCAGGTGAACACACGTCGGCCGAACAGCGCCTCCTCCACCGCGTCGCCCACCTGCTTGAAGGCGGCGATGTGCGCGCGTTCCTGGCTCGACTCGAGGTCCAGCATGTCGCAGATGGCCCGGAAGTCCTCCAGGCCATACAGCCCTGCGGCGCTGGTCTGGTTGAAGAAGATCGTGGCGACCTCGGCCGAGACGATCTGGCTGTAATAGGCGACCCAGAAGAGCTGGTTCAGCAGGCGCCGCTGGTGCTCGCTGGCGCCGTCCCAGACCGGCGTGCCGTGGAGCAGCGACAGCTCCTCGGGGTTCCACCAGGACTGGGCGTGGTCGGCGTATCGGAAGGCGCTCGCGGCCTCGTCCAACAGGACGGTGTGGTCCTGCGCCTTGTTGCGACGGTGGTTGATCGCCACTCGGCGCTGGGTGCGGGCATCGTCCCGGATCGGGTGAGGATCGAAGCTCACGCCGCGGCCGGCGGCTCGAAGCGGTCCGACAGACGGCGCAACAGCTCGCTCGGGACCGCTCCCCGGAGCAGGCAGTGCAGCAAGGCCAGGCGCTCGCGCACCTGCCGGCCGGCTTGGAGCTCCCGCAACACGCCGGGGTGGGTGGAGCCGATGCCCAGCTCGCGGTCGAGCTCCTCCATCACGGCCACGGGTCCCGCTCGGACCATGTCGAGCATCCGCGCCAGGAAGTCGACCGCCTCGTCGCCGTTGACTCCAGAGAGGTCCTGGCGGGCGCACAGCATCACGCCGCTCGCATGGTGGCGCGCCTCGTCCTTCAAGATGGTGGCGAGGGCCGCCCGGAAGCCCGGGTGAGGGCAGGCGCCCGCCAGCCTGCGGTAGTGGGTGAGGCCCCAGCCTTCGAGTGCCACCTGCACCACGGCGATCAGCGTGCTGCGGCCCGCGTCCTCGATGAGCTCCGCCAGGTAGCGGTGGAAGCCGGACGGCGCCGCGTTCGCGCCCCCTGCCGGGAGGTGCCCACGCACCATCGCCGTGTGCGCTGCTTCGTCGGCGGCAAAGCAGGCGTACAGCTGCCGCTCCTCCAGGGTGCGCGCTTCGAGGCACATGCGCGACGAGAACGCCATGCCGGCGCGTTCGATGAACCAGGCCTCTTCGACCAGCTGCAGGCTGCACCGCTCCAGGATCCGCGCTTGCGCGTCGGGCGCGGCTTGGACGAAGGGGTCGACCTGGTCGAGCCCGAAGAAGCTTGCTGGCCACACCATGGCCCCGCTGGATGCGTGCACCCCCAGCTTGTTCAAGGCGCCGCCGACCACCGTGTTCAGCCGGTCCTCGCGCGGGAGCGGCGGCAGGTCGAGGCCGGTGTCCAGACGGAGCTTCACACGCGCTCTCGCGCGATGCGGGGACGACGACGGAGCGGCCGGGACAGCTTCCACCACGCCTTCAGGACGTACTTCAGGGGCATGCCCCAGGTCATGCGCGCGATGCACGCCAGCTCGTGGCCCTCGGCCCAGCCGGGGTTGCGCTCGAGGAAGAAGGCGACGCGCGGCAAGCGGTCGACCGCGTCCGGCAGGGGATCGGCGATGCCCGCCTTGAGCTGCCCAAGGCTCTCTTCGTGCACGATCAGGCCACGCTCTCCCCGGTAGTCGTCGCCGAACATCTGGCTGGCAAAGCCGTCCACCAGGCTCTGTTGCAGAGGCGGCGTGGCGCGTTCGTAGCGCGGCCAGTGCTCGCCGAAGTTGTTGGCCATCAACAGGTAGGTCTTGTAGCCCTTGGTGATCAAGAGCCACCAGAGCGGCGACAGCGGTCGTCGCGCCTTCTCCCTGAGCAGGTGCATCAGGAAGGCCCGCCCCAGCACACGCTGGCCCCAGTAGGGTCGATCGACCACGGTGTCGCCCGAGAAGATGCCGCGGTGGGTCCGGCCACCGGCCTCGAAGGTCAGGGTGCGCAGGGTGGAGAAGCCCTGGATCAGGCCCGCGTCCTCCAAGAGGATCACGCTGTCCTTGTTGGCGAGGTCCGCGTGGAAGCGCGCGGGATCGACCGAGTCGTAGTAGCGGTCCATCAGGGCGAACATGCGCGCCCGCTCGGCCTGAAGGAGGCCGTCGACCCCGACGATTCGCGCGCTCAGCGTGCCCACGCGCTGGCCTCCGGGGCGGCCTCGTCGGGCACCGGCTCCTCGGACTTCCAGTCGCCCCACGTGACGGTCCGCTGGCCCTCGAGGTGCTGGATGAAGTGGATGATCGAGCGATCGGGCTTGATCGGCGTGGCGAAGTCCCACTTCATGGTCTCGAAGACCTTGGTGTCGCCCACGGCGAAGTACCCCGCGACCATGCGGCTCAGGAGCAGAGCGACGCGGTTCAGCAGCCAGCCGGTGATGCCGGCGCGACCGGCGGTGACGGGGAGCGTGATGCCTTCGCAGGTGCCGCGATCGGTGAGCCGGAGCGCGAAGACGACGTGGAAGTGCCAGAAGTCCGGCCCGACCGTGACCGAACCCGTCGAGCCGTTCCAGTACACCATCCGGTAGGTCAGGGCCTTCTTGTAGAAGCGCCGCAACCACCCCAGCCTGTCCGGGAGCGGCGTGGTGTTGTCGAAACGGATGCAGTTCTCGCGCACGGTGTCGATCGCGAAGTGGAGGTCCACCGGCAGGTTGTGCACGGAGTCGAAGTGCTGCTCGTCGATGGCGTTGACCATCACGACGTTGGGGTGGCAGCCCTTCTCGAACTGCACCGCCACCTGGGCGTCGACCGGTGTGTCCTCGCCGATCTCCGGGATGTAGGGAACGGGCAGGCGCGCCTCCTCGCCGGTCCAGACCCAGATCAGGCCGTATTTCTCGGCAGCGGGCCACGTTCCGACCCGCGCAGCGACGGGCTTCTCGAGGCAGGGGATGTCGACCACCTCCCCGGAGCCGTCCATCTTCCAGTGGTGGAAGAAGCACCTCACGGTGTCGCCCTCCACCCGTCCTTCAGCGAGGTGGGCACCCATGTGGGGGCAGTGGGCGTCCATGACCCGCACCACGCCGTCGTCACGCCCGCGCCACACCGCGAGCTGCTTGCCGATCACCTCGACCGGCTTCACCTCGCCACGCCGGAGATCGGCGGAGGGGAGCAGCCAGTACCACCCCTCGACGACGCGCTCGCGGCTGTTGAACACCCGGGTCTGGCGCACGCCACGGGTGGGGACCAGCTCGCTCATGGGGCCTCCGGAGAGGGCCAGTCTAACCCTTGCCGTGCGAGAACCCGACGATAGGCTCGTGGCAACCCGGAGCAGACCATGCGCGCCCACGCCCTCGTCCTGATGATCGCCACCCTCACCGCCTGCACGGGCGAGAAGCTCGACACGGGCGCCGCCGGCGACTCGATCGTCGGCAAGACCTACGAGGTCGACCTCGGCAAGGGCGACGTCGCGGGTGCGGAGGACCTCGCGGCCACGATCGACGCGGTGTTGACCTCCCCGGTCCTCACCAGCATCACCGCACAGGCCGGCGACACGATCGACATGCGGCTGGGCCTCGGCGTGGACGAGAACCCCGTCTCCCAGGACCTCTGCGCGCGCACCCTCGACATGCCACAAGGCAGCTTCGACGGCACCAACATCGCCATCGGGCCCGACACCGTGAGCTTCAACGCCAATGGCGACGACTACACCTTGGAGGACTTCGAGGTGAGCGGTGCGCTGTCCGCCGACGGCAACAGCATCGAGGACATGAGCCTGGGGCTCACCATCGACATGGAGCAGGCGGCCGCCTACCTCGGCAGTGACGATGGCCAGTCGGTCTGCGACGACCTGATCGCGCCGCTTGGCCTGACCTGCGGCAGCTGCAGCGACGGCGGCACCACGTGCCTGAGCGTGACCATGACCGGAATCCCCGCGGACGGGGTCGACGTCACGCTGGAGAAGGTCGCCGAGAGCAACGCGGCCGAAGGCTGCGAAGGTTAGACTGCCGGCGTGCTCGCCCTGATCCTGGCCGCCGCCTGCCAAAGGAGCGACTCCCAGCTCGTCTCACCCGACGACACGGGGGGCGCAGCCACCGGTCCACCCACCCTCGTCGTGACCCGGCCAGCCCGCGCTGCGTTCACGGGCAGGAGCCAGGTCGAGCTCGTGGGGCAGGTCATCGACGGTGGTTCGCCCATCGCCGAGGTCGAGTACAACGGCGAGCCGATCACCGCCGCCGGCGACGGCAGCTTCAACGTGCAGCTCTACGAGCGCTACGGGATCAACCTCGTCGACGTGCGCGCCGAGGACGAGGCGCAGGAGTCCGCCATCGAGACCGTGTCGTTCCATGCCGGACCGACCCACGCTCCTGGCGAGCAGCTGTCCAGGGCGTTGCGAGCGCAGCTCTCGGCCGATCTGGTCGACGACATCGGCAGCCTGGCGGGCGGGGTGCTCTCCGACGACAGCCTCGCCGACAGCTTCGAGGGCCTGCAGCAGAAGACCGAGTACGCGTCCATCACCCCCACGTCCATCACCTGGGCCGGCGCCTTCGTGGAGCTCGAGCTCGAAGAGGACCTGGTGGTCGCCACCATCGTGCTCACCGACATCGTGGTCGACATGGACGTCACCGGGGTGGATTGGTACGACTGGATCGGCACCACGGCGCAGGCGACCATGTCGAGCGCCACCATCTACAGCGAGCTCGCGGTGTCGAGCCAGGGTGGCCAGGTGACGGTCGACACCGAGCAGACCACGGCCGGACTGTCGGGCTACGCCATCTCCATCGACTGGTTCCCCGACACCTTCGAAGACGACGTCGCGGACTGGACGCGTGGGCTCATCGAGGACCAGGTCGCCGGTCTCTTGCAGGACACCCTGGGGTCCCTGATCAGCGGGCTCATGGACGCCTTCGCCCTCGACCTCGACCTGGGCAGCGGGGTGTCGGTCACCCTCTCCGCGGCCGACGTCGACGTGTCCAACGCAGGCATCCTGCTCAGCCTCCACGGGCAGATCGCCGCGCCCTCGGGGGCCTGGCCCGATGGAGCTGGGTCACTGGACAAGGACACCACGGCGCCCAGCTTTCCCCTGGCCAACGGCGCCCGCTTCGCCCTGGCTGCCGACGAGGACTTTGCAAACCAGTTCCTGTTCGCGCTCTGGGGTGCAGGAGCCATGTCCGGGATCAGCCTCAGCGCCGAGGACCTCGGTGAGGTCGAGGTGCCGCCGCCGCTCGGCCCGATCACGAGCGTCGACATCGCGATGGACCTGCCCCCCGTGCTGCAGTTCAACGATGGCGAGGAGCTCGCGGAGCTCGGAATCGGCGAGCTGCTGGTCGACCTGAACCGCACGGACGGGAGCCTCATCCAGCTGGCCGTCGGTCTGATCTGCCCGGTGGATCTGGTCATCGAGGACGACGCTGTCACCCTCGCGTGGCAGACAGCGGAGCTCGACCTCACCGTGGGCGTTCCCGTGGTGCCCGAGGGCTTGAGCGCACCCTCGCTCGCCGCGTTGGGGCGCGTCACGGTGCCGGTGGTGCTCAGCGTGAGCGAAGGCTACGTCGACGGCTTCCCGCTGCCGAGCTTCGACCTGGGCGCCAGCACGGGCCTGGAGGCCTTGCAGGGCGTGGTGCTCACGCCCACCGACATCACCCTCTCGGAGGGTGGTGAGGGCTGGTTGTTGCTGAGCGGCGACCTCGACGGACTCTGATCACGGGCTGCCCTCGGCCGCACCGAGCACGCGGCGAAGGTCGGCGAGCGACACCGGCTTCCGGAGGACCGGCACCTGCACGCCGTTCAGGAAGCGAGCCCGCGCCATGGTCGTGGCGCCGCCCGTGCAGACCACGAAGCGTCGCGCGAGCTCCGGCCACCGCTCGTGCAGGATCTCGAAGAAGGCGTCGCCACCTCGTCCGGGCATGACGAGGTCGCTGAGCACGAGCTGGAAGTCCTCGTCGTCTTCGAGCACCTCGAGCGCCCGATCCACGGACCCGACGGCCACGGCCTCCCAGCCGAGCGCGACCAGCAGGGTGGACAACACCTTCAACACGAAGCCCTGGTCGTCCACCACCAGGGCCCGCGGCCGGGCCTGATCGGTGTCGATGGTCTGGGGGGCGAGGCCGTTGTCGACCGCGAGCCGGATGGAGAGCCGCAGCTCTTCGCCGTCGTTCCGTGCACGGAACCGGCCACGCAGGGTCTGCACGATCGTGTCGGCTTCACCGAGCCAGGGCGACGCTGTCACCTCGTCGACGTCGAGGGTGCCGTCGTGAACGACGAGGGCATCGATCACGACCGTGGTCATGTCGCCATGGGTCCGAAGCTCGATGTGAACGGGCTTGTCGGTTCCTTCGATCGCGTCGCTCAGCGCGAGGAGCATGCCGAGGCAGGCCCGGAGCACGCGCCCCTGCGGAGCGACCACCGCGGGCAGGTCGGGACCCTGCTCGAGGGTCAGGGTCGCACGGCCCGAGAGCTCGCTCGACATGGTGAGGGCGGCCATCATCGCCACGCGTCGGACATCGACAGGGACCGCCGGGTCGTCGCCGAGTCCCCAGCCGGTGGCGATGGCCGAGCCCACCGCAGCGGCGGCATCGACGTGTTGGAGCAGCTCCTCCGGGTCGTGGGCACCGACCTCCAGAGCGCCTCGGATCACCGTCAGGCTGTTGGCGAGGCTGTGCGCGATCGCGCTCGCCAGCCGTGGTGGCAGTCGATGGGACATGCGCCTTGCTCCCCCGGTCCGGTCCGCTCGGCCGGTCCGCTCAGCCGGTCTTCTGACCCTGCGGATTGTCTCGGCCTTCCAGGGCTTCGAGCACCTTGCGGGCGGCTGCAGCCGCCTGCAGGATGTCTTCTTCGCGGCCGCCGAGGTACACGCGGCCGAAGGCGCCGAACGAACGGAACTCCAGCACGTCGATGTTCGCGGCCTTCTCGGCCTCGTTCGCGGCGATCACCGCGTAGCCGGCCGGATGCGTCTCGAGCACGTAGAGCGTGTCCGCTTCCCGGATGAAGTTCCCGTGCCTCATCCGGTTCACGATCTGGCTGTGGTAGCCCGTGACACCGTTGATGATCTGCTCGGAGACGATGACCGGCTTCAGGCGGTCGCCGGCGTCGATCTGCAGCACCTCCTGGATCGCTTCGCCCGCCGCGCGCACCTGGCCCTGGTCGAAGTCGTGGATCTCGAGGGCACCGTACCGACGCTCGACGATCATCATGCCGGGCTTGCAGCTCGTGCGCTTGAGCACGACGTCGGTCACCTGGTTGATGTCCATGCCGGGCGAGACCTCGACGAAGAGGCAGGCCTGCCCCTCCAGGGGGTGGAAGCCCTGGGACACGGTGCCCAAAAAGCCGGCGGTCTGCGGCTGGAGGATGTCGATGTAGGTGAAGGTGCGGACGTCGATCGCGCTCTTCATGGGGCCCTCCGCCCACGCTGTAACCCGGCACGCGTGCCAGTCCGCGCACCCGCGTTAGGCAGATGTCCCCAATCTGATCCCCCGGAGCCTGCACCCATGCTCGACAAGCTGCTCAACGCCTTCGACCCGCCCACCGCCAGCGCCCACTGCGATGGCCCCTGCGGTGTCTACGACCCCTCCAGCGCCCGCATCGCCGCGGAGGCCGCGGTGTCGATGACCAAGAAGATCCTGGCGCTGGAGCCCCCCGCGGCCGGTGATGCGGCCGGCATGGCGGCGTACCTGAACACCCTCGGTCGCTACGTGGCCATCAAGGAGGAGCAGGCCCACCTGGCGAAGGAGGAGCTCCTGGTGCTGTGGACCGACTACTTCAAGCCGCCGCACCTCGAGGCGTACCCGAACCTCCACACCACCTTCTGGAAGGCTGCCAAGCTCTGCAGCGCCGTCAAGGTCGAGGTCAGCGCCACCCACGCGCAGGAGCTGATGGAGGCGATCCAGGAGATCCACGAGATCTTCTGGGCCACCAAGGGCCGCGACGTCGCCTGGTACACCGCCAGCTGAGCCAGCCCCTGCCTGCGGTCACCGCGTCCGAGGTGCTCTGGTGGCTCCTCGGGCGCCGACGTCGTTTCCGTGTCGCGGGCCGGTCGATGCTGCCGACGCTGGAGCCCGGCGCCATCGTGCTGGTCGACCCGCGCCGGTCGCCGCAGGTCGGCGACGTGGTCGTAGCCCGCCACCCCTTCGAACGCGACACGGTGCTGGTGAAGCGCGTCGAGGGCATGACGCCGCACGCGCTCGATCTCCGCGGCGACGCGCCCGAGGAAAGCACCGACTCCCGGAGCTACGGTGCGCTGCCCCGCGACCGGCTGCTCGGTGTGGTGACCGCGGCTCACTCGACCGTGTAGCTGTCCCCGCTGCAGTCCACGGCGTCCAGCAGGTCGCCGGCACAGACTGCGTCGCAGTCGGCGTCGACGATGCAGCCATCCGCCGTGCAGGTGGCGATGCTCATGTCGCTGTCGTCGCAACTGCAGACCAGGCTGCAGTCGTCGCAGCTACCGCCGTCCGCGACGAAGGCGTAGGCGGCGCACACATCGTAGGTGTCGACCGGCTCCTTGTCGCAGGCGACGAGCAGACCGAGAGCGAGGGGAAGCGACCGGCGCATGGGAACTCCTTGACGGATGGTCGACGGGCGTGGCCCGCGGATCTTCAGAGACCGCGGGACCACTCGGGGCGCAGGGGGATGCCGCCGTCCAAGGCCAGCGCGATGGTGTCGACGATCCGCTTCCGATCGCGGGGGAGGCGGCCGCCGAGGGGCAGGTAGTTGCTCGCGTGGTTGGTGCGGAACAACGCGTTGGTCGGGCGTGCCTCGTCGACCAGGGTGCGGAGCTCGTCGAGGAGTCCGAAGGTGTCGGGGAGCTGCCACGATCGGTGGGACTGCGTGGCACTCAAGGGCGTGCCCTCCACGACCGTGAGGGTGAGGGCAGCGAGGTAGTCCGGGTCCATCGCGGTGGCCAGCCGTGCGGAACCGTGTGCATGGGCTTCGCTGCGCTCCGTTCCGCCGGCGCCGAGGAGGAAGATCGCCGACAGCCCGAGCCCGGCGGCGCGTGCTTTGGTCGCGGCGGCCACGTGCATGTCGAAGAGGTAGTCCTGTTCCCTGGACGTGCCCGACGGACGCGGCTGCTTGGCGAGCCGCCGGAGGGTCTGCTCGTCACCCGACTCCGGCCCCATGTAGAGCAGGCTCAGTCCGAGCGTGCGGAGCCGCTCCAGCTGGGCGTCGGTCTTTTCCAGCACGTTGTCGGCCATGGCGTAGCAGGAGACCTGTCGCAGGCGGGGAAACGCCCTGGCGCAGGCCTCCAGGATGGGCTCCCAGTGGTCCATGTCGAGGATGAGCGCGTCGCCGTCGGCCACGAACACCTTCTCGACACGCTCGCCGGCGGCGCGGCCCGCGGCCCGGACGTCCTCCAGGCTCTCGGCCAGCGGCCGCACCGAGAAGGTCTTGTCTCGGTACATGTGGCAGTAGGTGCAGTTGTTCCACGAACAGCCCAAGGTGGCCTGCAGGATGTAGCTGCGGGCCTCGGAGGGGGGTCGGAACAGAGGCGGTTGGTAGCGCATCGTGGGGCACCCGCGACGCCCGGACGGCGCCGCACGGCATCACTTTCCGGGGCCGCCACCGCCGGGACCACCGCCGTCACCGCCGTCGCCGCCGCCGCCGTCGCCCCCGCCGCCAGGGCCGCCGGGACCGCCGGAGTCGGGACCGCCACCGCCGGGACCGCCGGAGTCGGGACCGCCGCCACCGGGGCCGCCACCGCCGCCACCGCCCTCGTCGATCACGTCGTCGCAGTCGTCGTCGATGCCGTTCCGATCGTCCTCGAAGGCATCCGGGTTGACGTTCTCGTCGTCGTCGTCGCAGTCGCCTTCGTCTTCCGAGTAGCCGTCCCCATCGTCGTCGGTGCCGGCCGCCGCCTCTTCATCGGACGACTCGTCCTCTTCGGCGCTGGCCTCGTCGGCTTCGTCGGTGGCTTCGTCGGACACGGCTGGGCTCGTGTCTCCGCCCTTGCCGCCCGAGCACGCGAGGATGGCGAGGCCGAACGCGCTGAGCGCAATCAGTCGGAAGGTGTGCAACGTGGTCTCCTGTGGCTTCGTGCCTGATGCGCTGAGCTTAGCGAACGCGATCCCCCCTCGCAGTGATTCTGGCGCCCCGCCGACGGGTGAGCGGCTAATGACGGAGGATGAACGCGTTCGACGCCGCCGTCGTGGGCAGCGGGCCCAACGGGCTCTGCGCCGCGATCGTTCTCGCGCAGTCCGGCCTCCGCGTGGTGGTCTACGAGGCGCACGACACGGTGGGTGGGGGGGCGAGGACGGCCTCGTCCACGCTGTCGGGCTTCCGCCACGACGTGTGCAGCTCCGTGCATCCGATGGCGCTGGCGGCACCGTGGCTCCGCGCGCAGGACCTCGCGTCGCACGGGCTGAGCTGGTGCCAGCCCACCACCCCCTCCGCCCATGCACTCGACGACGGCGCCGCGCTGTTGCACCGGTCGCTCGACGACATGGTGACGTCCCTCGGCTCCGACGGAGCCGCCTGGCGCTCGGCGTTCGAGCCGCTCGTGCACAACAGCGAGGCGATCTTCGACGCAGCGCTGGGTCCCCCTTCCTTCGGCGCTCCCATGGAGCTCGCCCGCCTCGGGTGGCTGGCCATGCGCTCGGTGCAGTCGCTTGCGGACCGCTTCGAGCGAAGCGCGACCCGGGCCTTGTTGGCCGGCGTGGGGGCTCACAGCATCCTGCCGCTCGACAAGACCCCCTCGGCAGCGATCACGGTGATGCTGACCCTGGCCGGTCACACCGTGGGGTGGCCGATGCCGCGTGGCGGGGCGCAGGCCCTGCCGGACGCGTTGGCGTCGATGTTCGAGGCTACCGGTGGCCTGGTCCGCACCGGCGTCACGATCGACCACCTCGACCAGATCGAGACCAGCGGCCCGGTGCTGTTCGAGACCGCGCCGCGCGACCTGGTGCGGATCGCCGGGGACGCGCTCCCCGACCGCTACAAGGAGGCGCTCGGCCGCTACCGGCACGGCCCGGGCTTGTTCAAGGTGGACTGGGCCCTCGCGGAGCCGATTCCGTGGGCTGACCCTGGCCTGCGACGAGCGGGCACGGTCCACTGCGGCGGGTCCTTCGAGGAAGTGGCGGCCTCCGAGGCCGCCGTGTGGCGCGGTGAGGTCGCCGAGCGAGGCATGGTGCTGTTGGTGCAGCCCTCGGTCTGCGACCCCACGCGGGCACCCGACGGCCGAGCGGTGGCCTGGGGCTACGTGCACACCCCACCCGGCGACACGCGGGATCGCACCGACGCGATCGAAGCGCAGGTGGAGCGCTTCGCACCTGGCTTCCGCGACACGGTGCTCGCCCGCGCCACCGTCAACGCTGCCGAGCTCGAGGCCTACAACCCCACCTACGTGGGAGGGGACGTGATCGGCGGGGTCGCGGACCTTCCCCAGGCCTTCGCGCGCCCTGTCCTGAGGCTCGACCCCTGGCGCACGCCGAACCCCCGACTGTTCCTGTGCAGCAGCAGCACCCCTCCCGGCGGGGGCGTGCACGGCCAGTGTGGCGTGAACGCGGCGCAGTGCGTGCTCAAGACGGTAGGATCCCGAGCATGAGTCTCTTCAAGCGGCTTTGGAACGTGGGTCGTGGCCGGGTGAAGCTCGCCCGCCGACCCGCTCGGAACGAGGCTGAGCACGCACTCGACGAGGAGCTGGCGGCCGACCGGCAGGTGGCCGCAGCGAGCTCGTCGCCCGTGCGCTCCGCCGCCGAGCCCGTCCAGGAACCGGGACGTGCCGAGGACGCGGCCGCCGATCCCGCCGACCCCTTCGACCCCGCCGCACCCGAGCGCCGACGCACCCTGTAGATGCAGCTCGCGATCTGCACCTTCTCGACCGTGTACGACACGACGCCGTTGCAGGACGTGGTGACGCTCGAGGAGCTGCTCGCCGGCCTCTCGCGCTTCGAGCTCAAGCCGGAGGTCCAGCGGGAAGCCGAACGGGATGAGCGCCGGATCCGTGCCGCCTGGGAGGCGTGGGCGACGCAGGGGTACGTGGCCGGCCGCTGGTTCTCCGCGCTGCTCCGCGAGGCGCGCAAGGTGGAGGCCGCGGGCGGTGACGCGCACCGGGAGGTGATGGCGCTGCGCGACCGCATGATCAGCGAGTCGCGAGCGCGCGCCAAGACCACCTTCACGATCTGGGCACCGGCGCTCTACGCCCCGGGCGCACGGCGGGAATCGGACCACGTCCTCCAGCTCAGCGCCCTGGTGCTGGACTTCGACGGTGGCATCGACATCGGGTCCGCCACCTCGGACTTCGACGACTGGCTCCATGTGGTGCACACCACGTGGTCCCACACGCCCGAGCGCCCGAAGTTCCGGCTGGTGCTTCCCCTGGCCGCGCCCGTCCTGGCGGCGGACTGGGCCCGGGTCTGGGCCTGGGCCGACGCGCGCTGCGGTCACGCAGCCGACCCGGCGATGAAGGGCCGAGGGGCGAACTTCGCGCTGCCGGTCGTGCCGCACGAGGACTGGCCGCGCCAGGGCTTCGTGCACCGGTCCGAGCTGCTCGACGTGCGGGCGCTGGGGCTGGTGGACCGCGTCGGGGAGCACCCGACCACGCT
>Ga0209992_10003085_pt1 | contig 14452 bp, 11 predicted proteins | sample 2SBtaG_2_FD_182564 | JGI IMG/M metagenome (GOLD analysis project Ga0209992, IMG submission 182564) | Deep subsurface microbial communities from Kolumbo volcano to uncover new lineages of life (NeLLi) - 2SBTROV12_ACTIVE470 metaG (SPAdes)... | ecosystem: Environmental > Aquatic > Marine >... | reverse complement strand
ACGCTGGGCTATTTCAACGATTCCCGGGTCGGCTGGGTTCAGACCCCACACTGGTTCTACGAGGTCCCCGAGGGTGTGACCCTGGCCAGTCTGCTACGCTCGATGTCGCAAAAATGTGCGCAGTTGCTGCCGCTGGGTGTTTTGCGGCGTCTGGAAAAGGTAAAGGTTGGCGGGGATCCGTTCTTTGCCTCGTCCCTGCTGTTTTTTGACGTGATCCAGCGCCGCCGCGACCGCAATCATGCGTCATTCTGCTGTGGGGCCGGTTCGGTTCATCGCCGCGACGCCCTGTTTGCGTCGGCTCTGGCCCGGCGCAGCCGCCTGCAGACGCTGGTCGACGGCGACCCGGGGCTGGCCCGCGGCCGCGCAACCCCGCAGGTCGAGCCCTTTCGCTTTCATGTTTCCGAAGATATCTGCACGTCACGCATTCAGCACGGCTTGGGCTGGCGATCGGTTTATCACCCCAGGGTCGAGGCCAAGATGCTGTCGCCAAGGTCCTACAGGGCCTGGACGCTGCAAAGTTTCAAATATGCCGGCGGATCGTTTGACCTGTTTTTCAACGAGCCGGGGGTCGCGCAGAACGGAATGCCGCTGGCGACCAGATTGCATTATCTGGCGACATTCTGGTCCTACCTTTCGGCGATCTGGGCACCAATTCTGATCGCCGCACCGATCATTGCGCTCATGACAGGTGTCGCGCCGGTCGGGAATTACGCGTCGTCCTTTTTTGCCCACCTGCTGCCGTTTCTGGTTTCGGCCGAGATTGCGCTGGCAATTGGCAGCAAGTCCCACGCCCACGATGCCGGACGCAGGCTGGCCCTGTCGGGCCTGGTCACCAACCTCCGCGGCCTGTGGGTTGCGTGGCGGCGTTTGCCGATCCGCTTTGTCGCGACCCCGAAGATTCCGACGAAGGGGGATGATCTGCGTCTTGCCCTGCCCGGGCTTTTGATTGTTGCCGCGGGTTTTTCCGCCATAGCCGTGGGCGTCTGGTCGGCAAGTGTTGGGCGCGATGGCTATGACGCCTCGTTCCTGACCGTCAATACCGCCTGGATCGTCTGGAATTCCTGGGGCCTTTTGTCGGTTGCCGTCGGGACGCTTACCACCGGGTTTCTGGCACGCCACGCGCCTGCCCGATAGGAACGATTCCCAAACAGGAGAAGACATGTCCGATGTTGTTGCCAAATACAGATCAAGCGTCTTGCTTGTGTCCGGGCTTGCGTTGGCGGCCTCTGTTTCGCTGTGGATCGAAGGTGGCGAGTTGGTCAACACGAGGATGGACACGCCGGTGACAATTGACAACGATCTTTTGCCCGTCGCGCCCCTGCGTGGGCTGACGCAGCTGGAACGCGCGGCCGCGCGGACGGCATGGCAATATTTCGAAGAGAATACGCGCCCCGAAACCGGGTTCGTCGATTCCGTGGCCGGTTATCCCGCAGCAACGCTTTGGGACCAGGGAAGTTACGTGTTCGCGCTGATCTCGGCGCGGCGGCTGGATATCATCGACGATGACGACTTCGACGAGCGGTTGACGAGCTTTCTGACCAGCCTTTCCCTTTTGCCATTGTTCGAGGGACGCCTGCCCAACAAGGTGTACAACACCATGACGCTGGCCATGGTGAATTATGGCAACGAAGTTGTTGACGGCGGCATCGGCTGGTCGGCCATTGATATTGCGCGTCTGCTGCTGGCCCTGCGAAGCGCCGAGCGGCATTTTCCCCGTTTCGGCCCGGCCATTCGCGTTGTTATCGGCAACTGGAAGGTCGCCGACATCGGCGGCAGCGGCGAGCTTATCGGTGCCAACGTGTCCGACGACGAAACCAACTATGTGCAGGAAGGCCGGATCGGCTATGAACAATATGCCGCCCGGGCCGCCGCGCTTTGGGGGCTCGACGTCGGCGCGGCCATATCGGTACGGCGCGTGTTGGCCTGGACCAGCACGGAAGGCGTGGATATCCCAAAGGACCGCAGGTCTCACCTGCGGTTTGGTGCCATCACGCCGGTGCTGAGCGAGCCCTTCGTCCTGCAAGGTCTGGAGCTGGGTTTCGATGCCGACGGTCATCGTCTTGCCCAGCAGGTCTATCGCGCGCAAGAGGCCCGCTATGAAAACAAGGGCATCATCACCGCCGTCACCGAGGATCACCTCGACCGCGACCCCTATTTTCTTTACGCAGCGGTGCGGGGTGACGGCAAGGACTGGCCGGCCTTGACCGAAGGCGGCGGCAACTATCCCGAATTGCGGACCGTCAGCGTCAAGGCGGCCTTTGGCTGGGACGCGATCTTTGGCACCGAATACACTGAGATGGTGGTGTCGGGGCTGGCCGATCTTGGTCAGGATCCGGGCGGATGGATGGCCGGTCGCTATGAGGCCACCGGCGAGGATAACGCGGTCTTGTCGCTCAACACCAATGCGGTTGTCCTGGAAGCCCTGCACCGGGTGCAATACGGGCCCTTCATGCAGGCCCACGCGTCACTGGCAAACTGAGTTGTTACGGTTCAGCCGATCGCCCCGGCTTGGGGCGATCGGCTGTCATCCTGGCGTCAGACCGTCACTATCACTCTTCGGACTTGTCACCGAAGACTGACGCGAAATAGTCGGCAATAAGAACATATTCGCCGGGCTGCAATTCGGGAACCTGTGGCGTTTCTTCGGCCTCGGCGGCGTCGGTTGCCTCGGCGACCGGTGCCTCCTCCGGCTCGGATGTCTCCGCGATCATCTGCGGCTCTTGCTCGGCCGCAACGTCCGACGTTTCCGCCTGCGCCAGCGGCAGTTGCCCGACCGCGTTCAGGCCCGACAGAAGCTGCGACAGAATCTCGTCCGAACTCAGCGTCGACGCCTCGTTCAGGGCGACGGGAAGCTGGTAACCCTCGGTCTCACCGGGATGTCCGATTTCTACAAGAACAACCGCCAATTGCGGATCGATGCCGATCTCGGTGATGAGAAAGTCCAACTTGTCGGCCAGCGAAATCGTGGGGGCTTCTTGGACCGCATCGGTGGCTTCCGGGGCGGCCTCGGCCGCCTCGACCGGCAAGGCGGCCGGGTCGGGCGCAGCCTCGGCGCGGGCCGAGTCTTCGATGACGAGTATCTTGCCGCGCAGGTCTTCCAACTCGCGCAATATCGCGGCCGTTGCCGTTTCAAGATTGCTCAGCTGATCCGCAGACGGCGCGGGCTGGCTTGCGGCGGCGGGCCCTGCGATTGTCACCGCCTCGGTGGCGCCGGTTTCGACGCTGCCGCGGCCCTCCAGCAGTTGCTTGAGCCGGGCGATATCGCCGCGAAGCAGTTCCACTTCGGAATCTTCGGCGACCGGTTCCGCGGCCTGCGCCTGAAACTCCTGAGCGCCGACAATCTGTGCGGGGCCGGACGTGTTGGGCCATCCTGTCGCCTGGGTCAGGGCGCCCGACGCGCCGCCACCGGCATTCGGCACCGGCCAGCCGCGCGGCAACACGGTATAGTCCTGCCGGGCCGTGATCCAGCGCAGATAGGCGGTCACGGCCGGAAACCCGATCAGAGACACGCGGGTGATTTCATTGTCAGGGCCGCGGCGGGCCACAAGTTCGCCCCCTGCGGACAGCAGCGCTTCCAGATGCCAGTCCAGCGGCTGCAGGATCCGGTCGGGGATCTGAAGCTCGGTGACCCCTTCGATGACGTAAAGCGTGTCGCCCGGGACCACGCCCTCAAGGTTGATCTCAAGCTGGCCGCGCGTATTCAGCAAGAGCGTCAGCGCGCCCTTGCGGGCAATGCAGCTGAAGGTGCGCGGACGGCAGATGACCTCGAAGACGTCGCTGTCCAGCCTGGGCGTGGGCGCGAAGCGGGCGTAACCGTCGGGATCGAAACGGAAATAGACGCCTTCGACCAGACCCTCTTGAAACGTGGGCCAGCCGAACGACCCGCGAAGGTCTTGCCGCGCCTCGCTGGCGCCAATTGCGAAGGGCACGGATGTGTCAAGGATCGCATTCTCGGACGTGAAGGCATCGGCGCCACTGGCGGACTGTGCGACCTGGGCGGCAGCGGACGTGGCCAGAGGCAAGAGCGCCAGCGCAAAAAAGCTGAGAGATTTCATCAGTAGTCCACCTCGATAGGAAGAGAGTGTCGCAGGGCAGGCAGCCAGTCGGCTTCCTGCGGCGGATCCGGATAGTTGCGCCGTCGGCGCAGGTCCTGATCGCGGAACGCGGTATACCAGACCTCGGTTTCGCCGGTGTAGGGCGTCAGGATCGTGCCCTGCACCTTGTGCAGCAGCGCGGTCAGGATGATGCCGTTGTTATTGGCGGTGAAGATCTCGACACGACCCTGGCCGCGTTCATACAGCCCCTCGAACATGCCCTTTTCGGGATTATAAAGCTCGATGATCGCTTCATACAGGACATCGGTATAGTCGGTGTCCCAAAGAGCCCACAGCCCGAGCGCCGCCTTGGCGGCAACCGCGGCATGGTCGGGCACATAATCCCCGCGCGGCGTAACCGTGTTCCAGGGATAGCCGTCGGAAAAGATCGTGTCATATGTGAAATACGGCGGCCCCTTGACGTTATGTTCCGACCGCGCCGTCATATAGCCGGTTTGCCGCCAGCGGTTTTCCTGAACCTCGTAGATGCGGTCGGCGAATTCGGCGCGCCAGCCATCGGAATGCAGCCAATCGGGGCTGGAGTCGTCCTGGGGCAGGTTGAAGCCCAGCTCCATCCCGTCCTGAAGGTAGCTTTCCGTCACCACGTAATTCTGTGAATGGAAAATGCGCGGATCGCGCCCGTCATAGGGCACGGATACACCAAAGATCGACGCGGTCAGAAACGGTTCCGCCCGGTGCGCCAGAATGGGCTGAAACCCCCACAAGGCAAAACCCTTGGCGGCATATTCCTCGTAACCCAGCCGCCCTTCCTGGGCGTAGACGGTATTGCCGGTTTCCCGATCGACATAAGAGCCGTGAAGCAGGCCCTCGTCGTCAACGACATTACTGAAATCCCATTTCAACAGTACCGAATCGATTGTGTTGCTGAAATGCGGATAGCGATTCTTCAGAATTCGCATCCAGACCAGAAACCGCCCGATATCCAGCGCCGAAAACCCGATTTCACCGGGCTTGTTGGTATAGTCGACCTTTTCGCCGGTCTTCGTGTGATAAACCTTGTTGGGCAATTCCTTTCGGAACAGTTCCAGCCCCTTGATCGTTGTCAAAAGCTGCAGAATTCGCTGGTCGAATTCGGGCTTTTCGATCAGGCACAACTCGTAAGCGGCCACAGCGCCGGCAACATAGCTGGCGGTGTCCCACATGGTGGTCGACGGATAATTGCCAACCGAATTGGCAAGGCCGGTGGTTTCCTGAGTGAATTGTTCGAAATAGTGCCAGGCAACGCGGGCGGCGCGAAGCTCGCGCTCGTTCAGAAAGCCGCGCCGGTCGCGATAGGGGCGGACATATTCGTTGCGGCGGGTATAGCCGACGCGCTGGTCGAGCCCGCGATCCAGCCGTTCAAAATAATTGTCGGGCATCTCGCACATGCGGGGCGGCTTTACACGCCTTTCGGTCTCGTCCACCATCGACGTGGTCATCGTGGCCAGATTGCCGCGCATCAGGGCGGGAATACGGTCAAGGTCGCCGCCGGCGATGATTGGCGTAATCTCTTCCTCTTGCTTCAGCAGCATTGTCCGGGCCACTGAACCGACGCTCCAGGTGGCGCCCGCAAGCAGGACGGCGGAGCCGCACAGGGCGGCCAGTCCAAATTGGGCGCCCCTGCGAGAAGAGCCGGTTTTCTTCGTCATGTCTCACCCGGTCATTGCGGCGAATACCCAACTCATAGGCCGGTCCGGGTTAAGAAACGGACAATCGGAGACAGGGGAATTCCTGGCCGGGCATAAGTGTCTGTTAATTGGAAGCACCTAGGAGTGGAGCCGTCAGCAATGGATGGGCAAGATGGCACACGGCGATTCCGAAACACCCGGCAATCTCTTTCCGATGGAAGAGGCGGGACAACTGAACCTTGAGGGCGTCGATCGGCGTTCGCCCGGTTGGGCGCGCGCAATCAGCGGCATCTTTGCGGTGCTGATCGGGCTTTGCTGGCTGGCCGCGGCCCTGTCGGCGCTGTTCTTCCAGTCGCTGGTGGCCGAACAGGGCGAGCTGGGGCTTGCGCCGGTGCTTCTGGCCATCGTCGCGGTGCCGATCCTTGGCGCCATCGGCCTGGATTATGCCCATGCGCGGGCCATGGCAGGGTTCCGCAGCGAGCGGCGCAAGACCTTTGTCCGCGTGCAGGGATGGATGGGCCTGATCGTTGCCTTGGCCTTCGGGCTGGTGCATCCGCTGTTGCTGTTTCCCGTTCTGGTCGCCGGTCTGCTTGGGGTGGCGGTCTTCTGGCTGCTGAGCCGGTTTGGTGGCCGCGAATCCGCGTGGGATTTTCGGCCGGCCGAGGCGGTGCCAGTGCTTGCCGGGCGCGATCTTGAAGGTCTGAGGCTTGCCCGGACCGATTTTGACGAACACACGCTCGCGGGGGCGGTTCAGACTTCGCTGACATGGTTGTCAGTGGCCGCGTCTTTGGCGGCGGGCAGCTGGCTTTCGGCGACCGGCGTGCTGGAACCGGCGGCGGTGGCGGCCATTGGCCTGATCACCTTTGGGGCCGCCGGCAGCGCGCTGAAAGCGCTGCGCACGATGCGGTCAGCCAGCGCCGGGGCAGACGCGCCGGCCCGCGTTTTGCGCCATGAACTGGACGAGCCGGACGAGATTGAAGCCGGCGGGTTGCTGGTGTCGGCGCTGGATCTGTCGGTCGGCGCGCAAAAGTTGTTGTCCGACGTGTCATTCGCCGTTCCGGCAGGGTCGATCACCGGCCTGGTGGGGGACAGCGGCGCCGGAAAATCCATGCTGCTGCAGGTGTTGGCCGATCCATTCTCGATTGCCATGGCCGAGGTCAGGGGCCACGTGTCGGTTCATGGCGACGATCTGTGGCAGCGCGGCCGCGGGCCGCGCCGCGTCACGGCGGTCTATCTCCCGCCCGCTCCCCTTGTGCTTCCCGCATCCGGCGAAGACAATCTCGCCTGTTTCCACGACAGCACGGCAAAGGCTCGTGGGCGGCAAATTCTGGAAAAGCTGGTGTTTTCGGCCGACCTGGTCGACCGGATCTGCGACGGACCGGCCGACCTGCTGCCAGACATGCAGAAAAAATCTCTTGCCCTGGCACGTGCGCTGCTGTTGGCCCCGGATGTCTATTTGCTCGACCGGCCCGAAGACGGTCTGCATGACCGCCAGATCACCGCGCTGCAAGAGCGGCTGCGCCACGAGGTAAGGCTGGGCCGGTCGGTGGTGATCGTCAGCCAGAACCGCGGCTTGATGGAAATGTGCGACCGGCTGATCGTGATGCAGGCGGGTCGGGTCGTCGATTTCGGCGAAGCGGCGGAAACAAGGGCCCGGCTTGATAACGGTTGGTCGCGCCTTGTCGCGGCCCGCAGCCTGGATACCGAAGATAACCTGGAAAGCTGGGTGCGCGGCCATTTCCGCCGGCGTGGGGACGAGGCCAACCGTCGCAAGGTATGCCTGGTCGCGTCCGAGCTGCTGGCTTTCAGCTGCCAAAGCGCCAACGCCATGGGCAAGGAAAACCTGGCATTCGAATTCAAGCATTTCGAGGGGCATTGCATCTTGCGGCTTGAGGATGGCGGGGTTCCGGTAAGCTCGGCGCAACTGCAGAACGCACGCCGGCAACTGGCCAAGGGCGAAAGGAACGCCCGCAAATCTCCGCTGGCCGTCGTGTTGCGGGAATCCATCGAGATCGAGGTGTCATCGCAATTGGACAAGCGTCAGTTGACGGTCAGGATCGCCACCTACGACCCCAGAAAATCGGCAGCGCAGGGCGCAGGGCAGGATGCGGCGCGTCAAGGCTGAAACCCGGGTGCGGCGGCATGCCGGCGGCGGCCCCGGGCTGACGGGGCTGGCCCTGGGTCTTTTGAGCCTGGGGCTGTTCCTTGGTGTCGTGGGGCAGCTTGGCCTGTTGCTCGGCGGGCTCGAATTCCAGTCCTCGCGCGAGTTTCTGGGCCGGATCAGGCCAACCGACGGGCCGTCGGTCGTGTCGCTGCCCGCTGACGCGCCACTGGAGCGGATGCATGTGCAATATGGCGACCGGGTCTATCAGGGCGAAACCGTCGCGACACTCGACACGGCGGTTCTGGACTCGACGGTCTATGCCGTCGACCTGCGTCTGTTGGCGGACCGGTTCGAGCGTCAGTGCCTCTTGTCGGGGTCAATCCCAGAGGCGCAGCTTCTGGCCGCGCTTGACGAAGATGCCCGCGCCGCCGCCGATCTCGCCTTGGCCCGGTGCGCGGCCATCGGCACTGACGATGTCGACATGGCGGCAAGGCTGACGGCCCGGGCGGCCCGCAAGCTGGGCGAACGCGCGCGGCTGACCGCGCACCGCGACCGGATGGCAAAGGCCGCGGGCGTTACGCCGGCTGGCCGGGCGACGGTTGATCTGTTTCTGGATGTCGCGTCGATCCTGCTTGAACGCGAGCATGCCGACCTGCTTGACCGGCGGGCGGTGCATCTGGCCGCCGCCGCGGCGCAGACGCTTGCGCGGGCCAACGCCCTGGACGCGGAAATTCTCTTGCTGCAGACCCGCCTTGACCGGTTGGAGGCGCTCAGAAAGGCGCCGCGGCTGCTTGCGCCCGAAAGCGGCACCATCGGGCGCATGCGCCCGGTCCCGGCCGGGCAAATGGCGCATGACGATGTTGAAATCGTCGAGATCACGCCGGAAAGGCAGCAGATTTTCGAGGTTCAGTTCCTGGTGCCGACGTCAGGGGCCGACCGCCTCAGACCAGGACAGATGGTGACGTTCCGGCTGTTGGGCGACATCGACGCCGGGCGCAGCTTTGCCGGGCGGGTGGCTGGGTTGTCACCAGCGCCCGGCGGTGATGTGGCTGTTCAGGTGACCCCGACGGCGGAAAGCCTGGCTGTCCTTTCGGACCCCGACAACAGGCTGGCGCTGCGCGGGCCCGACACGGCATCGATGATCCGCGTCGGGATGGGCACGCGCAATCTGGGCGCGGCTCTGGTGGGCGAAATGCGGCGCCTGATACCGGGGGCGTTCAGGCTTTAGGCTGCGCGCGGGTCCGTTCGGCGGAAAGCGCCTGCATCTGCAAATCGAAGCCGTCCTGGATATGGGCGATAAAGGCTTCCAGAGCACCGCCGCGATCGCCGGTCTCGATGACGTCGACCAGTCGCATGTGGTCACCGAGGCTTTGCGACAAATCGACATTCTCGATGGCAGCGAACAGGTGAAAGGCCATGGCCTTGCCCCAGATGATGTCGAACATCTCCAACAGGAACCTGTTGCCGGCCAGTTCGACGAATTTCCGGTGGATGTTGCGGTTGGCGTCGAAATAGGCCCGCGCGTCGCCGCCCTGTATCTGTTCCTCGGACGCGATGTGGCTGCGCAATCCGGCCACGGTTTCGGCGTTGACATGCGCGGCAAGGATACGGGCGGCCTGACCTTCTACCGCGGCCCGTGCCTGGTAAAGCTCGCGAATTTCCGCGTCGTCCATCTGGTACAGCCGGAACGAGCCGCGATTTGACACCACCAGCACGCCTTCCTGCTCCAGCCGCATCAGCGCCTCGCGCACCGGCGTGCGGCTGATCTGCAACTCGGCGGCCAGCTTTTCCTGGACAAGGCGGTCGTCGGGGCCAATCTCGCGCCGCATGATGGCGTCGATCAACTGGTCGTAAACTTCGTCGGCCAATCGACGCCGGGCCGGCTGAATGCTTTTCAATGCCACTGCACGGTCCTTTGTATTTCTGGATACAGTATCCAAAATACAGCATACGGACAACAACAGATTCGGCTTGACCGGTTCGGATACTGTATACAGTATACGTTAGGGGAGGATTGCCATGTGTGGAATTGCGGGGCGCATCCTGAATGCGCCGGGCCGGGTCGGGCAAGACCTGGTCGAGTTGATGGAAGCCCAGAAACATCGCGGCGCCGATTCAACTGGCTTCGCGGTCTACGGCGTGCCGCGCGAAACCGGCTTTGTCCTGCGTGGCATGGGCTTTGACAAGGCATCGATGGATGCCGATCTTGAAAATTTCGCACAGGTCCTGCGCGATCACGGCAGCGATCTGCTGGCCGAGCCGCGGATCGTGACCGACAGCCACCGCCATTATTGTTTTCGCATGGAGATCTCGGACCCCGACGACATGACGGCCTGGGTCGCCGACGCCGACGACCTGAGCGGCCGGATCGAGATTCAAAGCTGCGGCCGGTCGCTGGAAATCATCAAGGATGTCGGCGGTGCGCGTGCCGTGGCCGACAAGCACGGGGTGCGCGACATGATCGGCACCCACGGCCTTGGCCACGCGCGGCTGGCCACGGAAAGCTCGGTTTTGCCCAACGCCTCGCACCCCTTCTGGGCCCGGCCATTTTCGGATGTCGCCATCGTTCACAACGGCCAGATCACCGACTATTTCACCTGGCGCGACCGCCTGACCCGGGCTGGCTATCGCTTTCTGACCGAGAATGACAGCGAGCTGATCGCGGTCTGGGTGTCCGACCAGATGAAGGCCGGCCTGACCATCGAACAGGCCCTGAAAAAGTCGATCACCTCGATCGACGGCGTCTTCACCTACATGATCGCGCGCCCCGAAGGCATTGGCTTTGCCAAGGATCGGTTCGCGATGAAGCCGCTGGTGGTGATCGACCGCAATGGCGAACTGGCGGCGGCAACCGAAGAACAGGCGGTGCGTCGGGTCTACCGCGACGAGGGCGACGTGATCAATTTCGACGGCCCGGCCATGTACGGCATCTGGGGTGTCGGCAACCGAAGGGTCGCTGCGTAATGGGTAAGTCAAGCCACTTTTTTGTTCGGATCGAAGGCCTCGCGGCATGAGCGCGGTGGTCATCGACGTGGGCGACCGGCCCATTCGCGAGGTGCACCAGGACATCATGGCCGCCTGCGAAACCGGCCAGCCGGTCCGCGTGGTCAACGCCCTGTCACGCCACAATCTGGGGATCGGGTTGCCACCGGGCGTCGACATCAGCTTTGACGGATCGGTCGGCTATTTCTGTGGCGGGCTGAACACCGGCGCCCGCATCCGGATCGAGCGCAACTGCGGCTGGGCCCTGGGCGAAGGCATGGCCAGCGGCCATATCGAGGTTGGCGGCCGCGCCGGCATGTCGTGCGGCGCGGCGATGATCGGCGGCACCATCCATGTCAAGGGCGATGCCGGCCCGCGGGTCGGCGCCGCGATGAAGGGCGGCAACATCATCGTCGAGGGCAAGATCGGCTATCAGTCGGGCTTCATGGCCCATTCGGGCAAGATCATCGCCCTGGGCGGCGCGGGCGACAGCTGTGCCGATGCCCTTTGGCAGGGCGAGGTCTGGGTTGCCGGCGACGTCGACAGCGTGGGCGTCGACGTGCAATTGCTGGAACCGACAGCCGAACAGGTGGCCGAGGTTGACGCCATTCTTGAACCGCTTGGGCTGGTCGACAGTTCGCGCAACTGGCGGCGGATGATATCGGGCCAGCGCCTTTGGTATTTTGAATCGAGGGATGCAACCGCATGGCTCATGATCTGACGAAACCCTACGAATATCCGTTCACATTGCCGCCAGAAGACGAGATCCGCTTTCGCGACGAGGGCGCGATCGAGGGCCGTCCCGCCGGGGTGCCGTCGTCCTATGATGTCGGCGGGTCGACGCGCTGGACGCCGGAAGCCATTTCCGAGGTGCACGCGCTGGCGCAACTGGGCCGATATCAGGTGCGCGGCTATAACACCTTCAACAAGCAGATGCCGACGTTCGACGACCTGACATTCGTGCCGGCAACGATGACGCGCCTGCCGCTTGAGGGGTATCGCGAAAGTTGCGACACGACGACGGTTCTGGGCGGCGGCCGGGGCATTGTCGAGCGTCCGCTGGAGCTGAAGATTCCGATCTATATCGCGTCGATGTCCTTCGGCGCCCTGTCAGCCAGCGCCAAGGCGTCGCTGGGGCATGGGGCCTCGAAGGTGGGCACGATGACCTGCACCGGCGAAGGCGGGATGCTGGAGGAAGAGCGTGCGGCCTCGCAACGGCTGCTGTACCAGATGTCGCCGGCACGCTATGGCGTCGATCTTGACCATCTGCGGCGCGCCGATGCGCTGGAAATCGTGGTGGGGCAGGGGGCCAAGCCGGGCACCGGCGGGCTGCTTTTGGGGATGAAGGTGTCGCCGCGCGTGTCGAAGATGCGCACGCTGCCCGAGGGCGTGGACCAGCGGTCGACCATCCGGCACCCCGATTTTCTGGGCGCCGACGACCTGGCCGTGAAGATCGAAGAGTTGCGCATCGCGACCAATTTTCAGGTGCCGATCTTCATCAAGATGGGCGCCACGCGGCCGCGTTTCGACGTGGCGGTGGCCGCCAAGGCCGGGGCCGATGTCGTCGTGGTCGACGGGGCCGAAGGCGGCACCGGCGCCTCGCCCGAGATGCTGTTGAACCACACCGGCATTCCGACGATGAGCGCCATTCGCGCCGCACGCGAATCGCTGGACGAATGCGGCATGACCGGCAAGGTCAGCCTGGTCGCGGCCGGGGGTATCCGGTCGGGCGTGGATGCCGCGAAATGCCTGGCCCTGGGCGCCGACGCGGTGATGATCGGCAATGCCGCGATGATCGCGCTGGGCTGCAATTCGCCGCGCTATGGCGAAGACTACGCCGCGCTGGGCACCTCGCCCGGGGCCTGCCACCATTGCCACACCGGGTTGTGCCCGGTGGGCGTGGCCACACAGGACCCGCGGCTTGAAGCGCGGATGAACCCCCATGCCGGGGCCGAACGCATCGCGCGCTATCTGACAGCCATGACAATGGAGATCACGGCGCTGGCCAAGGCCTGTGGCAAGTCGTCGGTCCACAATCTCGAAACCGAAGACCTGCGCGCCCTGTCCTTCGAGGCGTCGGCCTTCACCGGGGTCAAGATGGCGGGGATCGACCGGGCCTTCGATTGGTAACCGGCGCGCGCGCAGTTTCCGGCCGGGTGGATGTCGTTGGCGCCGGCGTCATGGGGGCGTCGGTGGCCTTCCGGCTTGGCCGCCCTGGGCGCGGAAGGGGTGCGGTCTTTGATCGTGCTGGCCTGCTGGGCGTGAAGAGCCTTGCATGTCGGTGGCGTTTCCGGGCGATTTTTCTGCGAAAAATCGGGCCAGTATTTCGCAGAAAACCTGTAGGGGCGCTGCCCCTCTGCGCGGTTCCCGCGCATTCACCCCGGGATATTTTCGCCAAGATGATGGGCATGGCCTGACGCTGGCGCCGGCGGTTGGGCAGGGGATGGCCCGGTCGGCGCTTGACCTGGCGCCCCTATTCGATATCCGCCCCCTCAGGCCGGGGGCTTTGACGATGGTGCGCGGATGTTCGTGACCTGAGGACCGGGGAGAGGGCGTGATGAAGATTGCGGTGCTGGATTTCACGCGGCAGACCGGCGACGCCTTTGCCGATGTACCGACGGTGGGCGAGACCCTGATCGACTGGCTGGCGCCGGCCATGCCTGCGGCGCAGCTTGTCGTTGTGCCCGTGGCCTATGGCGCGGCGCTGCCGTCGCCCGGGGATTTCGACGGCTATCTGTTAAGCGGATCCGAGCTTGGGGTTTATGATGCGCCGGCCTGGATGGCGCCAACGCGGGCCTTTCTGCGGGCGGCACGGGCAGCGGGCAAGCCGATGTTCGGCATCTGTTTTGGCCACCAGTTGATGGCTGACGAATTTGGCGGCAAGGCCGAAAAGGCGGCGTGCGGCAACCAGATCGGCGTGCGGCGTTACGAGATGGGCGGCGCCGCGTTCGACACTCAGGTCTGGCACGGGGATCAGGTGACACGGGTGCCGCCGGGCGCAACGGTCGCCGGGCGGGCGGCCTATTGCCCGGTTGGCGCGCTTGTTTACGATTTCCCGGCCATGTCGGTGCAGTTTCACCCCGAATACAGCCGTGAACGGCTGGAAGAGTTGTGGGGTATCCTGGCCGACGAGCTTGACAGCGACGAGGTGGCGGCGGCGCTGGCCTCGCAAGAGGGGGTGTCGGTCAGCAAGTCGCTGATGGCGCGCGAGGCCGCCGATTTCTTCTGCCGCCACGTGCGGGGCGAAACTTGACCAAGATCAAGGCGCGGTCGGCTCCGGCCGGGTATTCTGGATCCAGTATCCAGACAAAAGGGGCCGCACCGATGACACTTCGCTCGCACATCCAGACCATCACCCGCCGCTTTACCCGGCGCGAACGGCCGACGGCGCTGGACCTGATGGACATGGGGCTGACCCGGTCAGAGTTTTCCATCCTGCAAAACGCCCGGCGTGAAACCCGGGCGCAAATGGAGGCGATGGCGTCGCAGTTTGGTCTTGCCACGGGTGACCTGGGCGCCGACCGCTGGCAAGAATTGGATGTCTCGCTGGTCTGCGCCCAATGCCGCGATGCCGGGCGCTGCGAGAAATTCCTTGCCGGGCATGGTGGGTTCGCGGCCGAGGATTGTCCGAACGCGGTCACTTA
>Ga0209992_10003081_pt1 | contig 14460 bp, 10 predicted proteins | sample 2SBtaG_2_FD_182564 | JGI IMG/M metagenome (GOLD analysis project Ga0209992, IMG submission 182564) | Deep subsurface microbial communities from Kolumbo volcano to uncover new lineages of life (NeLLi) - 2SBTROV12_ACTIVE470 metaG (SPAdes)... | ecosystem: Environmental > Aquatic > Marine >... | reverse complement strand
TCAAGGCCAGGTGGACTGAGTGTTGTCAATCCTACAACGGCTGCTATTGTGTCAAATATTGTTGATGGTGACGGCACTCCCGCAGCAGATATCATCGCTGGCGCACTTGGAGAAATGAAGGCAGTCGCTCTTGAAATGGGAGTTGATGACGAATTAATCAAAGGCCATATAATCCAAGAAGAGAGTGAAGATGTCACCCTTGACAGCCGCTTTACAGTAACCTCAACTTCTGATGAGATGGAAGTCATTGACCTCACCCCCTCAACTGTGGAAACAAGTGATTCCCTCATCCAAGATACAAATGACTCTGATAATGATGAATTAGGTTGGTTGGATGATTCACCATGGAATGAAGATAATGTCACAGTTGATTCTGCCAAGATTGCTGCGCCTGAGAAGAAGGAAAAACCTTCCTTGCCAAGTCTCCCGAGAACAGCCACTAGCCAACCTAAACGGGAACCACAGGTTGTTGAGGTAAAGCCACCCCCTGTTCAGAACAAATACGTGAAACCGGTCGAGCCACCATCTGTCGCACAGGTCAAAGAGGCGCAGAGTGGAGCCATGCCGACCCGACCTAGCGGGCTTCCCAATAAAGCAGAATTTGACATCGAGTTGAATACTTGGACTCTGTTTGGAAGACCAATCGAGTTTTCAGATTCACCGCAAATCCCTGTGGTTCAAAACGAACAGATTACGACTCCTACAGGCTCGACTAGTACTCGTCAGCCACCATCGCTTCCAACGATGCCATCTCCTCCAAAAAAGGAATCTAAACCAAAACCTCGTCTTCCCTCCATCCCTCAAATATGATGGGGGAGAGCCTCCTCGGAGTCAGTGATGTCAGTTGCTGGGACAGAAAACTTGGCCCGCGACTTAGAGTCTCTACTTGACAGTGAACAAGGCGAGATGCTGAGTTCAGCAAGTGATTTTTTCAGAACCAGAGTAAAACGGTTTGCAATGACATTTTTCGTTGGCATGATTGTTGGTTATCCAATTGCAGGAATGGTCTTAACATGGTTACTCAACCAGGCACATTTAGTACCAAATGAAGTTTCTATCGTGGTTTTACAGCCCTTGGAAGTAGTCATTCTTCAACTTAGGCTCGCTGCTCATTTTGCAGTCCTGTTAGTGGTTCTGTCAGTAACGTTTGAGGCAGCATTATTGGCCGCACGTAGTGAACAATTGAAGGCACGTTTAGATGGCGTAAATTTGTCGCGTTTTTCTTCATTCAGTAGTGTTATTTTGTCATTACTTTGTGCAATTTTATTGGGCATAGCAGGTATTTGGTATGTTGTCGATTTCTTACTTCCGATTTTGCTAGAATATCTGCAAGCAGATGCAGCAGCAATTGGAGCAACTACAACTTGGCAATTATCCGCTTGGATTGGATTCATTGCAGGCCTTTGCCTTGGGGCTGCCATTGGCTTCCAAGTCCCACTTGTAACCTTGATTTCCCTACGTGGAGGATTGGTTCAAAGAGAGACGTTGACCCAATTTAGACGGCACTTTTGGTTCGCCGGATTTTGTGTGGGAGCAATGCTTTCTCCACCTGACCCACTATCTATGTTCTTAGTCGCAGGTCCAATGCTAATTTTATTTGAAATCGCTCTCATCCTTGACCGAATATTCGGCTGAAAAATATCCAAAATTCGTTTGAAAAATTCAACATTCGTGCGAAAAGATTCAACATCTGTCGATTGTAGTCCAATTGCAATTGCCGTCATTAACCGAATATTCGGTTGAAAAAACATTCAAAATCCGTTTGAAAAAATCAACATTCGTGCGAAAAAATTCAACATCTGTTGATTGTAGCCCTATTGTAATCGCCGTCATTAACCGAACATTCGGATAAATAGATGCTCAACATGGGTTCATTGAAGTCCAATAGGGATTACCAATATTGACCTAATTCTCGAGTGAAAAATCATTCAACATCTGGTGATTGAATGCTATAATTATGATTTCAATCAGCGTTTGCTCGATTTTTTTCATCCTCTGCATTTGCTACCTCAATTCCATCTTCAACATCAACCCACCACATCAAAATCGTTCCAGTGATTATCAGCAGTGATAAGCTAGCAACAGCAACTCGGCTATCATACATGGTTGACATTGCACCATACATCAATGGCCCAATGAGTGCTGCGACTTTGCCAAAGAAGCCAAAGAAACCAAAGAACTCTGTGCTTCTTGATTCTGGAATCATTTTGCCAAATAAACTTCTAGCGAGGCCTTGGGACCCACCCATTAAGACTCCGGCAAGACATCCTAAGAGTAAGAATTGTAATGTCACACTTAGCCCAAGTGGAGCCCACACCAATTCTCTTGCTTTTATTCCAATCGCATCCAGTTTGCCATCACCTAAACTAGTAGGGTGGTCAACACCTAATGCAGTGCTTCCTTCTTCGTTTACACTCCCATTTACTGAAGCCGAAAATCGTGTATCATCTAACGAACTCATGAACAAAGACACTTCTTCTAGAGTAGCATTACCTACCCCATCTTCTTCAGTAGGTAAAAAGTGACCAAATTGAGATTGGAGAGATTGGTCAGAGGCACCTTCTCCTAGGACCTCATAGTCAAGCATTCTAACTTCGTAATGGTCATCTGCCCAGTCAAACTGGAAGTCATAATCCTCATGATTTTCAAGTTCTAATGGAGCAAAAGTAAGGGCACCACCAATCATGAAACACCAACCCACCAGAGCAACAGTTAGTGCTTGCTTGGTAGATGTTTTTCCAGCCAACCAGGTGAAAAAGTAAGCGGCTGGAAAACCCACAAATTGAATCACGACAATAGTCATGATTAGATCAGTGATTGAAAGTCCGAGGACCGCAATGCCATATACTCCTGCGAGTGATGTTACGCTGTTGATTCCGTCAATAAAGAAGAAATATGCAATCATGTAAATGAACAAGGTCTTGAATGAACGCCATTCACTCATTGTTTGCTTGAGTTCTTTTATGGCTAATTTGGTGGCTGAACCAACATTCAAGCCTGCAACCTCATTTTCAATTTCTGGTTCTGGTACGGTTGCAAATGTCCAAAACGCAAAGCCAAACCACCAAAGTCCTGAACTAGCCATACAAAATGGTATCACCCAACTTCCTGATACTCCCATCACTAGGCCCAAATGGAATACCAACAGTAAGCCCCCACCGAGATAGCCATATGCGTACGCTTTGTTTGAAATGCCATCCATCTGTTCTACTGAACCTTGATGAGGGAGCAAAGCGTTGTAGAAAACTCCTGCACCATTTAGACCAATATTGGCAAATAAAAACATTACAAATAGCCAAACCCATTGTAATGATATTGAAAATAATGGTGCTAGCGCTAATAACACAACAGAACCAGCACCTATCCAAGTTAAAATTTTCAACATTTTTACCTTGATTTTTGTTCTGTCTGCAATGACTCCGAATCCGGGACTCAATACTGCCACTAGCAGGGCTGCTCCAGTCACCGCCCAAGCCCAGAACGTATCGGAAGTCATTTCACCAAACATAGTGTTAATAGAAATTCCATTTGCTTCTAAGAATAGATAAGAAAACCAAGCCGGGAGAATAGCGGTTGTAACACTAGTTTCAAACGCAGACTTTCCCCAATCATACATGCAGTAGCCACGGATTTGTTTTGAATTGTCATCAGTTTCGGACTCAACTATTTCCTCAACCGAGGTAGCAGCATCACCCACAGATTGAATGACATCCCCGATGATTATTGAGTCCTGAACTGTGAGATTCTGACCACCTTTTTTAGACCCATCAGAATCAGAAATTCCACTGCCTTCGCTATCCGCCATGTCTCTTCGACGTAGCGCACAGGCTATGATGCTTCACCAATCCAATTCCACACCCCCCTGAATTAAAATGTGGAACCTGTAACCGAGGTTAAGGGGGAGTGAGTTTGACTTGGGAACAACCGAGGCAAAATTCTGTAGAAGCACTTTGTTATGGCATCAATCATTTTGATGGTGTTGAGTTTGACCTCCGAGTTTCTTCTGATGGCATGTTAATGTTACATCACGACAATGTCACAATAAATGGTGATTACTTTGAACTTTTGAGCAGTGATGAACTGAAGCCTTTTTCAGATAGATTTGATGATTTACTAGCCAGAAAAGATTTCACAGGCCCTTGGCAAGAACAGGGAAAAACTGTTTGCATTGAACTAAAATCGCCACATCCAAGCAGTGGTGTTGGCGGTGGTTGGAGAGGTGGTTTGAAGCGGGTTGAATACATTGCATCTATGATTAAGATGGTTGATGAAGCGATATCTGAATTTGAACTGCCTGAAGGAACAACTGTTCTATATTCGTTTGACAAAAAATTCCTACCTGCTGTCAAATCAGCAGGCTGGAATCATCCCAAGGCCCGCCTAATGCCTACCTTGAGAGAATGGGGCTCTGGTAAGTTGCAACGAGCAATCGCCGCACCATCTTTCATCGCTCATTCTCTACCCCGATTAATGCGTAAACACCAGAGATGGGGGGCTCCAATGATTCCCTGCACCCTAGATTATCTTCATGGTATGAATCGACACCTAACTCTTGGTACCACCGTCGCCCTAACAGGTAAAGGATTAGAAAAATTCACCAAAGCAAGAAAGGGATTCCCTGCCTTTGTTTGGCCTGTCAGAGTTGCTAACGAAAAGGCGGTTCTTGATGCTGGACTCACTGCTCTGACTGACGATGCATCTCCTGAAATCACTCATCTTCCTGATGGCTCACCTAGGTTAACTAGGCCAGCTAGTGAACCGCTTTTTGACGGACAACATATTCCATGGCATGAGATGACAAAGAATAGTAGGAAAGAATTCCTTTCTGCCCAAAGGACTCGCTGGCAATGGAGTCGGAGTATAGATGAATTAGTAGATTCAAGTGATGCGAACCAAATCCCGTGGGAAGTACCACGAGTTGTGGGTCATCGTGGTGCCGGAAAAACCAACTTGAAGTGACCGGTGAGTTGAATTTACTCAAGCCTCTGAACGTGTTGATCACGAAAAACCAACTTGAAGTGACCGTTGAGTTGAATTTACTCAAGCCTCTGAACAGGTTGGTCACGACCATAATATTTAGGTCGATAAATTGGTACTCCACGACCACCTCTCGCCTTACGTTCATCGAGAATTTGTGCACTAATTCCAGCAATTCTCGCCCAACCAAAAAACGTTGTGAAATACTCCGGTTTATGGAATCCTACAGCATGCAATAGTGTACCCGAAGCAACATCAACATTTGCAAAAGGATTGCTTATCTTTGGATTTTCACCGAGAACTTTTGGCGCAATTTCCCGCAACACCTTCACAATTTTGAAATTGTCATCATCTGGACAAACCTCCATCCCCAATGCTATTTGAGCAGCGGCTCTAGGGTCTTCAGCCCTAAGCACTGCATGTCCAAAACCGTAAACAGGGCGCTTCGCTGCTAATTCACTTCGAACGAATTTTTCTACCTTTTCTGGGTCAGAGGTCCCAATTCGCTGAATAAACTCGAGACATGACTGATTAGCTCGGCCGTGCAATGGTCCTGAAAGAGCATTCATCGCACTTGACATTGAGGCGTACAAACTTGCCTTGCCACTAGCGACACACTTTCCCGAAAAAGTGGATAGGTTTCCCCCCCCATGGTCCATGTGAAGAACCAAGAAAGTACGAAGAACACGAATCATGTTCTCGGATTCTTTCCCAGACACACCCAAAAGATGAACAAAATTCTCAACCATTCCCTTTCCCGGCTCACTGCCTGATTCCGGTAATCCGTGACCACCTCGCAATAGGAAAATTGTTGCCATTAACTCAGGCATTCTTGCAATTAAATTGAGACCATCTTCTCGAATATCACCTGTTGTATCAGCGATTCCCAATGCTTGAATCCCAAGTGATAACCAATCCATCGGATGGCCGCTCCCAGGAGTTAGAGACTCAAGAACTCTGAGAGCACCGGTAGGCATCTCTTCAGCACGAGCAGCCATATCCTTGCGGAATTCTTGAGATTCATGGCGATTTGGTAAACGCTTTTCAAAAAGCAAGAAGATAATATCTTCGGGGTCCATATCTGCCAAATCTGTAATTGGATATCCAACATAGTGGACTCCTTTTATTTGGTCAACAAATGAAGTTCTGCATGTACCAACAGGAATTCCACGCAATCCAGTATCCAGGTGGCTGTCCTTAACTTCGAACAATGTTGGTTCATCCTCTTTGTCACTCATTTGACTCTCACCTTGTCCCGGAATTCACCTCACTCCAGTCATTGGTATAAGTGCAACGCATTCAGATTCATTAAATTCATCAACTGAATAATCAAGATTGTAATTTTATTTCAAGGCTTGATAGGCAGAACAATTACAGCCAATTAGTCAACCCCCCCAACTGATAAGATGTCTCGGTGGAAGCGAAGATTTGCCAGCAAAGAGGCTCCTTGGTGGGAAAGTGGAGTCAATTTCATTTGTGTTCCAGATTGTGGGCGCTGTTGTGATGAACCGGGCGGAATTGTGTATCTTTCACGCGAAGATGCAGAAAGAATTGCGAACCACTTCCAAGTGAGTTTAAAACAATGGCTGGCAGAGAATTGTCGGACGAGTTTTGATGGCAGATTTGTTCTAGAATCAAAGCCAGAGGATGGGCGATGTATTTACTTAACAGGTGAAAAGATGTGCAGTATTTACGAAGTCAAACCGGCCCAATGTTCAGCCTTTCCATTTTGGCGAGAAAACCTTGTTTCTGGCCGGTCTTGGGAGAAAACAAAAGAACTCTGCCCCGGGATTGACCATGTCGATGCAATCGAAATCAAAGGTGACTTTATCAAGTTGAATTTAGAAGCAGACCGGATTGCAGAAAAAGGATTTAGATTCATCTAAATCTATTGAAATTATTTTTGTGAAAATCCTGATTCCTACGAGTTGAATTCATTACTCATTTCATCTGGGTCAGAAGTTTGCAGGACTACCAACGGTCGTAATGGAGTTTTTTCTTCTGACTCCGTTTCAGTAGGGTTTAGAATTACTACCGGCCGCAAGGTAGTTGTAGATTCCAACAAATCATCAGCAGATACAGATTCCCCATCAATATTCCACTCAGTGGTAGGAATATATTCCTCAATGCTGCCTGCCTGATAAGGCCGTTCTGGCTTGGTGCGTTCCTTCAAAGATTCACCAGCACCTAATCTTGAAATACGTGACAATTTACGTTCAATTTCAAGCATTTTATCAGCCATTTCAACTAGTTCTTTAGGCTCAGCATCCTCTATTTTACTGGATATTTCTTCCATTTCTCCATGCAAGGAAAATAATTCATCTTGGTGCCTTCGAAGTCTAGACTCAAGCCTATCAAGGAATCCTTCACTCATCAAATCAATATTAGGAATCTCTGCCCTAGGTTCTTCCAATGTTGTGGGAAGACCTGACAATTCAATTCGTTCCCGTGCATCTTCAAGTGCACTTTTCTCACGGCCAAGGTGCCTATCAATTAGAGAATCAACTGCATCTTTACTAGTATCTGGCATTAACTCAGGTGGCTGATAATCGTCCACTACCGATTCTAATTCACTAATTAAATCTACATTCGGTTGTTGCTCTTTCGGCAAAACATGGTCAAGTACCTCACGGACAATTCGTTGACCTGTCCTCTCAGTATCCCAAGTGATTAGCCCATCATCACCTCTCATGACCAACTCTTCTCCTGAAAGGATTGTTGCGATATCGTCTACCCCGAAGGGTTCTGCACCCGCCTCAATTGCTAGTGCTACCGCCTCAAAACCTGACATCGCCAAACTCCAATCACCATTCGACTCAACTGCAATTACTCGTAATTGTTCATCAGATAAAGAGAGACTTCGAACTAATGATTGGGTTCTCATGAAAAGAACCATTGTCATAACATCTGGAGCCTCCATCTTGACTTCAACCGATGACCTGAGTGCACCACCTAATATTCCGGAATAATTGCGGTTTTCACTTGACGTTATCACCACTTGGACTCCAAAATTTAGACAACTGTCGATGATTATACCTAAATCTTGTTCTCTTGCACTGCTGAGTAACTGGATATCATCAATAAGTAGAGCACTACAACCTTGAATCGCTTCGGACCAATCATCGCTTAATTGAGATGGGAAGGAACCTCCAACAATTATTCTGACTTCACCTTCAGGTGACCTAGTATACATTGATGTTCCAATTGCTCTGAGAAGGTGACTTTTCCCGACACCATCTTCGCCAATAATGATGAGAGGATTTGCTCGTTGGGAAGGATGAGTTATCACTTCATTTCCCGCAGTACTAGCCAATCGATTGTTAGGACCAACTTGCCAATTCCCCCAACTGAAGTTTTGGTTAGGTGTGTAAATGGGAGGCCATTGAGGTCGACCTAACGCCAACTCTTCTGGCACCATATTCAACGGTGATTCAAGTGGGGGTGTATCTGCGCCTGTAAGTTGAGAATGATGTAAGCGAGCAGATTCACTGGGTCTAGAATAGCCTCTTTGTTCTGAAAGAACATCCATCCACAATGGTGTTGAGGCTTTTCGGAGGTCTGAATCTTCAACATCTGCATTTACCCATGTTGGAATTTCAAGCGTTGTTGGAGGAGTGGCGCGCTCAATGTCAATCATAGGAGCCTCGGCTTCAACTCCTTCCCGCATTCTCTGTAGCCGCTCAGAGGCAATTGTACCAAAATCACCTGTTTTCTCTTTGACTGCGTTTGAAGTTGACAGTAGAAACGGGCCATCAAATGGATTACCCAGTGCAGGAGATTTAGCCGTTCGAATATATTTGTGAAGTGATGGTTGAGTAGGCTCCAAATCAGAACCATTTGGGTTATCACCTGATTTGGACAATAATCGCTTGCTTTTCTCCAATTGTTGTTGGAGAACTGTTCGTCTACTCATGCCCTTCACCAAACATCCTACATTAGTCATTAATTATCAATAATACTGGAACAATCAACCCTCAAAGTCATCTAACATCGATTGTATCTTTTCAATCTTCTCAAATTGGATGAGTTGCTTACGATATTTGGCAGCGACTGTTGGATTGATTACAGACTTGCCTTCTTGAACATTAATTCGAGTGATTAAATCATTTACAATTACTGATTTCTTCTCAAATTCAGTAAGCAATTTCAATCCCTCCTTTGAGTTTGCTTCAATGCGATCAACGAGTTGACGAATTGGGTGGCCTTTATCTGCCAAAGTATTGATTCTCTCAAGGATCTTCAAATCAATTCCAGACTTATTCACCATTTGTTTACGGTCGGCATAAAGAGCTTCTAACTCTGAACCAACTAACTTTTGTGTAAGAGTCTTTGATTTCTGTACACGAACAGCTGATTCTCTAGCAAGAGGGTTGGTTACCAAATCCGGAGCGAGTGAGGTCGGACCTTCTTCGGAAGCGCTAACCACCGCAGCACCCCATTGACGTGTGTTGGCACCAGAAATTGAAGCGGTTTTTGAAACTTTTACACCATGACGTAGAGACCTTGAATTGTCAACTGCAGCATTCATCCCACGTGTCTCAAGAACCTCCCAGTTCCTTTCTTCATTGGTCTCCCATTCACCAACTTCTCTAAATTCGTCCTTCTTGTAATTGAGCGCGGTTACCGAACTATCTATCGCTTCAAAACCAGAATCTTCTAATTGTCCCTCAAATTGCTTACTATTTTCAGCGGCATAATGCATTGATGCCTTTTCAAATTCTAATATGTCGGGTTTACGAGGCACGGTTATTCGCCTCTTTTGCTTGTTACGATAATTTACTGTAGGCTGATTTGGCCCAGTATATTCCGGTTCAACTGTTGGCTCTGAAATATTCTCAACATCAACAATCTCAGTCTCAACAAAATTATCTTCATCAGAATTATCTTCATCAAAATCCGTAACCTCAATTATTTCAGGAGTTGAGACCTCTTCTTGAGGAATGGTTGGTGGTTCATCACCCATATTAGCCGAAGGCGCGGTTGCCCAACTCGGAAGAGAGAAATCACCATCTTCATCGCCACTATGCTCGACCGTTTCTGGAGATTCATCATCAGGGATTATTTCTTGTGAAGTAATAGGTTCTGGTTCTACTTCTGATTTCATCTCATCAAGTAAAGAACGCGCTGAAAATGAGGTTTCGGGTTGAGTGAAATGAGCCGCCGTGACGGCAGGATTAACTTTTGTTGGTGGCTCTTGTGCCTGCTCGTCAGAGGAAAGAAGGCGTGACGCAGCAGCCTTGAAATCACCTTCTGCCTCTGTAACAATGTCAATTTTTTGTGGTTCTGGAATCCTTAACGATTCTGTTTCTTGACAGAATGAATGGCCTTCAACTACTGCTGGCCTCTGGGCCCATTCACTAATTGTGCCAGCACTTATCTGGTCACATTCTCTTAGCAATAATGAACGTTCACGCTGATCCCATACATCAAAATCAGCAGGAATTAACACCATGTTGTTGGAAGTTTGAATGCCATCAAATAAATTACGTAACATCCCTATCAATCGACTAAATCCATGGATTCCACTAAGATATTCAACTCCATCGAGAATAATTACTGCTCTTGATGAACCCCACAGGAATTCATCGCATTCTCGTCGGATTTCTTCTAGCCCGGGATTGACTGTTTCCACACCTTCAACATCTCTTTCACTAAGCCAGCGACACACTGAAGTTGGTAGTCCAAAATCATCAGAAATTCGCTTAGGTGGGCTACGTGACAACACCATGATAGGATGTCCGATAGCAGCAAGGTGCGCTACAACTCTAAACACAGAATCAGGAGTCTGTTCATCGATTAGATAACTACAACCGGATTCTAATTCTTCCCCTGGATTATATTCAATAACGTCTTCGAAATCATCCTCATCTGAATCATCTTCATCATCATCTAAGGTCTGTTCAGTCATCGTCCATTCGCGATTACGCTTTGACCGCCACCAATCAGAATCTCGCTTTGTATCAGTTATCCACCCCTTGGTTTTCTTGTCAGCATAATTGTCTGAACCAGAAAAATGCAACTTTGCCTCTGGATGTAAATCAGCAATCAATCCAAGATCAACATCTGTATGAACTGAAATCCGTGAATCATCCGCCGCAGCACATTTCCTCAATTCTTCCAAAGCTGTATGGCCCATCAATAATTCAGTTGACTCAAATAGAGCCATTTCTGGTGCCCCCTCTGAAATCACAAGTTGAGCAATGCTTACTGGATTAGTTGGTTGTTGAATCCTAATATAGCCGCTATCACCTTCTCTATCAAAGTCAATCAGGAGTAACTCAAGCACCCCTGAACCGCCTCTACGCACCTCCTTGGTGATGCCCTTGGGTAGTTCAGCCATGCCAATCCTCGGCCCTCGTCTTGCTTGACCCCCTCTTGAACGTGGCCCTTCACGTACGCGTACTATGGCCGATTCGCCAACTTACCTCAATTCACCGACCTAATTCTGTAGACCTGCAATAATAGTAAAAAAACAAACTTATTGGCTAGTGAATTTATTCACTAGGGCGTGATTAATCACTTGACATACCAAGAATCTGATGTCCGCGGCTAAACCAGCCCCAACCCTCAAGCACCCAAAGGTAAAGTTGGTTCAAAGTTTCATCATCAACTCCGGCTTTCTGAGCTACTCGCTTAATCAATTTCATCTCTTCATCAGTATATTCGCCATCGCAAGCAGCCATCAAAATTGTGTCACGCAAGAGGAGTTTTACTCCGTCAGGTGAAAGCGCGGCAAGATGGTAATCAACATCTATCCATTCACCAATTATTTCATTGAGCCTCTCTTTAACATCTCTTTGGTAAAGAAGAGAGGCTACCCGTGACTCATAAGCACTCATCTCTTCTTGGGAAAATTTCCCATCACAAGTTGCCGCAACTGCCAAAATAGTGGCATATGAAATCGCCTCGTCACCATCCATTTCCAACAACGTATCAGGAAGCATTAGTTGACGGAGAACACGTAACTGTCTTGAATACTCCCTACATAATTTAAGATGAAATATGCTAAAATCAAAATCATGTGTTGATGTCGTGGCAAAGTCACTCAATGTCACGAAAATTGAATGAAGTGGCTCCTCCTACGGATATTATGGATGACCTACCAGATGATGCTGTCTTGTGGTCGGTTAACTCTGAAATTGCCAAGGTTCAACGACAAAATATGTACAATGCTGTGTTGTTCACATTTACAGGTTTCTTTGCCATAATAATTTGTTTCAAAATCCTGTCTGTTTTTGGTTTAGACAATTTGATCATTCTTTTTATTCTCGCTGCAATTATCGCATTCATGCTGTGGAAAGAGCTTTCAAGAAATATCAGAAAGATGGCACTGCTAGACTTGGTTGCAATTGGAAGTGGACACCCATGGCATCCAAGTGAAAGCATGGAGAACAACTCAGTTTTTGTTTCAGATGGGGAATCATGGCACCTAATCCCACCAAAAGTTCGTATCTCACCTCAACCAGGTTCAGGGAATGAGAGCACTCTCCTGAAGAAAAATGATATGGATGGCAAAACCATGTTGCGATGGCAGCATCCACCTGACTCAATTACTCGTGGAATTCTATCACTAATCAATCAGGCTCTTTCTTTCCGTGATGCACAAGAAAGGGATTTCGACTCAGAAGACCCAATAGAAATGGCAAGAGAGAGAGAAGAATTGGAGTTTTACCCCGCAGAAAGAGTGTGGGAAGAAACAACACAGGGGTCGTTAGCACCCCAACCAGGAGCACTACTTCGCAAGATGAGAACACATAGTGCTGAAATCATCAAGAAAGATGACGAACAGTGATGCGCGCTCCCTGTTCAACGTGAATGTTAATGCTGTTCAGTCAGTAGGAATACAATATGGACTCGTGGCGCCAGCGATTGGAGTCGCTTGATGAAGCGCAAACTGAGATGCTCTTGGGCTCTCCAATGTCCCAGCGTTTTGCATCTTGGCCACTTTCTGTAAGTCATCCAGCGATTGTGGGAGCATTCTATGGTTTGCTGCTAACAGCCGCCTTGATTATTCCAATTGGATACCACCAACTTTGGGATTTTGAGTTGTGGTTTAGAGAAGTCGCCTTCAGAGGTTTGAGTATCGCCCTTGGATTAGCATTAGCAGGACAATTTTCATCCTTGATTAGCAAATTTTTCCAACGCCCACCAATAACACCACCAAGAACCGTACTTTTCACCATGCCTTTTGTTGGATTCATCATCTTGCTAGGTAGTTGGATGGATTTGGTCCCTCAAATCCCAGAGGCATTAGCGTGGTTGCTGATGCTTGCACCCGGGCCAATTTATGTGCATCTTTCTTGGGCTCCTCGTTACAGGATGCTAACGATGTTAGAAGATGGAAAAGACCCATTTGGCCCATCAAGAGTTGAACTTGGCCAAATGGAAATGGAGCAAGAACTTGTAGATGCTGTGAATGCCATTGATGATTAATCATCAAATTAAGTTCACAATTTTGCCAGCGGTTTCGTAAGCGATTAGAATCTCATCTAATTGCTCATCTGTCAATCCGGTTGACAATTGATTACGCACCCGCGCTTTATCTCTCGCTACCATCGGGAATACAATCGCACCGACAACAACTCCTAGTTTGCGCATCTCTGCTGACAACTGCTTTGCAACAGAAGATTCGCCACACATAACTGGAATAATAGGAGTTGTTGACATCCCTAAATCGAAACCTAGAGATTCCATTTCGCGACGGAATCTATCGGTGTTTTCCCACAACCTAGCATGATGCTCTGGTTCCTCCATCAACACCTCAACAGCTGCCTTTTGAGCCGCTGCAACCCCTGGTGGTTGACTCCCTGAGAGCAACCATGAACGAGAGTGATTCAATGCATGATTACGGACTTGTTCACTACCCGCAACTATTCCTCCTTGAACGCCAAGAGCCTTTGAGAAAGACCCAATTTCAAAATCAACCCGTCCCTGTAATTTGAAATGATCAACAATTCCTGCCCCACCATCACCCAAAACGCCCTCACCGTGACAATCGTCTACGAATACCATAGCCCCGTGCTCCTCGGCTAATTCGGTTATCTCGTCTAGAGGTGCAACATCTCCGTCCATTGAAAATACACCATCAGTAATGATTAGTTTGCGCTCACTTCCCGAGTGCTGACGAAGTACTTCTTCTAAAGCTCCAACATCGTTGTGCGGATAGACTGCGCGGCTTGCTTTGGTTAGGCGGACGCCATCAATAATTGAGCCGTGATTTAGTTCATCTGAGATGATAACATCCTGTTTCCCTGTAACCAAAGTAGGGATTAGTCCAACGTTTGCAGTATATCCTGCCGAATAGATTAGAGATGCTTCTACACCCTTGAATTCAGCGACTTTTTTCTCGGCTTCTAGGTGAATATCCATGGTGCCGCTGATGGCTCTAACTGAGCCACTTCCAACCCCGTATTCTTCTGTGGCTGCGATTGATGCGGCAACCACTTTTGGATGAGTAGTCAAATTCAGATAATTGTTGGCTGA
>Ga0209992_10003080_pt1 | contig 14473 bp, 10 predicted proteins | sample 2SBtaG_2_FD_182564 | JGI IMG/M metagenome (GOLD analysis project Ga0209992, IMG submission 182564) | Deep subsurface microbial communities from Kolumbo volcano to uncover new lineages of life (NeLLi) - 2SBTROV12_ACTIVE470 metaG (SPAdes)... | ecosystem: Environmental > Aquatic > Marine >... | reverse complement strand
TGGCACAAATTGAAGAAGCGGTGAGTATCTTGGGCGAGGGCGTTATTTCCACGAATCAGGTAGAGGTACACCCTTATCTTACTAATGAAAAAGTGCGTGCAGCGTGTGAGAAACACGGTATCACAGTAACAGGATATATGCCGTTTGCTGTTGGTAAAGTGCTAAAAGACGAGACCATCATCGCAATTGCAGATAAGCATGGTGTGAGCACTGCTGAGGTAGTGGTAGCCTGGGAGCTGGCCCATGGTTTAGTCACTATTCCATCGTCGACTAAACGCAAGAATCTGGAAACCAATTTCAAAGCGCTTGAACTTACATTAGGCGCTGACGATATCGCAAAGATTGACGCGCTAGATTGTGGCGACCGTCAAGCTAACCCAGATTTTTCACCTGCGTGGGACTAATCGGAAAAATCACTGTGTTAAGGAGCTTTTATGCAAGCTAACGTTTGGCAATTTGAACAAGCTGGCGCATCACTGGTAAAGCAGGTACGCGAGTTTTCTGAGCCGAAGGCAGGGCGTATTGTCGTGCGCAACTATGCTATTGGCATTAACCCAGTTGACTGGAAGTTTATCGATGATAACCCGCGCGACTGGGAAAAAGGGCATATTCCCGGTGTGGACGGTGCGGGTGTTGTTGTCGCTGTAGGTGAGGGCGTTGATAACAGTCTATTGGGTAAGCGTGTGGCTTACCATCATAGCCTAGGTGAAAACGGAAGCTTTGCCGATCATAGTGAAGTGTATGCTAGCCGTGTAATGGTCGTGCCGGAAAGCGTTGATTTTGCACTAGCTGCTGCGTTGCCATGTCCAATGCTTACTGCCTGGCAAGCGTTTAGTAAAGTGCCGGTCCGAAAAGGGGCTGACGTGTTAGTCAGCGGTATGGGCGCCGTTAACAAATTGCTGGCGCAAATGCTTTCTCAGGCCGGTTTTAATGTACATGTTATCTCAGGGAGCTTTTCGCAAGAGCAAGCCGATGAGATGGGCGTAAAAGCCATCCATCGCGGTAAACCTGAAGGACAAACATTTTACGCACTTTTCGACGCGAACGGGCCAGACTATGCGGCGTCACTTGTACCGCTTCTTGAAGCAAATGGTCACGTAGTGAGTATTCTAGGTCGTATTGAAGTGCCTGTTGATGCGCCTTTCACGCGTACTATCTCTTATCATGAGATAGCGCTAGGTGCGCTGCATGATTATGGCGATTTGTCACAGTGGCAGCGTTTGGTGAAAGACGGTGAGGCTCTACTTGAGCAAGTTGCTGAGCAAACGTTGGTTGTCGAAATACCTAACGTGTTTGAATTCGATAATTTGAACAACGCGCTGCAATTTTCAAAAGAAGACAAGCGAAAGGCAGTGGTTGCGGTTTCATAAAGCCGGAATGATTAAGGTCCTTCTCTATCCTTAGCGATCTAAAGGGCTTCCTCTGCTCGCCTAAAGGCTTCGACGATATCATCGAAGCCTTTTTTATTGGGTCAGTACATTTCAAGGTCAACAGGCCCTAGAAGTAGTAAATCAACTTTTCGTCCATAAATTTTGACCGGTAAGCGTTATAACTACAGGCCTTTTAAGTAAACGTGTGGTGTCGTGTAGGCTGGAATTTGTTAAGTAGACTGTGTACGACATAAATAACGCACAGGCTAAGTGCAATAGCTACGACTACCGATGAAAAGCGATACAGCGCACTATAAATAATATCCTGTTGTGGAGAGAGCGACTGGCCGTACAAAATGCCAAATGTGGTAAGTACGCCAAAGCCAGTGCCAGCACCACCACCGCTAAGCACATGCTGGCGGCTGATGAAAAATACCAATATCCATAAGCTGAAACTTGCGAAAAACAACGTGTCACTGTAATTGAGCAAAATAAGCTGGGCGAGCAGGGCAAGATTACACCCAATTAGCGTGCCCAGCGCTCGCTGCCAGCCACTCAATGTGGCTCCTTTCCAACACAGTGGAAAAAGAATCAATACACTTGCTGCTTGTGCTGATATCGAATCTACCAAGTCGAAGGTTTGAAATACAGCAAACGATAGCGTGGCGACAGTGGTGCACAATATGACTTCGTGGCGAATACTTGCTTTATCTTTTGCCGCTTTGGGCAAAGGCGTGCGTGGCTCTTCATCGGGAAAAACAATATGCAAAGCGAATGCAATTATCAATGCCAACAGAATTGCACCGATGTTTGATATCACTAATGCGTAGATATCTATTCCATCGCTGCTGTAGCTGGCAAAGTGAAGCTGCAGCGAAAGTCCTACAAGGGAAAACGCACCGAATAAATACAGCGTACCTTTACTCATTTGCCAAAACAGAAAAGCGAAAGTGATGGCGATTAGCGGCGTGATCAGCAATGGGTGGCTCCCAAACAAGCCGTATACCACTAAAACAGCTGCCGCCGGAAAAATGGTTGCGGCAAGAAATTGTCGAATAATGTGACCATTTAAAACGGCTACCAGTCCAAGCAACAAAATAGGGTACAAGGTAAAAAATATCGGATTAGGCCAATCCAGCGCTTTCGATATAGCAAAGCCCAACGTGGCGCCGGAGGCGATCCTAAGCATCTGCTGGACATCATTTTTACTTAGCTGTGAATCCATAATTTAAGTCTAATAAATGAAGTGCAGCAGGCTTATAAAGTGAATTTGAATGTTCGCTGCCACACTTTCAATAGGGTTGTCTGGAACTATCTGCACGGTAGCGCGAGCGCCACTGGTGAGGTGGCTTAACGATATTTCTTGTTCTTCAAGCTTAATGTGGACACGTTGGCGCTGTGCATCTCGTACCCATCGATTCGACTTTTCAACGCTTGCAAGGGTGCCGTTGGCGGCAAGTTGGCCGTCGCTTACACCAGCTTCAAATTCTTCCACTTTAGCTTCAAATACTTTGCCCGGTAGTGCATCAAAAACGACGTTAGCGCGAATGCCTTCTTTTACATTGGCGAGTGATTTCTCTCGAAAATCTGCAACCACATCTAGCGTGTTATCGACAACTGAGGCAAGGGGCGTACTTTGTTTAGCATAAGTGCCTTGAGTTACCTGCATGTTTGCCATTATGCCGTCATGCGGTGCTTTAATTTTGGTATAGGCTAAGTTCAACTCTGCCCGTTTAACCGCATTTACCGCTTCTAGATATTTTAGGTTTTTGTCACCTTGCTTACCTCTTGCAACAACTTGCTGGTTTAGATCAGCTTCAAGCGCACTAATTTCAGCTTCAGCGCTTTTAAGTTGCGCGTACGCTTTGTCCACGTTTTGTTGAGATACCGCTTTAGTTTGAACTAAGGAATTAAGTCGTTGAAATTCATTGTTGCGTTCGTCGTAAACCGCCGATGCAGCCTCTATTTTGGCTCTAATCGCTTCCGCTTTTGCATCTATCTGAGCATTCTCTAACTCTACATTCGCCAAATCAATTTGCGCCTTTTCAAGGGCAATTAGGTAAGGTGTCTCATCAATGATAAATAAAACCTGCCCTTCCTTTACGGTTTGGTTATTTTTGACAAGCACCTCATTTATCGGCCCATTTATCTGAGGAGAGATTTGCGTGACCTGATGATAGACTCTCGCCTGTGGTGTCATTGGCATGCGTATATCTGCAATAATAAAGTAGATAAAGCAGATGGCAAAAGCGACCAAAGCCAGCTTTATGTACCTAGCAAATTCCTGATCTGGGGTTCGTTGACTCACTTAAGTGACTCCAATAATTTTGCGGCATTAACTTCAATTTTTTGAACACATTTAGCCATAATGCGTAACTCTTCTTCAGATACTCCTGCGTACACTTCATCTCGCAGCGCCATCAATGTACTTTCGATATCATTCATTCGACCTTTGCCCATATCTGTGAAGTAAAGTAAGCGACTTCGTTTGTCGTTAGTATCGGTAACGCGTTTGATTAACCCGGTAGTTTCGAGCTGTTTAATTGTGCGAGTTAAGCTAGGCATTTCTATTTCCAAGCTTTCAGCCACCATCTGTTGCGTACAGCCCTCACCAAGTAATGACATGTGAATCATTACGCGCCATCTAGACTCTGTAAGGTCGAGATGAGCGACCGATTCAGTGACAGTTCTTCTGCACTTTTGCGCAGTGCGGGCAAAAAGCGCAATAAGTTGAAGTGGCATAGGTTCTGAAAATGACATGTAAAAACCGTTGATTTACTTAGCATGCTAACTATTTTATTTGTTTAGCATGCTAAGTAAATGCCATTGAGATGAGAAAGAGATTTTGCAAGTTGAGCGTGAATTAAACGGATGAAGGCTCTCCATTGAGCAGGAAAATGGGGCTATTTGTCTTACGGTGCCCGAAAATCAGGCATACTCTCTCAGTCCTCTTTAAGTTAATGCAGCCTTTGTGGTGTGATTAAAGCGTTAATAACGACTTTAACTTTTTGAGATATCGACGGCTCACGGGAACTGAATCTCCCGTCTTCATTAGAAGCGTAGCAAGGCCATTATCCAAGAGTTTAATTTCCGCAACGCATGATAACCTCACCAAGTATTGCCGGTGACACCGAACAAGCGCGGTTCTCTCTTCTAAGGTTTTCAATGTGAGCTGCGTGTCTGCTTGTTGTTCTAGCGATCTAACATGTACGCCCGCCACATCGCTGTAAGCAAACTGAATATCAGATTCGGGTAGAAGTAATATGCGCTGATGACCTACGCAAGGAATATGTACTAACGTGGAGGAGGCAATAGCGTCAATGTCAGTTTGGGGCTGAGTTCTCTTTTTAAGCCTGGCAAGTGTTTTATCAAGCCGCTCTGGTTCCACAGGTTTGAGCAAGTAATCAAACGCGTTATCTTCAAATGCCTGAAGGGCATACTGTTCAAATGCGGTGACCAGCACAACATAAGGCATGGTGTCTAAATCAAGCATAGCCAGCATATCGAGGCCAGAGAGCTGGGGCATTTCTATATCAAGAAATATAACATCCGGACGGTGTTGTTTAATTAATGCCAACCCCTCTATGGCATTTGCGGCCTCGGCTAAGACTTGTACTTCATTGGTTTCGTTGAGTAACTGGCAAAGCTCCTCTCTGGCGAGCGGTTCATCGTCAATAACAAGCGCGCGAAATGCTGAGTTCTTAGTCATTGTTAGCCCTGATGAGAATGGTAATGAGTGTGTGGAATGGAAAAGGACATCCGAGTGAACTGGTTAGTTCGACACTCGATCACCAGGCCTGCTTGTTGACCAAACTGATGAATAAGCCGTTTATCTACAATATCCATCCCTAAACCTGCGTGTTGTTCTTTTTTGGGTTTGTACAAGCCAGCATTATCTTCAACGAGAATGTGAATGTGGTTATCTGTTGTGCATCGTACATTCAAAGTTAGATGGCCACCCTCTATTCGTTGGGCGATACCGTGTTTAACCGCGTTCTCAACCAGTGGCTGCAACGTAAAACTTGGTAGAAGCGCTGACATGGCAGCATCGTCACATTTGATGGCAACCTGAAGGCGTTCGGCAAAACGCGCCTTCTCGATTGCCAGATAAGCATTAACGTGGTCAATCTCTTCTTTTAGTGTCACCACCGCGGTGTTTTGCTTTAAGTTTATTCTAAAAAAGCGTGACAAGCTTAGCACGAGCTCTCTGGCCCTTTTGGGATCGCGACGAATAATAGCGCTAATCGTATTGAGCGCGTTAAATAGGAAATGAGGGTTGACCTGTGCATGCAGCAGCTTGATTTCAGACTGTGAGAGCAGATCTTTTTGCTGCTGATACGCGCCGTAAACAATCTGACTAGACAGTAATTGAGCGATGCCTTCTGCCATTGACAGGGTAACCGTCGACATAAACTTCCGTTTGGGTTCGTAAAGCTTAATGGTACCCACCACCTCAGAGCCAGAGTGAAGTGGAATAATCAATACTGAACCCAGCGGACAATTTTTGTTTAATGTGCACTGATAAGGGCGCTCGGCACCGTCTAAATGGACTATTTTGTTATTGTTCAGTGACTCCATCGTACTTGATGACGATATGGGGGTGTTTGGCAGGTGATGATCGGCACCCGTTCCGATAAACGCCAAAATCTTCTCTTTATCAGTAATCGCTACCGCACCCACATTCGTTTCTTCATAGATAATGCGTGCTACTTTTTCTGCATTAATTGGGGTGAATCCAGATGTGAGCACGCCCACTGAGCGATCTGCTATGGATAGTGCACGTCGTGAAAAAGTGGCAGAGTACTTTTCAAAAATCGTTTTTTTGTCAGATAAAATACTGATAAAAAGTGCAGCTCCCACAGAATTTGCAATGACCATAGGTGCGGCTATAGCGCTGACTAGTGCGTAAGACTTTTCAAAAGGCTCAGCAACGGTAAGCAGTATAGCCATCTGAAACAACTCTGCTACAAAGGTAATGACACCAACTTTCCATGGGTTGAAAAGAGCTAGACTTTTGTTCTGGCGAACATAGTAAACGTGCATGAGGCCGCCGATAAGACCTTCCAGCGTGGTGGAAATAGCGCAGGCAACATCAGTAAAACCACCCAATGAATAACGATGGAGGCCGCCGGTCAATCCTACGGCAAACCCAACTACTGGACCGCCTAGTAATCCTCCTATAACTGCCCCAATGGCTCTGGTATTGGCAATGGCGTCGTCTATTTGCAGACCAAAATACGTGCCCAGAATACAAAAGGAAGAAAAAACTACATACACCAAGTAGCGGTGTTTGCGATGAGAAGAAATGCTGAGAATAGGAAGAAAAAGCGGTGTTTTACTCAGCATATATGCGAGCACAAGATACACACACATTTGTTGAAGTAGCGAAAGTATGAGTTCCATGCTTGCCAATATTACCGCCGGTTAAAAATGAGCCTCATTATAACCCATGTCAAAAGTACAAATTAAATAGCCGCCCTATATAAAGGGCGGCTCATCATATTACACGTGTTTAGTGTAGGTAGTTACGCGTCTACCGGTTGGGAGGGCTTTTCAACATTCACAGATGATGGCTCAAGCGGCGCTTCACCTTTCCCCTTGGAAATTCGAATGACGTAAACCGTGGTGATTAGCGATGCGATAAGCCCGATGGTTGTCGATACATTCATCGCCATACCGAAACCCAAGGTGTCGTTGTTTAGAATAAAGGTAACGCAAACGGCCGTCATAAATATTGCTGGTACCGTAGTTATCCAGTGCAGTTTATTATGTCTTAGTAAGTATGCAGATGCGGTCCACAGCATCATGACGGCTGTTGCTTGGTTGGCAAATCCGAAGTAGCGCCAAATAACGCCGAAATCGACTTGGGTAAGAATACCGCCAAGCACAAACAATGGGGCGGCCATGAACAAGCGGTTACGTATACCTTTTTGTTCAACGTTAAAGTACTCGGCCATGATAAGACGACTTGAGCGAAATGCGGTGTCGCCAGACGTAATAGGAAGAATAACCACGCCAAGAAAAGCCAGTACGCCACCAACAACACCTAAAAGACCGAATGATGAGGCATAGACAACGTTTCCAGGGCCACCATTGGTAATAGCTGCCGATAGTCCTTCTAAATTGTCGAAGTAAGAAAGGGCAATGGCACACCAGATAAGGGCAATCACACCTTCACCTATCATTGCACCAAAAAACACAAAACGTCCGTTCTTCTCGTTCTCCATACAGCGAGCCATAAGCGGGGACTGGGTGGCATGAAATCCAGAGATAGCGCCACAAGCGATAGTGATAAAGAGCGCTGGCCAAAGAGGCATATCGTTAGGATTTAAATTCGTCAGCATATCACTTGCCGTGAATTGGCTAAGTATCGAGTGCTGGTCAGAATAGCTGGCCGCGGCTAATAATCCCACCGACATGAAAATAAGAAGGGCTCCGAAAAACGGATAAAAACGACCAATAATTTTATCTACGGGAACAATGGTAGCCAAAATATAGTAGGCAAAAATAATGGCGACCATAGTGCCAACTTCAACATGCCATAATGTCTGATCATTAACGAGATTTGTGATCATGCCTGCGGGCGCTGAGACAAAAACTACACCTACCAGTAGAAGCAGCACAATAGCGAACAAGTTCATAAAGTGCTTAGCGCCTCGGCCCAAATAACGGCCAGATAAGCTAGGCACAGATTCGCCATTGTTGCGAACTGACAGCATGCCTGAGAAATAGTCGTGAACAGCGCCGGCAAAAATGCACCCTAATACAATCCAAAGCATGGCAGCTGGGCCATACAGTGCACCCATAATAGGACCAAATATAGGGCCTACGCCAGCAATGTTCAGAAGCTGAACGAGATACACCTTCGGTGTAGACATGGGAACAAAGTCTACGCCGTCTTTTTGGCTATGTGCAGGAGTGGGGCGTGCTGGTGTGACGCCAAATACCTTCTCAACAAAGGCGCCATATATAAAGTAGCCAGCAATAAGCGCGGCTACGCAAGTTAGAAACAATATCACAGGGCGTTGTCCTTATTTTTATAAATAGGGTTTATAAAAAGGGTCTGTCACTTGTGTTGTAAACGGTGTGTACAACAATGTTTGAAATAGGTTAACGATGTGAAAGTGTGTATGCATGAAAAAAAGCAGTGAGTGGTCGCATAGCAAATTAAGCGGTAGGGAGTATGTAATTTCGCTCTACTGTTACGTGCAGTAAAATGCTAAAATCCGCGCAATTAATTACCAAGCCGTATCAAGCGTTTTATCGCAATACTGAATTTGCGCGGAAAAGCATTGCTTATCCGTTATGAAGCGCGCCTGTAAGTAATTGATTTACAGGGATAATAGATAACGAAGATAAGTATTGATGTCAGATAAGAAGCTTCTAGAAGAGATTAAAAAGCGACGTACGTTCGCAATCATATCGCACCCGGATGCGGGTAAAACCACGATTACCGAAAAAGTATTGTTATTCGGACGCGCCCTGCAAACTGCCGGTACCGTTAAAGGTAAAAAGTCAGGTCAGCATGCTAAATCTGACTGGATGGAAATGGAAAAAGAGCGTGGTATCTCGGTAACCACCTCGGTCATGCAGTTTCCATATAGTGATCACTTAGTAAACCTGCTGGATACTCCGGGGCACGAAGACTTTTCTGAAGATACCTATCGTACGCTGACGGCCGTTGACTCATGCCTTATGGTTATCGACGCCGCAAAAGGTGTAGAAGACAGAACCCGTAAACTTATGGAAGTCACCCGTTTGCGCGATACGCCGATTGTAACTTTCATGAACAAGCTAGACCGCGATATTCGCGACCCTATGGAACTGCTTGATGAAGTAGAAACCGAGCTTGATATCCTGTGTGCACCAATCACGTGGCCAATTGGCTGTGGTAAAAGCTTTAAAGGTGTATATCACCTTCACCGCGACGAAACTATTTTGTATCAAAGCGGCCAGGGTCACACTATTCAAGACGTGCGTATCATTAAAGGGTTAGATAACCCTGAGTTAGATACGGCAGTAGGAAGTGACTTAGCTGAAACCTTGCGCGACGAGCTAGAGCTAGTGCGCGGTGCATCTAACGAATTCGAACAAGAGCTTTTCTTAGAAGGCCAGTTAACGCCAGTATTTTTCGGTACAGCATTAGGTAACTTCGGTGTTGACCACATGCTTGACGGATTGGTCGAGTGGGCACCTGCGCCACTTGGTCGTGAAACCGAAGAAGGTACAATCGAAAGTACCGACGGTAAGTTCAGTGGCTTCGTATTTAAAATTCAGGCCAACATGGACCCGAAACACCGTGACCGCATAGCATTCTGTCGTATTGTGTCGGGCAAGTACGAAAAAGGCATGAAAATGCGCAACAGCCGTTTAGGTAAAGATGTGCGTATTTCGGATGCATTAACCTTCTTGGCTGGTGACCGTTCATTACTAGAAGAAGCCTATGCCGGCGATATCATCGGCTTGCACAACCACGGAACCATTCGCATAGGGGACACCTTCACGTCAGGCGATAACTACCGCTTTACGGGTATTCCAAACTTTGCGCCTGAGCTATTTAAACGCATCCGCTTGAAAGATCCGCTTAAGCAAAAGCAACTGCTGAAAGGGCTGATCCAGCTTTCTGAGGAAGGGGCGGTGCAGGTGTTTAGACCCCTTGCCAACAACGATTTGATTGTTGGCGCAGTAGGTGTGCTTCAGTTTGACGTAGTTGTCGCTCGCTTGAAAGCCGAATACAACGTAGACGCGCTTTATGAGCATATTAACGTGAGCACTGCCCGCTGGGTTTACTCTGACAATGAGAAGAAGCTTGATGAATTCCGCCGTAAAGGTGAGCAAAACCTTGCACTAGATGGCGGCGATAACTTGACGTACATCGCACCTACTATGGTGAATTTACAGCTAGCGCAAGAGCGCTACCCTGATATTCAGTTCAAGAACACGCGCGAAAATTAAGCTAATAAAGATTAAACAAAGACACAATATATTATGAATATACATGCACTATTAGTTAACCGTTTCACTGAAGCTCTACAAGAAATGGGCGTAGAAAATGCGCAAGTGCCAGTTTCGCGCAGCGCTCGACCTGAATTTGGTGAATATCAGTTTAACGGCGCGATGGCGCTAGCCAAGCAGCTTAAGCAAAAGCCGCGCGATATTGCAGAGAAAATTGTTGAGACTGTAAAGCTCGACGATATTGCCAGCAAGCTAGAAGTGGCGGGCCCTGGTTTTATCAACGTTCATTTAAATGACGAATGGCTGTCTAATCAGTGTGAGTTGTCGCTAACCGACCCACGTTTAGGTATTGCTAAGTCAAAAGAACAAAACATTGTTGTTGATTACTCATCGCCTAACCTGGCCAAAGAAATGCACGTGGGCCACCTGCGTACTACTATCATCGGCGATGCTGTGGTTAAAGTGCTTGAGTTCTTGGGCCACAACGTTATTCGTCAAAATCACATGGGCGACTGGGGCACACAGTTCGGCATGTTGCTTGCGCACCTTTCAGACAAGCTACAAGATGAAGTGGCTGAAACTGCACTCTCTGATCTTGAAGACTTTTACCGCGAAGCCAAAGTACGCTTTGACGAAGAAGAAGGTTTTGCCGACCGCGCCCGTGAATACGTAGTTAAGCTGCAGGGCGGTGACGCTCAGTGTCTGGCGCTATGGGAAAAGTTCATTGACGTGTCTATTGCTCACTCAGAAGAAGTGTACGACAAGCTAAACGTAAGCCTGACCCGTAAAGATATTATGGGTGAGTCGGCTTACAACGACGATTTAGCCAACGTAATCAGTGACCTTAAAGCGAAAGGCCTTGCAGTAGAAGACCAAGGTGCGCAGGTGGTGTTTATACCTGAGCTTGCTGATAAAGAAGGTAACCCTGCGGTTTACATCGTTCAAAAGTCGGGTGGCGGCTATTTATACGCAACGACAGACCTTGCGGCAATGCGCTATCGCAGCGGCAAGTTAAACGCTGACCGTACGCTGATTCTTACCGATGCTCGCCAAGCACTGCACTTCAAGCAAACTGAAATTGTGGGCCGTAAAGCGGGCTTTATGAAAGAAGAGCAAACTTACGAGCATTGCCCATTTGGAATGATGCTAGGCAGTGACGGTAAGCCATTTAAAACGCGTACTGGTGGTACGGTTAAACTGGTCGAATTGCTTGATGAAGCCGTTGAGCGTGCGGGTAAGCTTATCGCAGAGCGCGACAACGATTTAAGTGAAGACGAGCTTAAAGAAGTCGCTCACAAGGTGGGTATTGGCGCTGTGAAATACGCTGACCTATCTAAAAACCGCACAACTGATTACATGTTTAATTGGGACTCCATGCTAAGCTTTGAAGGTAACACCGCGCCTTACCTTCAGTACGCCTATACCCGTGTGAAAAGCTTGTTCAGAAAAGCGGGTGTGGATATGGCCACCATGCCAGTAGATATCAATATTGCTGAGAAACAAGAGCACGCGCTAGCTGTATTACTTATGCAGTTTGAAGAGGTGATTGGTACAGTATCTCGTGAAGCCACGCCTCATGTACTGTGTACTTACCTCTATGATGTGGCTTCAGCATTTATGTCATTCTACGAAGCGTGCCCGATGTTAAAAGACGGTATTGAGCCAGCTGTACGCGATAGCCGTTTAGCGTTGTCAGCTCTGGTTGCCAAGACGCTAGAGCAAGGATTAACCCTACTTGGCATCGAAACACTAGAAAAAATGTAGTGTTCGCGGTACAACATACATATTGATAACAAAGAGGCTGACATTGATTGTCAGCCTTTTTTTATGCGAAACATAAGCGTCAACCCTACAACGCTCGTTTGCGCTAATCGTGATCCTTATACCAGTGGGCATAGATTATTGCGTACTCAGCGAAATTTAAAATGTTCGTAATCGCGGCGAGTAACCGCAGGTACAGTGGTATTACATTTCGATTAGAACCAATAGGGCGATAGCTTCCTATAAATCAGACAATTAGAACACTACTTAAATTAACGACAGGAAACTCAAATGACTAAGATCCTTGCATTTGCAGGTAGTACCCGTAAAGGTTCATTCAACCAAGCTATTATGAAGGTTGCCGCAGAGGGCGCACGTGAGGCTGGCGCAGAGGTTACCGTTATAGACCTCGCTGACTTTCAAATGCCGTTGTTTAATGAAGATGAGGAAGCCGAGTTTGGTATGCCTGAAAAAGCACAGGCGTTCAAAGAATTGCTAATGAGCCATGATGGTTTTCTTATTGCTTCACCAGAATACAACTCAAGCTATCCCGCACTGCTAAAGAATGCCATCGACTGGGCATCGCGCATGGGGGAAGGCGAAAAGCCATTACAAGCATATCGCGGTAAGGTGGCTGGAATTATGGCTGCGTCTGCTGGTGGGCTAGGCGGCATGCGCGTGCTGGTGGTACTGAGAATGTTACTTGAAAATCTAGGTACCATGGTGCTGCCGAACCAAAAAGCTATTGCGAAGGTAAATACGCTTATGGAAGATGGCGCAATTACGGATGAAAAGACGATTAAGCAGCTTAAAAATTTGGGTAAAGAAACTGCCGAGCTTGCCGCCAAAGTAAAATAGCTGAAACTAGGTAATCAAATTTGAAGCCTACTAAATTAAGACTGGCCACCTTGTAATTGCAGTATCTACACGTGGCTAGTCTTCGGTGAATGTTCGAGGTTTTAGTTTTGTGCACGGTTAGTTGAGGGTGCTTAAATTCAACTTTTAGCGTGTTACTATAAAACAAATCATTACTGCAAAATCTTCTACAGACGCACATATCTCCAAAAATAAAATATCCATGAAACTTACTCAAGAAATAATAAATCAAGCAATGCAGGCGTTCGGTGCCGGTGAATTTAGCCGAGTCATATCGACGCTTTCTCCTGTCTATGAGCAGCATCCAATGGCAAAAATGGTATATGCTACGGCACTAGGAAAGGTTGCTGAATTTACTACGTCGTTTGAAATATTTGAAAGCCTTCAGTCTGATTATCCTCAAAACACTGATGTGGCGTATAATTATGGGCTATTGCTAAAAGAAGCTGAGCGGTTTGATGACGCACAAAAGCAGCTTTCAAAAGCGATAGCAATTAACCCAAACTACCACGTTGCTTTTCATGCACTTGGAAATTTAATGTCTGAGCTTGGCCGAAATGAAGAAGCACAGTTAGCATATGAAAAAGCAATAGCAAAAAATCCTAAAAATATTCAGTACGGACAAAGCCTGAGTAAGTGTCTTTATCAGCAGGAAAAATGGTCTCAGTTGGTCGCGCATATTAAAAGAGAGGATCTTCATCTAAGCGATAAACTTAGCGCTGAACTGTATACAGAAGCATGTTACAGAATTCATTCGAGAGGAGAATTAGCTAAGCAGAGTAATATGCTAAGTTCAACGTACTCAGATTCTTATTCGATCCACTATTTTTTGGCGTTGTCAGCATTGGAGTCGAAGCGTTACGTTCATGCAAAACGTCATCTTGAAAAATCACTTTCCCTCGCTGATTCATCGGATAAAGAAGAGTTACTGACATATTTAGACTATGTTTCTTGGCTACTCAATGCCACTAAAGACAACCTTGATGTCCTCAATAGAAAGTTTGAAAACACCGATAACATTCAGTTACTAGAGCTGGCCTTTAACATTAACGAAAACAGGCGTGAGCTAGCTGAAGCTGAGAAGTTTCTTGGCAAAATTCAATTAATTCAAGCTGAAGGCGACAAGGAGCAACACGAGTTAAAACGTTCGCTGTTGGCCTTCGCAAAAGGAGAGTTTGAAGAGGGGCTGCGAATTAACGAGCACTTCTTAGTAAAACAACCCAAAAGCCTTCCTCATCTTTACCAGAAGATTAGAACCCTTGAAAAGCTCAAGCGTTTTAGCGATGCCGAAGAGGTCATCAGGTTTATCGCACATAACGTGAATAACCTTCATTCCAGTAAATTCGCAGATTTGTCCTCTGGCGTCATGCTCAATGGTTTTGATGTATCACCTTCTCCTATCGTTAACACGTCAAGTAACAGCACAAACATTCTCTTTATTGTTGGATTTCCTCGTTCGGGAACGACATTGATAGAAAGTTTGTTACTTAAAAATGCGAATGTTGAGTTAT
>Ga0209992_10003078_pt1 | contig 14478 bp, 16 predicted proteins | sample 2SBtaG_2_FD_182564 | JGI IMG/M metagenome (GOLD analysis project Ga0209992, IMG submission 182564) | Deep subsurface microbial communities from Kolumbo volcano to uncover new lineages of life (NeLLi) - 2SBTROV12_ACTIVE470 metaG (SPAdes)... | ecosystem: Environmental > Aquatic > Marine >... | reverse complement strand
TTGCATTCTAGATATTGCCATAATTTTACCTTAATTCCTATGTTTACTTGGTTTTTGAGAACAAATCAAGAGGAGGCATTATAACTTTTACGTCTTGTGCCATTTCTTCAGGCTTATAACCCTTTGCTTCCCAGTCTTTTTTCTCTTTAAAAATCTCACCAGTTTCTTTGTGTCTGTAAGTTTCTTCTACTTTAGCATTATATACTTCCATTAGTCTATTTTCTCCTTTAATATATTAAGATAACTAATACCAAATACTACACCATCTGATACTGTGCCAGCCGTAGTGTAAGATAACACAGTTCCACCTTCTACAATTAAAGGTAAAGTTAATATCTCTACACTTGTAGCAGCTACTAATGTTTGTGTATTAACAATCTCAAATGCATTATTTTTAATGGTTACAGTAGGTGTATTAGAACCTGATTTATTTGTAACTCTTAATGATTTAACAATATAAGTTTCATTAACAGCTGGAGAAAGCATTGACACAGTCTCTGCGGCTGTTGTTGTTTTGCCGTAAAATTTATATTGGTTTACTACTGCCATTATTCCATAAAGAAACTTTTAGCTTCTATCTCCTGTTTGACTTCATCTTGAAACGTACTGTTTAATTTTGTAATAACTGAGTCAAGATCCCTAACTAAAGATTGTATATTTCTTTGACTGTATTCTGGTTCTGCTCTAGTTAATGATTCTACTATCTTTGCCATTATAAACTTGTTAACCCTCCTCTTCTAAACGGAGTTCCTGGTGTATCGTCAGTTCCTCCTCTGCTTACAGACCCTTCTATGTTTCCACCTTGATTTCCTCCACCACCTTGGTAATCAGATGTGCCTATGTTAGGGTCTTGGGATCCAAAAGGATTTTTTTTCTGTTGTATATCTTTTTTAACTTCGTCAAATGATTTACCATATGTTTCTTGATAATAGTCATCTGCTTTGTTTTGATCTAAATTTCTTAAACCTTGTAAAGCATATGATCTAAAGGAATTAGATCCTGGTTGCATAAAATTATTTCCAAATAAAGTACTGCCTACATTGTAGCCAAACTTATCTTTTATAAAACCATCGTTTCCTCTGTAAGCTCCATACATATCAATTCTATTTTGTGCGTATGGATCGTTAGGTATATTTCTCATTAAAAAACCTAATCCCGGAATACCCATGATACCGCCCATAATACTTCCCATAATAGGAGCACCGTATTTTTGAAAAGTATTTTTAATTGGTCCTGTAAGTCTATCATAATAACCTGCAATACCTGTTCTAGTTCCGTAAGGAGTATCAAACTCTGAGTCTTCTTCTATTGAACCAGTGTAACCATAGTCTTGTGGTAAAACATCAGATAATTGAATTTGTCCTGATGCTAGCTGATCTTCATAAATTTGTTCACCAATAGTCCTAGCCATTACCTTCTACCTCCTGGTGAAATGTCTAATCTAAATGTACCAAGTTTCCAGTCTTCATTAGTTGTAGTATTGGCAACTTTAATAGCAATAGATCTTGCTCGTAGTCGTGTGTCTTTTTTAGTTGTAGTAGAACTCACGTCAAAGTTTGTAGTAGTTGCAGAACTATTAGGATAGTTTCTTGTTACAAAACTAACTCTAGTATTACCTGTCTGTGAAATAAAATCTGGTATAAATCTCTGTATTCTCATAATGTATTCACCGTCACCTCTAAGATCTGGCATTCCCACAACAGCTCCAGTAGAAGCTCGTTTCTGTGTAATGTCAAAATCACCAGAAGTAATTGTACCTATAATAGCAGTTGTTACACCACCAGCATTAATTTGATCAGTCCCTGTTTCCTGTTGATAGTATATAGTAATACCGTCAGTGTTTCCAGTACAATCGCTAGCTGCATTATCTGTTGAATCATAAAAAGTTGCATGCGGTTTATCAAATACTGCAGAATCTTGCCACGCTGTTCTTGGTAAAGTACCTGTTGTCCATATAGGACGTTTAGGACTAGAGTCTAAGTAATTATAAGTAACCATTCTGTTAACAGAATCTGATGCAGATGTGCAATAGAACCAGCTTATCTCACCAAACAAATTATTTAACCCTGCATTAATAAGGTCTCTTGATACCGCATTAATATCATCATAAACATGATCTTCAACAAGACACGGCATAGATTTTAATTGACCATCGTAAGTAAAGAATCCATTCTCGGACATCCAATAAGCAGAACCATCAACTTCTATACATGCATTCTTACCAAACAATCCACAGTTAGTTCCTACTTGTTCAAATGAGAATGTAAATGGTTGGCCTACAAACTTCATAAGAAATAATGCAGTATCAGTCCATACATAAATTGCATCTCTACCTTTAATAGCTCCCATAATTTTAGAACCATCGGCAAGTCTTTGTGTGCCTGCAGTATTGTTTGCTTTGACTGTGTAAGAATCTGTTTCATCAATACTTTCTTGAGATGAAAATCTTATAAACATGTCGTCTTGAGTAGCAGTATTACCTACTGTAGTTTCTGTACCAAAAAATACTAAGTGTCTATCAGGTGTAGATACCAATACATGACGTGACGCTGTAGGTGCGTTAGGTAATAATGTTGCTCTAGTAGATGTAGCATTTCCAGCAGAAGCATCCCATTCAAAACATTGACCATTATAAATAAGTGCAATTAATTTTGTTCCATAGTTATCTAATACCCACATTCCAGGGTCGATAGTAAAGTCAGCATTAGACGGGTCGCCCCATGCAACATAATCTGATATATTTAAAACACTTGCTCCACCACTATGTGTTGCTTTTGTTGTTCCGTTAACTCCCCTTGCTCCTCCACTTAAAGTATTTGTAGAGGTATTATTACTTGTAAAACTTATATCTTCTGTACCAATTCTAATTTCTCCTGATGATGGAAATGCTGCAGTGTTTGCTAATACAACATCCGTTGTTACTAAATCTGTTATAGCTGTTGCTAATGTAGTTGTAGCTGCACCTAAAGCTGTTCCACCATATAGACCTGTACCCCAACCAAAACCTCCAAGTTGTTGTGCTGGCCCTACGTGGTAGTAACATAAAACAGACGTAGACCCTGTTGTGCTCATTGGTGTGCCGGTTTCCGTAGATCCCATTGTAATAGTAAAAGTTGTAGTCGTAGGTATGGCAGTTACCATAAATTTTTTATCTTCAAAATCTGCAGCATCAAAACTCGATGATGCAGGAATAGTTACACTGTCTAACATTACAATGTCTTTTTCTGCTAACCCATGTGTGCCTGTACAAGTAATTGTAATTATATTTTGATCTGATGTGCTTGTAAAATTAGCGCCTGTAAGTGTAGCTCTTATAGGGTGTATGTCATAATACGTACCCCCTGAGTACACATATAAAATTCTATTAGTTCCTATTGCTGAGTATTTAATACCAGCGTTATCATCCCATTGATGAATAGCTCTAGCTGCACCTGTTAGTTTATCTGCTCCTAGCTGTGTCCAACCACCAATTTTTTCTGGAGTGCCGTATCTAAACCTAACATTGTCGCCATCAAACCATTGTCCCTCGGCCCCGGTCTCTGTGACTTGTTTATTAAACCCAGGTACAAATCCTAATTTTTGTAACATATAACCTCATTCTTATACTATTTTACACCTGATGGTAGGCCTAGCTTAGCTCTTCCATCAAATCTATTTTTGTCAGCAAATGGGCCATTTACATGATTATAATGTAGAAATACTTGACCGCAAATGTTCCCGTCAAAAGGCTCTCGCCAATGTTCAAGTTCACAGCCACTATATACTAGCATGTCTCCTACTTCAAGCAAGACTTTTGTGCCTGCAGGAGCGTTTGGTTTTACAATATTTTGTCTTTCGTTAATAACATTATTAGCACCAGTACCATCTATAAATATAGGCCAAGAATCTCCTCCTAAATTAACTGTCGTAGATATTTCACAACTAGGTCTATCTTTATGTCGGTGTAAACAATCTCCTTTTTTATAGGCTCTAGCATAAGAATATGTTGGTATTAAATCTAAGTTAGTATGTTTTTTCATTACTGGTAACATTTTAACCATAAGCGTTTCCATAGCAAAATCACCATAACAAGAAAATGTATTAGGTATTTGCTCATCGGTCCATCCTCCAAGTATCGGGGACTGTGAGTGTATGTTATGTTCATACATATAACCTACTGCATCTCGTTTAAGTAAGAAGTAGTTTAATATAAAGTTAGCTAGATCGTAGGATACAGCATTCTTTATTACTTGATATTTATTAATTTGAAATGTCATACAAACATCGTCTTTTGTAAAAAGTTAAATGATACTGATATTCTTATATCATTAGAATCATTAGGATCAACACAATGCACTAACCAAGAAGGAAACATAATACATCTTCCAGCAATAGGTTCATAATGATTTTCTCTCCATAATCTTGGAGGTGATGTATTTGGATGATTGTATCTTTCTCTCATTTTAGGCCTACACATAGAAGCTGCTGCTCTTGGATCATCTATTTTTAAATGTCCTGAGTTCTTAGGGGCCTTAACATAATAGACACCAGACCACAAAGAATTAGGATGCAGATGAGCTCTATTCATTCCACCTGGAGGATTTACATTAGCCCACATATTACCTAAAAAAGGTTCTGAGTCTAAATGTTCTTCATCATAAATTTTATTTTGTGCCTCATGTAAAGCTTTTGTTAATCTTGCAAATTCTGGTTTTGTATGCATATCAGTTGTTGAATGCCAACCTTTTACATTTGTTCTATTTACTCCCTTATCTCGATTCATCCAATTCAATATATCTTTTTCTAATTGAATATTTAAATTTTGATCTTTTATATCTAAAATATAAATAGGTGTTGGAAAATGTAATTCTCTAATCATCTAAATGGTGTCCCACCAAACCACATAACTAAAGATTTTCTTATGCCACGTGTTACAGGTTTTACCCTGTGTCTTATAAAAGATGCAAAAAATACAGCCTGACCTTGTACTAATTTTACAGACTTACCTTCAGACATTAATTCTAAATCTCCACCTTCAAACTCTGATTCTGGTGATAGTAAACAAGTCATAGATATTTTTCTAATAGGTGGTTCGTGTGCACAGTTTACATCATTATCAACATGCCATTCATAAAACCCGCCTTCTGGATATTCTGTGTATTGTGCCATCTCAGTTATACCCATTCCATCAAAACCAAAATGATTACCATTAGTTTTTTTCATAATTTTTTCTATGTCTTTGTACATGTCAGTCATTTTTTTAAATGGTATCCAGCTTATATGCGAGGTTCTAACATTACTATCTACAGTTCCACCTTTTATACCTTTATCTGTATTTCCAATTTTACCGGTTCCAACTCCTGCGTCATTTCTAGGTTCTTCTCTACCGGCTTCTATAACCATTTTACATTGTTCAGGTGTAAAGATTGGTTGCATAGTTTGAACTATATAAGATTTCCATTTTGGTTCTGTTAACATATTAATATCCGTATTCTACCCATCCCGTTATTATATATTTGTCATTCGATAAAGGAGGGTTGCCTCTATGAACGTGTGTAAATTGTGATGGCCAAACTAATAATGTATTCTTCTCAGGTTTAAACCTACACTTCTGATATAAAAATTCTGTTTCCCCACCTTCTGCAACATCATTTAAATATAATGAAAAAGCTAGTATTCTATTTCTTGCTTTCATCTCTGCATTTTCGCAATGCCAAGTATGATAACCTTCTCCTACTTTAGTTTTTTGTATCTTAACTTCTAATATATTGTGTGTCGCTAATTTTTTTAAAAAAGAATATTTTTGAACATACAAAGGATACACATCTTTAAAAAACATATCTATAAACGGTTTGTTATTATAGGTCATTGCAACATTAGTATCTCTTATAGTATCTATAGCATTATCTGATACTAACATCTCATCTTCTCTTCTTGGATACACTGCACCTTGTTGCTCACACTTATTAAAATAATTTGTATAATCATCTATTAATTCATTAGGCATAAAATTTTTAAATAAACCTATATGATTATCTATGTAATATTGTTTATCCATTACGTAACGCCCCTGTTTTTAATTGGATCAAACTGTACATCACAGTTTGCAGCAAGAGTTCGTCTAGTTTCTGTCGTTCCATTAAACGGATACACACAGTGTCTCATATCATATGGAAAAATATAAAAATCTCTAAGATCCATGGGTGGTTGATAATCTATTTTAGCAAACTGGCCATTGGCTGCTCCTAATATTTGCAGTCTACCATTTTGTTGTACTTGTTCTGCAGAGTATTCTCTGCCATAAGTAGATGGCAACTTTAAAATCATTACAGATGATAGACCTGTAAACAACATACCCCTATGAATATGAGCCGGGTTATATTCGTGTTGTTTCATTTCATTAACCCAAATAGAATTTAAATGTGTTTCATATTCTCTAACTTTATTAAATGCTAAATAGTGTTTAAATATTTGCATAAAATAATTTGTAACATTTCTAGGCAACATATTATGATTTTTCATTTTAGTTTGATCAGCCCCATGATAAAATAATGAATGTTCATTCTCTATCTTACCTACTAGTTGACCATTTGCAGGTGCAAGGTTATGAAAATTTTGTTCATAGATTTGATTAATCGTACTAAATATATCAAGCGGTACTTGATACTTTAAAATAGATTGACCTAAAAATACAAAATCAAATTTAAGATTTTGGTTTTCCATGTTGTTCAAGTTTTTCTTTTTCTTTATAACTATTTTCTAATTCACCAGACTTTTTAATTCTTTGTAAAGATTGTAATTGACCCATTACATTAAATACTTCAGCCTCACTTGAATTTTGATTTAAAGTTTTTGCTTTCTCGTGATATTGCATACCATAAGATTCTAACTGATGTTGATTAACATCTTTGTCATTAAATGATCCATCGTTAAATTCACCTTTTAATTTAGACCACATTTTAATTTCTCTCATTCTATGTTTAGCAACTTTTTCCATAGAAGCCTTACCAAATATAGCTTCGTCTAAATCTATCTTATATTTAGTTGCTTTATATTCGTCTTCCTCTTTTTCAATTTTACCTTCTAACCATTTAATTTTTGCTTCGTTTCTTCTATAGTCAAATGATAATGTCATTAAGTTATCTAAGTATGATGATTGTTCTCTAACACACTGCCAATACTTTGATGCTTTAGTTGGATATCTGTTATCTTGTAGTACAGAAAATCTTGCTTCTGTTTCTGTTCGAAACATTTGTTTTTTAGTCCAAGTGTCTCTAAGCTCGTCTACCATACCTTTAAATGATGATAGATCTTCTTGTGTTAATAAATTATTTAAATGTGGTTCTTCACCTTGTATTACTTCTTTAACGTCTTTTTTCATATCTTTATCCTTTATAGTTAAGACTAATATATACTATATAAAATATATTACAAGTCTTATGAATCAGTAAATGTTCTTGTTTGAGCTACACCTGCACCTATAAATTCTTCAACAGTTGTTGTAATTCCACCGGCACCACCTGAACAAATTCCTGATCCATTATTTGCACACCCTGTTGACGATCCTCCAGTTCTTGCATTAGCTAGATTTCCTGTTTCAGTCCAACTAGAACCGTTCCAAGATTCTGTTTTAGAACCATTTGGAGCTTCTCCACCTATACATAATGCAGAAGTACTAGTTCCACAACTATAGTTATTTACATATCTTCTTGCAGTATTTATGTCAGCTTCCTCTGACCAGTTAGTTCCATTCCAAGATTCTGTTTGAGCAGTTGTTGTGTTTGGTCCTGTTACTCCAGCAAAAGATAATGCCCCTGCAAAAGTACCTGCAGAACCTCCAGTTTTTACACTATGATTTAAATCGTTTACTTCTGTCCAAGAAGAACCATTCCAATATTCAGTTGTTGTATCTGGTGGAGTTCCTCCCCATATAATTAATTCTTCATTGTCAGCTCCCGCAGCTCCTTGTGAAGGTTTACCTCCAGGTGCTGATGTAATAGTTGTCCAATTAGAACCATTCCAAGATTCCGTAACTCCTGATAGTTGATCTCCACCAGATGCTAACGCACTTGTATATGTGCCGCCACCTGCAACGAATGCTCTTTTAGTATTTAAATCGTTCATTTCAGTCCAAGCGGTATTATTCCATTGTTCCACATTAGCTATTGCTGTAGGTGCAGGAGGTGGTCCACCACCAAAAACTAAAGCAGCAGTTTTTATTCCAACACCACCTGCGTAACCTCTAGCAGTATTTAATGCAGTACCAGTAGACCAAGCTCCAGTTGATGTTGCTGCTTGACCTTTTAAAACATTAGAAGTTGTATTATACCAAACTTGTCCTTCAATAGGATTTGATGGATCGGTTGCTACCGCTTCAATTTGTGTTCCTCGTATTTCTTTGTATGTTGCCATAATTAATCCGTGCTTATTGTTTTAGTTACGTTTGATGTACCACTCCACTCTTCTGTTGCTCCTGTTTCTGATCCTGAGTTACCAGCAAAAACTAATCCATTAGTTGTTGTTCCTGATCTAGCACTTGATAAATTACTTCTAGCAGTATTTAAATCTGAAGTTTCTGCCCAACTTGCACCATTCCACTCTTCTGCAAGTGCAGAGTTTGATGGCGCAGCTCCACCAACTGCAAATGATGCTGTGCTTGTTCCAAACCCTGTTAAACTACTTCTTGCAGTATTTAAATCGTTAACTTCAGTCCAGTTAGTTCCATTAAATGATTCTGTTAAAGCTGAAAATCCAGGATCTAAATTACCACCAAAAGCTAACCCTGCAGTAGTTGAACCACTACCTGCTAATAAATATCTTCCTGTGTTTAAATCTCCAGTTTCAGTCCAGTTAGTTCCATTCCAAAGTTCTGTAACTGTTTGCATGGCTGGAGGAGGACCTTGTCCACCAAAAACTAATCCAGCAGTTACAGATCCTGATACTGATCCAACTTGTTCTCTTGCTTGGTTTGTGCTGTTTACTGTTGTCCAATTAGTTCCACCCCATTGTTCTGTAACACCTGAGTAACCCCCTGCATCACCAGTAGTTCTAATAGCTGCATTTTGTGTTGCTCCAAAACCAGTAGCTTTAATTAGTCCTGTGTTTAAATCATTTACTTCTGTCCAATTAGTTCCGTTATAAGTTTCTGTTAAAGTATCTGTTGGAGTTTGATCTGAACCAAACATTAAAGCCGATGTATAAGTTCCAGCTCCTAATTTTCCTGATCTAGCAGTATTTAAAGTTCCACCTGTAGACCAAGCACCGATTGGTGCGCCTGGACCTGTCCATTCTTCTGTTGCTGCTGAAAAGTCTGATGCGTATCCCCCAAAAACAAGAGTAGCAGTGTTAGTTCCTCCACCACCCGCACCATATCTAGCTGTGTTTAAATCGTTTTGTTCTGTCCAATTAGTTCCATTCCATAATTCTGTTACAGCTGTTACAGCTGGAGCTTCTCCTCCAGACGCTAAAGCATTTGTACTATCTGAACCTGTAACAGTAGGATTTTCTCTAGCTGTATTTAAATCATTTACTTCAGTCCAATTCGTTCCATTCCACAATTCTGTTGCAGCTTGTATACTTCCAGTTTTACCACCTCCAACTACAGCCGAGGTATATGATTGACCACTTCCTGTTATGTTTCTTCTAGCAGTGTTTAAATCATTTACTTCTGTCCAATTAGATCCATTCCATTGTTCTGTAAGTGCTACGTTTGTTGATGTGTATCCACCTGCATAAATTGCGTTATCTCTAACTCCTGCAGACCATCCTAATCTTCTAGCAGTTCCTACATCATTTACTTCAGTCCAGTTTGTTCCATTCCAAGATTCTACCTCTGCAGTATTGGCAGATGGTTCTTCACCAGATATAGCTAATGCAGATGTATTATCAGCTCCAACACCTCCTAGTCCACCTCTTATTTGATTTAAATCATTAACTTCAGTCCAACTAGATCCATTATAAAGTTCTGTTTGTGCTGTGCTTGGTGATCCACCAAAGTATAAAGCCGATGTCGTACTTCCTGCGCTACCTCCTATTGATCTAGCGGTATTTATGTTATTAGCAGTCCTCCACGAACCTGATGTTGTTGTATTAGGATATTGAAACTTTAAAACATTATCAGTATCGTTATACCACACCTCTCCCGTTATCGGATTATCGGGATTAGTCGTATAGTTCCGAATCTTTGTGCCATGTATTTCTTTATACTCAGCCATCTAAATTTTTACTCCTCCAATGTTATGTCAGCAGGTCTTGTGTTAGTCTCTACTGCTGGTGCTTTCTCAGCATCAGGTAAAGCATCCCACGCAGCTTGCGCTGCTTGAACCTCTGCATCAACAATCGCCTGTGCCTCGTCTTTTGTTTTAACAACACCTGCAACTTTAGCAATCCAAAGATTGCCGTGTTTGTTGTATGCAGGAACTTGCCAAACATTTCCAGGATAGCCAACAAACGTGATTCTTTGAGATTCAACGTGATCGATGAAACCCTTTCCCCAGTTTTCTGCTACACAGTATTGATATGTTTTTGCCATAGTTTTCTCCTTTTATTAATCTGTTAAAGTTTTTACCACATCTGAGCTAGAACTCCACTCTTCTGTTTGTCCTCCGACTGGTGGAGTTCCTCCAAAACCTAAAGCCGCTGTTGTTGTTCCTGCTCCTCCTAAACCATTTCTTCCAACATTTAAATCAGCAACCTCAACCCAGCTGGCACCATTCCAATCTTCTGTTACTCCAAGAGATGCTGGTGGATTTCCTCCAAAAGCTAAAGCTGCAGTATTAGTTCCTACTGCTGTTACACTATATCTTGCAGTGTTTAAATCGTTTACTTCAGTCCAGTTTGTGCCATTCCAAGATTCTACATGAGCACTAACATTAGGGTCAAAATCATAACCACCAACAGCTAATGCTGCAGTTTGAATTCCACAACCTCCAAGATTTATTCTAGCCGTATTCAAATCATTTACTTCAGTCCAAGCAGAACCATTCCATAATTCTGTTTTGCTTTGTGGTCTTGGACTAGCAGGTCCTATATCCCCACCAAAAGCTAAAGATGATGTATTGTCTGCTCCTGCTGCACCTGGTATTCTTCTAGCCGTATTTAAATCATTTACTTCAGTCCAGTTCGTTCCATTCCAAGACTCTGTTAATGCTGAAGTTGATGTTGCATCACTGTTTCCACCAAAAGCTAACGTAGAAGTTAATGTTCCTGAACCTCTTACAGCTTCTCTCCCAGTATTTAAATTATTTACTTCAGTCCAGTTTGATCCATTCCAAGTTTCTGTTTGATCTGCAAAATTATCTCCTGGAGGATAGTTTCCTCCAAAACCTAAAGCTGCTGTTTGTATTCCTGAACCCCCTAAATTATATCTTGCTGTGTTCATAGCATTAGCTGTAGACCAAGCACCGATTGGCTGGCCTGGGCCTATCCATTCTTCGGTTGCTGCTGTATCAGAAGGACTAGCAGGAGTACGACCTCCAAAACCTAATGCATTTGTATTATTACTTCCTTTAGTACCACCCAATGCTCGTCTAGCTGTACTCATATCTGTTGTTTCTGTCCAAGAAGTTCCATCCCAAAGTTCTGTTTTACCTGTATATGGAGAAGCATCTCCGCCATAAGCTAATGCTGAAGTTTGTATTCCAGAAACTGCTAATAATCTTCTTGCAGTATTCATATCATTAACTTCTGTCCAGTTTGTTCCATTAAAAGTTTCTGTTGCTCCTGTAAGTGGTGGTGTTCCACCAGCAACTATAGCTACTGTTGTAGTTCCAGATCCTCCTAATCCATTCCTTGCAGTATTTAAATCATTAACTTCTGTCCAGTTTGTTCCATTAAAAGTTTCTGTTGCTCCTGTTTCTCCAGGAACTGATGGAGCATTTCCTCCTGCTCCCCAACTAGCAGTTGATATACCACCACCAGCTAAGTCTAATCTAGCAGTATTCATATCATTAACTTCTGTCCAGTTTGTTCCATTAAAAGTTTCTGTTTTTCCTGTAGATCCAGGTGCAACAGGGGCTGATGTTGTTCCTCCAAATGCTACTGCTGCTGTTGTAGTTCCAGATCCTGCTAATCCTATTCTAGCTGTGTTTAAATTATTTACTTCGGTCCAAGAAGATCCATCATAAATTTCTGTGTTACCAGTATAGTTATTACTTGGATCTCCTCCACCAAAAGCTAAAGCTGCGGTATAAGTTCCTGCTCCCCCTAATCTAAGTCTTGCATCATTTAAACTACCACCCGTAGACCACGAACCAGCTGCTGTTACATTTGGATATTGATATTTGAAATCTTTGTTAGTGCTATCATACCAAAGCTCACCTTCCACGGCGCCTGGATAATTACCAGCGTAGTTGACGACTGCTGTCCCAACTGTCTCTTTATAGGTAGCCATAATTATTTAGCCTTTAACAACCAACCTTGAGTAGAGTCTGTAAAGACTAATGTGTTTGCGGCTCTTTCTACTGAAACTGTAAGATCTGCTTCTGCTCCATTAATTTTAGAACTATTTCTTCCAATAGTTAGAGCGTAAGTGTCAAAAGTACCCGCATAGTCTATAAACGAAACTTCATCTCCGATTGTTGGTGATGATGGTAGAGTTAAAGTAAACGATCCACTAGTTGTATTACAAAATACACCTTCACCAGCTGACGCTGTATAGTTTCCTGTTTTAACTGCTTGCCATGAGGTTCCACCTGCTTCTAGTTCTTCCCAAGACAATACTCCACCTGTTGTTGATTTTAAAACGTAACCGTTTCCTCCAGCTACCGCTGCGGGCCATGTTAAAGTATAAGACCCACTAACTGTTGCAGCCGACTTCTGACCTATATATGCACTATCATCACTATCTGCTAATCTTAGCTCTTTCTGAGAATTAATTGTTAATGCGGTTCCTGCTGTCCAAATTAAATCTGCATCTCCTGCAAATGATCCTGAACTATTAAACTGTACTTGTGTATCTGAACCACCTGGTAGTCCACCAAGAACAACTTCTTTAACGTCTGGATTTGTACCATCGTTAGCACTTGCTGAAAGAATTTTCCAACCTTTGTCAGTTGTTGCCCAAGTTACAGTATCACCTGAACCCGATACGTATTTAAATTGTACAGTGTATGCACCACTTGTATTGTTTAAAACAAAATAAGTATTTTCTACATCTAAAGGAATTGTTACAACTTTATTTCCTGTAATTGCTTGAGCAGATTCTGCTCCTAAAACTATAACTCTTGTTGCAAGAGTTGCACCTGTTGACCCATCTGATACAGCTAAAGCTGTTGTATTAGCTCCTGAACCTGCAGTGTTTAAAGTTTGAACTTTATAACCACCAGTTATCTGTTCAAAAAGATTTAAATTAGTATTTGTTTTTGTTCCCCATGTACCAGCGTTTTCACCAGTTGCCATTAGTTCAACACCAAGAGGTGTATAAGTTGAAGCCATAATTTTTTTCTCCTAAGCCACGTGCGTTACGTCTGTATACGATGTATTTCCTGATACGTCAACATCGGAATAACTCGCGCTATTTGTTTTATTAACATTACTATAACTTGTATTTCCATCAATATCAATATCTTGATATGATAAAGCTGCAATATTTCCTACACTAGAAATAGCCTCAACTCCAGTTAATCCTACAACATCTTCTGGAATTATTGTGCCAGTTGCTGCTGCAGCTGATACACCCGTTAAAGGTATTCCTATTTCTAGAGTTAAAGAACCTACCGTAGAAGTCGCAGCTTGACCTGTTAATCCTACAGAATCTGCTGGTGTAATAGAACCTACACTAGATGTAGCTTCTACTCCTACTAAACCTATTTCAATTGCATCAAGAACTATTCCACCAACTGTTGCTGTTGCAGATTGACCAGTTAAACCTATAGACATTTCTGTTGGAGAAATTTCTCCTACACTAGATGTTGCACTTACTCCTGTTGGTACAACCACACAATCTATAATATTTGTTAAACTACCAACACTAGATGTTGCACTTACCCCTGTTATGTCTATGAGTTCTTCTGGTACAACTGTTAATGATCCAACACTAGAACTTAATGTAGTTAATCCCGATAGTTGAACAAGTTTATTAAATGAATCTCCATAAGGTTCTTCACCCCAACCATTTCTACCCCAACCAACTAATGTCCCAGCATTATCAAAATCACCAAGTTGAGTCTGTGCTTGTTGACCTGTTGGAATTACAATAGATGTTAAATCTAAAGTAGGTGTGCCAAGGCTTGATGTAGTTGATAAACCTGTTAATGGAACTGCTATTTCTGTAGTAATAGAGCCAATAGAAGTTGTGGCTGATTGTCCTGATAATTGTACGGCGTATTCTACACCCCAACCAGAGTTGCCCCATTCTTGTCTACCCCAACCTTCTTCATTAAAAGCTTCTAAAGAACCTACTGTTGATGTTGTTAATTGTCCTGATAAAGTAACGGTAATATTATCGTCACCCCATTCGTTGGATCCCCAAGTATTATTACCCCAGGTTGATGACATAAG
>Ga0209992_10003077_pt1 | contig 14478 bp, 9 predicted proteins | sample 2SBtaG_2_FD_182564 | JGI IMG/M metagenome (GOLD analysis project Ga0209992, IMG submission 182564) | Deep subsurface microbial communities from Kolumbo volcano to uncover new lineages of life (NeLLi) - 2SBTROV12_ACTIVE470 metaG (SPAdes)... | ecosystem: Environmental > Aquatic > Marine > Volcanic... | reverse complement strand
CCAGCTCTGCACCCATGTCAAAATCATCCATGCCATCCATGAATGTCATGCCATCAACTTCGAGGCCACCCATTACGGTTGCCAGATTCTCGTCACCCATGGCGGTCAGTTTGGCGCCCATGTCATAGGTTTCTTTGGCATCGACGAATCCGAGCGCTTCACCGCCCAAGCCTTTTAGAACATCTGCTGTTGTACTTTCGTCTAGGCCATCCATGGTTTGACCCACATCAAACGTACCACCGGACTCTAAGAATTGAAAATCATCCACCTCCATAATGGCTAAAGATTCAGGCGTATCTTCAACGAGCTGCGCTGTTTCACTGGCATCCATATTCTTAAAAACATCAAAGCTCGTGATCATCAATGCCGGCACATCTAAGGCTGCTGAACCTGCATCCACTGCACGCATATCATCCGCACCCATTTCTGAAACCAGCGAAAGTAATGCTTCCCCAGGAAGTGCAACGGCTTCGATAACGATATCATCACCCGTTAACACTTCTCCTTCAGCATTAGCTTGTGCCCCTGACTCCCACCCTTCAGTAACAAAGTGTTCAAAAGCAGTCTTTTCTGAAGCCAAAGCCTCAGGATTATTTTCCAAATAAAATTCTTCGTTAAATTGCGCCATTTCAAGACCTCATTCAAATCATAATCAAGATATTTAGACTATTTTTAACATGTTCCCCACAAAAGTTAAAAATATTTTTGCTATTTCTAAGACATTGGCACTTATAACTTGTTCCCTCTAAAAACTTCCCACCCTTAGTTTAACCATAGCTGGCAAATGAGCTCACTGAGCATGAATTAATCGTTAAATGAATAGGTCAAAATAACAGTCACTTCTGTTATCTATTAAATAAAGCGTGGCTATCAATGGAAGCGGATAAGAAGACGTTTTTTTTAAAGAAACGCTTTGTATTTGAATAAGTTATTGGATCTAGAGCTTATTACAAAGATTTACAAAAGATAAGCTAACTCGGGGTTAACCACTGGTTAATTAGCTCTATTTCCTGAGAACTGATGGTTCCACCCAAATGCATCAGATTAGTTCTACTGAAAATATATTGGTATTTTGCCTCAAAAAGATCTCGATTCGCTTGAGACAAAATGCGCTGTGCTTCAAAAATTTCTGAGGAATCAACAACGCCATACTTAAAACCTTTCTCCATCGCCTGATAATTTTTCTCAGCAGACGCTAAAGCGACTTTCGTCGCTCTAATTTTTTCTACGCTGGCATTAATTTCAGTCAGGTTACTGATTAATTCTCGTCTTAATTTACGAAATTCCGTTTCATACTGTAATTTTGATGATTCTAAACGGTGGATTGCCTCAGTATGAAAAGCAGTTGTCTTACCACTGGTGAATAGGGGCATATTAACATTCACGCTAGCCGAGGTAATATTCGTCAACCCCGCTGCTGAATTGTTAAAGCCTAAATCAGTTCGTTGCACCATCAGTTGAAAATCAACCACAGGAAGATGCCCTGACCGTTGCTGTTTAACGCTGGAATTATCAGCCTTGATAACATCCTGTTTAGATAACAAAGTCGCATTATTTGCCGCCAGTCGTTCGAGCCATGTTTCAACCCCGCCTTCAACCGGCTGAAAAGTCAAATCATCGCGCAACGGCGTTAACTGCTGTACCGAATGTCCTGTTAATTCAGTTAACTGCTCTTTAGCCATAACCAATGCGGTCTGAGCGGCCAAAAGCTCTGCATTTGCCAGATCACTTCTGGCTTGCGCATCCATCAAATTGGTTATTTTTACTAATTGCTTTTTATAAAGCTCTTGAAGCTGTAACAAAATAGCTTTGCTGACCACGGTTTCATTTTCAGCAACAGACAAATTATCCTGCGCTAACAAAACTTTGAAATAATATTGCACGACATCCAACATTATTTGCTGTTGCGTTTCTAATTGATCATGTTCCGCCTGTTTTGTAACTTCTTGCTGGCGTTGCCAGTTGTAATATTTGGGTAAATCAAATAAGGGTTGACTCAGCACCGCACTGTATCTTTCACCCTTAAAACTATCTCGATCACCACGCCTACTAATAGCTGGATTATTTCCTTCAAGATCCTGCCTGACCGTTGAAATAGATGAAGTGACATTCAGTTGAGGCAATAAGTCGGCTATCACCTGTTGCTCTCTGGCCTCACCAATTTGCACATTTAATTCAGCTAATCGTACCCGAGGGTCTGCCTCTAAAACCTGCTGATAAACACCCAGCAAATCAGCCGCAGCGACCCAAGATAGCCCCCCCACCCAAAGAACAACTGCTAACAATATTTTAAACATGGCTAATCTTCAATCAATGACCGAGCCAAGACATTTGTCAATGGCTGGGCTAAATATTCAACTAATGTCCGACTACCGGTCTTAATTAAGACCTCTGCGGGCATCCCGGGAAGTAACTCAACGCCTTCTAACTTACGCACACTCTCGGGTGTTAACTCTACGCGCGTTAAATAATACGGCATTCGATTACCCTCATCGATTAATCGATCCGCAGACAAGGTGATCAATTTACCTTCTAATGTGGGAATCTTTCCCCGACTAAAAGCACTTAGCCGGACTTCTGCCAGTAACCCGATATACACTCGATCAATATCGTTAGGAGACACCTGTGCTTCAACAATGAGAATTTCTTTTTGCGGTACAATTTCCAAAACCGGCTCACCGGGAGAAATCACCCCGCCTTCGGTATGTAATTGCATCTGCATGACCACCCCAGCTACGGGCGCAATAACATTCAAGCGCTGAGATCTATCACTCAAAGAAATTAACGTCGATTTCAAATCTTCAATTTCACCTACCGTCTGAAAATAACGCCGTTCAATATCACGAATACGATTCTTGTCGACATAGCCTTCAGCCAACAATTCTTTCAAATCCGCCAATTCCTCCTGAAAAGAAGCCGCTAAACTTAATTTGCTCGCTTTAAGATGCTTAAGACCCTCTATCTTCGACTTTACCTGAGTGCTATCAAGCGTTATAAGAATATCGCCTTTCTTAACAATATCACCATCCCTGACCAGCACTTTGTCGATAATACCGCCCTCAAAATGTTGTACCGTTTTCTTATTTGACTTAACAACAATAACTCCGGGCGCTAAGGCCGCGCTACTTAGTGGCGCTAAATAAGCCCAACCCCCAAACACCACAAAGGTGATAAAAATAACACCGAGACCTATTAATTTAACTTGCTTATCATCGGTATTTAAAACCGCACCGTCCTCTAAATTTTCAATTTCTGTCATTTATTTTGTCCTATTAACCCTGCCGACGGTCTGTAAATGTATCAACCTACTTAACCAATTTTCTTTTGCGTTTGTAATCGAGATAACACTGTTGCCGTTGGGCCAAAATCAACCAACACGCCTTCTTTCATTAAGGCAATCTGATCAACCACCTTTAAAACAGAGGGCCTATGACTGATAATTATTACCGTCACTTGTTCTGATTTTAAGGTTGCCAATGCACGCATCAACGCCTGCTCGCCCTGATCATCAAGATTAGAATTGGGTTCATCAAGCACAATTAAACGGGTCTCGCCATAAATTGCTCGGGCTAAGCCAATTCGTTGTCGCTGCCCACCTGAAAGCACACCCCCGGTTGCACTGATAACCGTATCGTAGCCATCGGGCAAACGCAGAATAAATTCATGAACGTCCGCTTTAATCGCTGCCGCAACCACCTTTTCAGCATCTACCTCACCAAAACGTGCGATATTTTCACTGATAGTCCCTTGGAATAACTCAACATCCTGAGGTAAATAACCGATAAAAGGCCCCAACGCCTCTCGTTCCCATTGCGCAACATTAGCCCCGTCTAAACGCACGGTACCACTGTGAATAGGCCAAATTCCTAATATGGCTCTTGCTAAGGTAGATTTTCCAGCACCACTCGGCCCAATAACCCCAATCAACTGTCCTTTTTCTATTGCAAAACTGACATTCTTAACCACCGGCACTTTGCCGCCCGGCGGTACGACCAGAATACCTTCCACAGAAACAGCCCCTAAAGGATCCGGTAGTTTCATCGGCTCTTTGTCCTGAGGTACTTTTTTTAATAAATCGTTGAGCCGAGAATATTGCCCTCGCGCACTCACAAAACCTTTCCACGTTCCAATGAGCAAATCAATGGGCGCCAATGCGCGTCCTAACAGAATAGAACCCGCAATCATAACCCCCGGAGTTACTTCCTGTTGTATGGCTAAATAAGCCCCTAAACCTAAAACCAAGGACTGTGCCGTCATTCTAAAAACTTTTGATAATGCGACCCAAAAGCCAGCATTGGTACTGGCTTTTGCTTGTAAAAAAAGAACCTTATTAACTTGGCTTTTCCATTTTACTTTAAGATTTCCCAGCATACCCATGGACTCAACCACTTCGGCATTCATCAGATTCTGACTTAATGCCGCTTTATTCTGAGTAGCCAAGACATTGGCTCGCTTTAACCATTTACTGGTTGATTTTTCATTACAAATAGCTACCACAATGAGAATAACAGCAGTTGCGATCGCCAACCAACCAATAGCAGAGTGGAACATAAATAAAATAGCAATATAAATAGGCATCCACGGCAAATCAAAAAAAGCAAATAAACCATTACCGGTCAGAAACTGACGTAACGCGGTTAAATCTTCTAGCGGCTGACCCTGACTATTTTGTCCGCCGGAATACAAGGCTTGCTTAAAAGAAATATTAAACAGTCGACTATTAAGCAGTGTTTCCAATTTAGTACTGACACGCACTAAAATTAAAGAACGCATCCATTCCAAAAAACCCATTGCCAGAAATAAAAACAATAACAATAGGGTAATCACTAATAAAGTAGACTCACTGCCACTGGATAACACACGATCATAAACCTGCAACATATAAATAGCAGGCGTTATCATCAAAACATTAATAAACAAACTAAAAAAAGCAGCGGTATAAAAAGCACCGCGACAATAATAAAGCGCCTGCTCTAATTCTGTTTTATTCTTTTCTATTGCATTCATGGCCAGTCAAAAAATAGGTGAAAAAAGGTAAACCTTTGCTAAAAAAATATCAAAAAAAAACTAAATATAAGAGGGATAAATTAAAACAATCCCTTGTTAATACTATGTATTTCAATAGCCTATAAAGAACCTGTAAGTCTATTGATCACATAAAAACGACGCCTATTATCACATAATTACCCACAAGATACGCCAATACCTCTTAAACATGCGGACTAAATGTAACTATTCAAGTCTACCGAGGCAATTTCATCAACAACCCCAGTTAACGATACAGCAGCATCCAACGCCGCTTCACTTGATAACCACCCTATGACCGAAGATGCAGCGACTGCTCGATAGTCAGTATTCGTCGCCATAACTGAATACGCTAAAGAATTAACGACCTCCGCGTTAAACACGACCGCAAAATCACCAAAAACACTATCTTCAGACAGTGCTGACAGAAGTGTTGAAGCCTTTAGAATGACTTCACCCCGATGCGTCGGGTCTGCCATCAACTCTGCCATTAAATAATCATAGGCTATTTGTGCGGCATCCCCGGTTATCCCTGCGTTAACGGTCACCGTCGAGGCTAAAACCGCATCGACACTCAATGCGCTTTCTGCTGCCACTAAGGAATCTGCAAAACGAGCCAGCCCCATTTCCGTTGACTGATTTTTAAAATCCGTTAATAACGTATAGCCTGGCTGCTGATCATAAATAACTTCAATCAATCGTACGACTTGTGTTGCCAATGCAATATCAATCGCCTGATATTGTGGATTTAATTCGATTTGTATCGGCTCACTGCCTTGCTGACTCACCCATCCTTGAATAGCATTTACACTGCTTTCGCTCAGCCCCAACACACCATTTTCGTCAGGGCTAATCAATTGATGCGACACCACACCTAAAATCACATCCACCCCGTTGTTATCATAGATAACAGGACTCCCGCTTTGACCCGGCATAATATCCAGATCATCGGTAAAATACATAATTTCATCGGCTACGCGGTCAACGGTCCCGGTATCAAAATAAAGACTATTACCGCCCAGATCAGCAGGGTAGCCAATATTGAGCAATTCCTTACCCAAAAGCAAACCCGTGCCCGTTTGATTGTAACCATAGTCTAGCCACCCTGTTACATAGCCTATTGCTGAACCCAGGGTAACGACACCATAGTCATACTTAAGAATTTCATAAGAAAGCGCCCCGGGAACTCGCCACGGACTCGGTGTGGATAACGACACGGCTTCAAACACGCCGTAAGGCTTAATTGACCCCAAGCGTCCGGGCACAACCTGAACTTGTTCAGCCCAACCGCCATGATCAGGGTGATAGATAGCATGTGCCGCGGTTAAAAGACTGGCAGGACCAATCATAACGCCACTGCCTTGCGTTACAACGCCATCAGAAAAGCGCGCGAGCACTTGAGAAAAAGCTGCGAGCGGCGGAGCATCTGTCCCTGATTGCAATGCAACGCGATCATCTGCTCCAAAAATAGCCATGCAAGTCCTTTACTGCCCCGACAAAGACAACCTTAAAAACAATTAAATAACATTAAGAAAAAACGATGGATCTATAAGCAAAATTCACCAAAGCTCAGGTTTTTATCCGTAAAGAAAATAACCGTCATCTAACCGAATTTTAGTAACTTTGATCTAAATGCTATCGAAATTTAAGCCGCTATCGTCATCTTCACCAAAAAAAGCATTCAGATTTTCAGCAGCAACCGCATTGTTGGCCAACAAATCAGTTTTATGTTGCAGAATTTGTAGTAATTTTGCTAAATGTCCCATTGATAACAATTGGCCATAAATTAAAGGAATTGCTCCTGCTCGCCTCAAGGCCAACCACTGATCATCCTCTAATTGGTTCAGTTTCGCTTCATCTATTCTAAAAACACCCTTGATAGGCAGTTCTTGCTCCTCGCCACGACGAACAATCAATGGCCAGGGAACGATCAACTCGTACGATGCTATTAAATCGATTGCTTTTTGAGTCCCTACGCCATTGAGATATAACTGCTCAAGTAACTTAATCATGCCGCTTAAAAATTCAGTCGGCTGCCCCGCTTCAAACAAAGGACGTCCCTGATCGCCTAAACGCGGATTGTCTTGATCGACACAAACAATCCGTTTACCTTCATCGTTAGGCACTATGGTGAAAGGGCTTTGACGAAGAATAGCCGGAATATAATTCCCTAACCATTTCCCTTCCGGCGTAATCCAAGCGTTCGGTAATTCACTGGAAAGAGAACACAATAAATGAACCCCATACCCTTGCTCTTGGTGAATAAAGGCTAACGGGTAATGCAGTGCTAACCGGGAAATTTCGGCACCGTATACCGGCAATGTTGGCCGGCTCACATAAGCACTTAAATCATTAAGGTCTGATAATGCAAATTCCGCATGTTTCTCTTTAGACAACGCAACAAATTGAACCATTAATGTTTCTCAGCAATTTCTTCATTAAGTGCTTTAGCATAAGCATTACGTGCTGTTTGCATAATCGCCAATTGTTGTTGTAACTTACCAATCTCACTATCAACAACTTGTATATTAACAATCTGACTTTTAGCATCATCGCTCAATGCGTCTAAATCATATTCTTTATCATTAATAGTCCAGGTCTTTTTGGCATCATCTTTCATTGAGCACTACTCCTTCTAAATTCATAAAATTATTGTTTCGTATTTTACATAAAAATGCGACAACACAGGGTCATAAACATTTATTTGAAGCGGTAATTGTACCGACTTTTCTTTTTTTAATGACAACCTGTGCTTAAAAAAGCAAAAAAACAGGACTTAATCACTGTTTTTCAATTATTTCCTGTTCTAAGGCTTTGGCAAAAGCATTTCTAGCGGTTGTCATAATTGCCAGCTTTTGCTGGATAAGGACTACATTTTCATCGACCCGGTTAATACTTGCTAACTGCTCCCTCGCTCTTTCTGAAAGAGACTCAAAATCATACTGCTTCCCCGCGATCGTAACCGGCAGGCTTTTTAATTCATTCATAATATACTCTCATCATGCTAGCTAGCACGGTTAGGTTATAACAAACAATCTGTTTAATGCTTTATTACCCGTTGGCGACACCGGTCATGTTCTCAAACAACCTTCTTGTTTTGATACCCTTATCTTATCTAAGACCCAACAGCAGTGTTACAAAACCAGCCAAACCAAAAAACACGAGATGTAGTTTAATTTATTGCATTGAGAAAAGAAAAATTATTTCGTATTTACGCGGCTGATCACCATCAAACTAAATCATACGATAAAGCCCAAAACTCCCCATCACTCTCCCCGGGAATACCGACTAAATCAATCGCTTGGTCAATTATTTGCGCACTCACCCAATCTGTACTCGCTGCAAAAGCTAATAAACTCGACTGGGTATAAAAACCACTTTCAATATAGCCATTATACAAAGTCAGCTCTGCTGATTCCGGAGGGCGGCCCACAACATTTTTAAAAATAAAGTCAACAAAATCAAGCTGCGTTTCGACACCATTTATTAAGGCCATTAATTGATTCTCAATCACATAGCTTGATAACGCATCAACTGAAAGACCGTCATTAACCAACTGTAAACCTTCTGATAAAAATTGATTGAATCGCCCTGAGCCAAACGCTGAAAGAATCACCCTTGCCACTTCCCCGGCATCGCCGCTAATATCCAAGGCATAACCCGTATCACTAAACACCAGCCGTTCAATGGCCACTAAGGTATTAACCGTTACATTGGACTCGAGATCATTCAACAACGATGAAACTCCAGAGACTTTCTCAACAACCAGTTGCCCTGCCAGATTAAGACTAAACAAAACGTCATAACTGGCAAGCGAATAAATAACGCTGTCGGCACCCGCACCGCCATTAAGTACACTATAGGATGAAAAGCCCACTAAAGAATCAGCTGCCAGGGAACCGTTAAAAACCGTTGGACCCGTCGATTCATCAGCTTCAGCCACAAAAACCGAAAGCCACTGACTCATACTTAAGCCCTCAGTATCGGTCGCGGTGATATAAAGTGAATAATAAGGCCGGAGACTGTCATAATCTGCACTCACCTGCTCTCTTAATTTAAGCTGCCCGCCAACAACTTCAAATAACTCACCGTCTTTCATCGACGATAACGAAAAACTATGGGTATCATTTTCGTCAGGATCTAAAACAGTTAAATCACCCACAATTACGCCACTGAGGCCTTCTGCTATTTCATTATTCGTTACTAAAATTTCTGTTGGCGTCTCATTTAAATCAACCACTGAAATAGCTATTGCCTGACTTTTTAATGTTCCGCCCGAGTCTGGAGCGGATGTTATTAAATTAAATAGTGCCTGCGCTTCATAATTAGCACGTTGGCCTGTTTTTAACTTTAACTGATTTTCAACCACCTCAAACAAATCAGCGTCCTGACCTGAAAGTATAATAAAATTATGCGCGGAGGGATGAGCGTGAGGAAAAGTAAACGAAAAGTCACCCACACCAGCGCCATCAACATTCTCTCGAACCTCATAGCCGGTTAGGTTAATTATTGCAGGTAAATTGCTTTGGCCTGTTTCATAAAGATCAGCCATATTGATTCAATCCATGATTGCTTATTTCTGTCAGATACAGCGAATTGTTTTGATAATCGCTACAGCAAACATAACGAGTCTAAATCCAAACTTCAAGTCTTATTTAATGGTTAAGGCTTACTATAGGTACTCAATACCCGTTGAGACTAACCCGGTAAAGTTAATCTGCGTTTTATTATAATCCGATTCAAGCGCTAAATTAACAATTCCCACCGCCGATAAACTCTCATCGGTCAACTGCGCTATATAAGGCGCGGCTAATTCCGTCGTTAACGTCGTTCCCACCGCATTGATCCAAAGGTTAGCAACCAGGTTGGAGTAAAAATCTTTTGGCGCGTCATAATTAGCTAACACCATCCCCCCTGCAGCTAAGGCAAAGGTAATCAACTCATCTTGGCTCAGCCCTACTGTTTCTAATTGATAAAGGCCAGCCCCGACATATCCTTTATTAGCAACGGCATCGCTGCCAAAAAGAACTCCAATCAATTTAGTTACAAAACCGGTATTACCTGCCAGATCCAAGGCCACATTCGTATCAGAGAAATTAAGCCTTTCTACATTTTCCAAAGTATCAGTCACACTGCCTTGTTTAACCTGCCATTGCTGGTTGCTATCAACGGTCAACGTAAAAAGAGCTTTAGCTTCGGTAAAAACACACACATCACGCCCGGCTCCACCATCAATATAATCACTCCCTGCCGAATTATTCACCACATCATTCCCATCAAGGCATAAGAGGAAATCATCAAAGACAGTGCCGTTTAAAGTATCACTGGTCTGTGTTCCGGTAATACTATGAAAGCCCATTGCCTCACCATTAACATTAAAACGTTGCGCAAAAACATCAGAGCTATTATCGGCATTAATCCCATGCCAACTCACGACAAAATTGCCACCCGTCAATGGCGCTACACTCGGCGCATATTGATTTAACGTTGAATTACTATTGATTTGAAATGCTGACCCTATTTTTTCACTCGCGGCTGTAAAGAGCTGACCGCTAATATCAGTATAACCATCCGTGCCTAAACTCTGAAAAACCTGCACCTGAGTACCACCTGTCAACGTCACTAGACTAGACTTACTACTCAGATTAGCTGTCGAGGCATCGACCAGAAACTCTGGTCCTAATGTAATACCTTGTTCAGTATAGAGTTGCCCGTGATAGACAAAATCACTGCTTTGACTGCCGTCTAACCAAGTCACCTTAAATCCACCACCGCTAACCGTTGACACAACCGCTTGTGATTGGTTACCCAGAACCTGCGTATTGACTAAAAATTCCTGCATATTTTTATTAGCAAGTACAAAATTATCCGTCACGGTTAAACCATCTGGGTCAGTCGCCGTGACTTGATAAGTAATCTGGCCCGTATTCGTAATCGGCGTACCGGAGAAAACTCCCGTCGAGGTATTGAATGTTAACCAACTCGGCAAGCCATCGGCCAGATCAAACAAATTTACAATGGATGTATAAGTGTGTGAGGCAATAGCAATTGAATACGTTAAGGTATCGCCGTCTGCATCACTAAAGGCACCGGCTGTTGCTAAGGTAAAAGATTTACTGACAGCTGAGTTAACCGTTTGGTCAACAAGACTACTCGCCACTTTTGGCGCGACATTGTCTGGAATTTCCCATAACAATAAAACATAATCATCGCTTACAGACTCATTCGACGGATCTGTCGCCGTAATGGCCACACTATAAGTCCCTGAATTCACCACGGCCGGTGTGCCGGTCAGGATACCGGTCGTTGTATTCATGGTTAACCAATCCGGCAATGATTTTCCAGCTTGGTTAACACTGCTAGTAAACGTAACGGCAGCTCCTGTTGGCGCCGAACTGTCTGACGTTTTCAATGTCGTAATACTAGGGCTTATCGCCGCAATGGCCTTACCTTTTGCCGTTGACGTCACAATGACGTTATCACCGCTCGCCGTTAAGGTATAACCGGCAGCCGTTTGCGCTGCAAAGGCGGTTGCCAATTTAGCGGCCGTATCATACGTAGCTGCACTGCCAACTACGGCAATCGTTAAACTCGGCGCCAGTGTAATGGTTGCAGTATCTGCCGCATTAAGACCGCCCGATAAGGTTAAGGTACTCACAGCACCTGTCGTTTCAGACTCGATAGAAGCGCTATACGTTAGCGTATCTCCATCCGGATCTGAAAAAGCAGCCGCTGCCTCAAAACTATAACTATTAGTTTGGGGGTCTGATAGCTGATCAGTAAATGCAACTGCCAGAACCGGCGCTTCATTGGTATGAGCCACCGTTAAGGCAAAGGTATCAGAGACTATGCCTGAGACCTGATCAGCTGCAACCACAGAAATATTAGTCACCGCCACATCACCTTTAACAGGTGTTCCGGTAAAAATGCCTGTTTGTGGGTCAAAACTCAACCAACTTGGAATACTCCCACCGGCCATCGTTTTAGCCGAATAAACCAGCGTGTCGCCATCCGCATCACTGAATGACGATGAAACATTTAAGGTAAATGCTGTTTTAGTATTTGCCGTTATATCAGCAATGGCTGTCGATAAGGTAGGAATAGTATTAGGCATAATTAAAATTTATTTATCAATTCCAGACAAAAACAATGCGCACACAACATCTATCCAAAGCAGATTTAAATGCACTCTCTTAAGGCACAATCATTGTTGTAAAAACACACAATCACTCACCTCCAACATTATTGGACAAGTACCCCCTTAAAACAAGCAAAAAACAATCCAACTAAAAAAATAACAATTAAAATCAATTGGTTAGGCAATAAAGAAAATCGTATCCTTTAAAAAAACGGCAAAAGTTATCCGCTACAAAATAGATCAAACCCAAAGCAATTGAAAACAAAGCAAGAAAAAACGACACCGCATCCAACAACCCGTCAAGAATTTTCAGATAATGGCACAACTAGATGCGGTAAAATCTTTTCAAACTAACGGCTGCTTTTACAAAGCATTCTACTCAGAAAAATTCACATTCTAATTTGATTACTGCTGGTTTAGGCAATAAACACCTCATTAGCACCGGTACCATTACTGGACCAGAGAACTCCTCGATTTAAGCCCTTAAAGCAGGGGTTAAGGCTAGTTGGTTATCTTTTGAATAACAGTTGTCCTGCTTGTTCTAAAATGAAACAAAGTCTCCATTAGTTACAGTAGTAATGCCAGAAAGGGTACCTATAAAGGTTACATCCTGCGCCGCAATTGTGTCTGCACTACTAAGCTGAGCAACCATGTATAAATAAGTATTTGTGTCATTATCCATTGCGAATATAACGTCTTCACCAGTAGCAACAGCGGTGGTAGTAAGACCATTTAGAACAACGACGGCTCCTGCTAATGTATGGACAGAATCACCCGAAGCGGTATCCGCTATATGCACAAACGTATCGTTGTCCGCTACGGTTCCCGCTTTATTAATGACCTTCAGTGTATCACTATCACTTCCATTGTTTACAAGGCGCGAGTCAAAATGAAGTTTATCGCCACCAGATACAAATGTAATTGCCTCACCTGTCTGACCTGAACCTACTGCTGAGCCAACTTCAGTTGCAAGGGCAGCCACACTGGTGGCTAGATATTTAAATATATCATTACCAGCATTACCCACAAGGACATCAGCTGCCCCTCCACCAATAATGGTATCAACACCGGCACCACCGGTAATGGTATCAACACCGGCACCACCAGTGATGGCTTGTGACCCTGTACCATCAGCACCCGTTAGTGTCGTTGCATCAGTACCAACAAACTCACTGATATCGATGATATTGCTACCATTGTTGCCACTATCTGCTAATGATATATCAACTGTCCGAATACCGGCTGCATACGCTGTCACATCAAGATCAATAGTCACCGCTACTGAATTAGCGACGGCAACAATCTTTTCAACGGTTGTGATACCCGTCCATGCATCATTAGCTGCAATTGCAAAAGCAGTCCCTGATGTTCCTACCGTGAGTTGATCGCCGCTACCCCCATTTCCAGCCACACTGCCATCAACTTTTGCCTGACTCGTAAAAAGATCCGCTGTTAACAAATAAACAAAGCTATCATCTCCGTCACCGCCTGCAATAACATCGGCACCGGCACCGCCGGTGATCGTATCTACCCCGGAATCACCGGTGATCGTATCAATACCCGTTGAGCCCGTCAGCGTCCAAGCATTGTTACCGGTATTATCATTACTGACATCGATCACATTATTAGCCGTCGCATCGGTATCTGCACTCAGATCAATGGTCGTCACCCCGTCTTCAAACAACAACTCAGAGGCGGTAATACTGATAATCTGATTACTGGCGCCTGCTGCAACGATCTTCTCTACCCCAACCATGCGCGCTTCGATTAAATCAGTACTGGCCAGCGTAAAAGTAGCGCCGCCATTATTGTTAATCGCAATCGCATCGGCCGACCCGCTGCCACCCGTCAAACTATCGACCAAGGCATTACCAGTAACCAAATCACCCGTCGCGACATAGATGAAAACATCTTCTCCAGCACCACCATCGATTACATCAACACCCGCACCGCCGGTAATCGTATCCACCCCGGAATCACCGGTGATCGTATCAATACCCGTTGAGCCCGTCAGCGTCCAGGCATTGGCGCCGGTATTATCATTACTGACATCGATCACATTATTAGCCGTCGCATCGGTATCTGCACTCAGGTCAATGGTGGTCACCCCGTCTTCAAACAACAACTCAGAGGCGGTAATACTGATGATCTGATTACTGGCGCCTGCTGCAACGATCTTCTCGATACCCACCATGCGCGCTTCGATTAAATCCGTACTGGCCAGCGTAAAAGTAGCACCGCCATTATTGTTAATCGCAATCGCATCTGCCGACCCGCTACCCCCGGTTAAACTATCGACTAAGGCATTAGAGGCC
>Ga0209992_10003076_pt1 | contig 14482 bp, 14 predicted proteins | sample 2SBtaG_2_FD_182564 | JGI IMG/M metagenome (GOLD analysis project Ga0209992, IMG submission 182564) | Deep subsurface microbial communities from Kolumbo volcano to uncover new lineages of life (NeLLi) - 2SBTROV12_ACTIVE470 metaG (SPAdes)... | ecosystem: Environmental > Aquatic > Marine >... | reverse complement strand
CCGTGCTCTTATCACGAGGTATCATGCATCTGTTCTCCCTGTATTGAGTTGATAATTGCATAATGAGTAAGCTTTGAATGCAGGGTTGAGATTGTTGGATATTTAACTGCATTTACGTAGAGGAAAAGTAGATATGGAGTTTGAAATTCTTGCGCTATTAGCCGGTATTCTGGTACTCGGCTTTGCATCACAAGTTGCTGCATGGTGGACAAAGCTACCTTCGATACTTTTTCTGCTTCTCATCGGGCTTGGCGCGGGACCTGTCGGAGGTCTGCTAGATCCTGACATTATGTTCGGTGAACTACTATTTCCAATTATTTCCATTTCAGTTGCAATCATACTTTTTGAAGGCAGTATGACACTTCACTTTCGAGATGTACGCGAAGTCGGAAGTGTCATCAGACGATTGGTTTCTGTCGGGGCGATTATTACTTGGTTGATTACGGCGGTGGTGACTCACTGGGCGTTGAATTGCCCCTGGGAAATCGCTTTCCTGTTTGGTGCCATCACAGTGGTGACCGGACCAACCGTCATCATTCCGATCCTTCGCACCGTCCGTCCGACAGCAGCTGTTAGCAATGTGCTGAGATGGGAGGGCATCATCATCGATCCTATCGGGGCTATCTTTGCGGTGTTGGTTTATGAATTCATCATCGCCAGTGCTAGTGGTACGGCACTGGGACATACACTGCTGGTATTCATGGAAATAGTTGCAATTGGTTTTGTGCTTGGTGCGCTCGGTGGGCAGATGCTGGGAGTCGCTTTGCGTAAACACTTACTACCGGAATATTTGCACAACTTCGGGGCACTGGCTGTTGTAGTAGGTTTGTTCGCCCTTTCTAATGATCTGGCAGAGGAATCCGGCCTGCTCACGGTAACTGTCATGGGTATCTGGCTTGCCAATATGAAGGATATCGACATTGCTGATCTACTTGATTTCAAAGAATCCTTAAGCCTGTTACTCATTTCAGGACTGTTTATCATTCTCGCCGCCCGCCTAGACTGGGAAGATTTCAGTGTGCTTGGATGGGGAGCAATAATTGTGTTGTTCGTCATGCAGTTTGTCGCACGGCCGATTAGTGTTTTTATTTCTGCTATCGGCTCAAACCTGACATGGAAGGAAAAAGCACTGATCAGTTGGATCGCACCACGAGGGATAGTTGCGGCCGCGGTTTCTGCGATTTTCGCTTTGCATCTGGAAAAAATTGGTGTCCCTCAGGCAGAGTTGCTAGTACCGTTGACCTTTCTGGTGATTATCGTGACAGTTGTGCTGCAAAGTGTTTCAGCCCGTTGGGCCGCAAAAATGCTGGGCATTGCAGAGCCTGAAGGGCACGGATTTCTGATCGTCGGCGTAAGTGACCTTTCAATTGCAATAGGCAAAGAATTGGTTAAGCAAGATTTGCGCGTCCTGATGGCAGACAATAACTGGGAAAACGTCAGTAAAGCACGAATGGAAGGATTGCCAGTCTATTTTGGTAATGCAGTGTCGGAACATGCTGATAGAAACCTTGATCTGGTTGGTCTCACGGGACTACTAGCACTCTCATGGCGTAACAATATAAATTCTCTGGCTTGCCTGAAATATAGCAGTGAATTAGGTGCAGCCAATGTGTTCACCTTACCAAGCACTGAGGTCGACACGGGTGTCGAAGACTCACGTCATACCAACAAGAAATTTGGCCAAGTACTTTTCTCTAATGAAGAGAATTTCAAATCGCTGAGTATGAAATTAAAGGAAGGGTATACGCTGCACTCAACCAAGTTGTCGGAGGAATTCGATTTCTTGCAATGGGAAGAGCAGCATGGTGGGAAAGCCATCCCGCTTTTTTCTATCTACAAGGGGCAAGCAAAAATATTTGTAGCGGGTCAGGATATGAAGCCTGCTTCTGGGAGCATTTTGATTAGTTTGGCTCCTGAATAAATCGCTCAGCTGAAAGCTTGAGGCGGATCAGAATAACGAGTGCCGCATCGTGACAATTGTAACCAATTGATTGTAGTAAGTATTATTATTATCTTGTCAGGTATTGCCTCATTACAGTCTAACCGATGTAATCTCCTGCATCAATCATGCATATCCCTGCATCAGGTGTAATGTCCTGCTAAAATACACGACTTTTAACGCCTCCTAAAATTCCTATGCAACAAGCTATCTCAGAAGCAATGACTCCCGAAGAACGTCGCGCCGGTATTGGCCTTGCCAGTATCTATGGACTACGCATGCTGGGCCTGTTTATCATCTTGCCGGTTTTTGCACTTTATGCTGAGGATCTTCCCGGAGGCGACAGTCATTTACTGATGGGTATCGCACTCGGGGCGTATGGCCTGACGCAGGCAATTTTGCAGATACCAGCGGGTTGGATGTCCGATCGCTATGGCAGAAAGCCAATAATCTATGCCAGCTTGATTTTGTTTGCGCTGGGCAGTTTTATCGCGGCTTCTGCAGATAACATCTATCTGATCATACTTGGGCGAGTGGTGCAGGGCGCAGGCGCGCTCAATGCGGCTGTGATGGCGTTGACGGCAGACTTGACCCGTGAGGAACACCGCACCAAAGCGATGGCGATGATCGGTATTACGATCGGTATCACGTTCTCGATTTCTATGGTGTTGTCACCGTTACTGAATAGTCTGATAGGTGTGCCAGGTATCTTTGCGATGACGGGTGTATTGGCACTACTGGCAATGGGTGTGGTGAAGTTTGTGATACCAGACCCTGCAATCACACGTTTTCATAGTGACACTGGGGCGAGTGGAAAACATTTTGCCGACGTATTACGTAACCCTGAATTGTTACGGCTTGATTTCGGTATTTTTGCATTGCATGCAATTCTGATGTCGGTATTTATGCAAGTGCCGTTTGTACTTGAGCGTAACGGTTTGGCGTTGGCGCAGCATTGGTATGTATATCTCCCGGTGATGTTTATTGCGTTTTTCCTGATGGTGCCGCCGATCATCATTGCTGAGAAAAAGGCGAAGATGAAACAGATTTTCATGATGGCAGTTGGCTTAGCTGCAGGCGGGCAGATGTTATTGTTGTTTTCACAGAACAGTGTGTGGGGCGTAGCATTCGCGCTGCTTGTTTTCTTTACCGCATTTAATGTATTGGAGGCAACATTGCCCTCGATGATCAGCAAGATTGCACCCCTGGCTTCTAAGGGGACAGCGATGGGTGTTTACAGTAGTGTTCAATTTCTAGGTGCGTTTCTTGGTGCAGCTGTGGGAGGGGCGCTGATGCAGTATGTTGGCGGAAATTCAGTCTTCATTTTCGCGATTGTATTGCTGTTGATCTGGTTTATGGTTGCTTCAGGTATGTCGCCTCCTGCTGCAGTGAGTACCAAGATGTATCACTTGAGTGATATGGAAAACGAACAGGGTGTCCTGTTGCAGAAGGAACTTTCGCAATTAGATGGCGTTCGCGAGGTGATGGTAATAACGGCTGAAAATATTGCTTGCCTCAAAGTGGATATGAAGGGTTTTGATAAAGACGCAGTGGAACAACTTGTGACGAAAGGAGCATGATATGTCGGTGAACAAAGTTATTTTGATAGGCCGCCTCGGCAAAGACCCTGAGACTCGCTATATGACCAGTGGTGATGCGGTGACGAACTGCACGTTGGCAACATCTGAAAACTGGAAGGATAAGAGCGGAGAGAAGCAGGAAAAGACAGAATGGCATAATTTGGTGTTCTATCGTCGCCTTGCTGAGATTGCCGGTGAATACTTGAAAAAGGGCTCACAGATTTACGCTGAGGGAAAGCTACAAACACGCAAGTGGCAGGACAAAGAAGGCCGTGATCGTTATACCACCGAGATCGTAGTCAATGAGATGACGATGTTGGGCGGTAAATCTTCAGGTGGTAGTTTTGAAGTGGTGGAAAAAAAACCAGCTGCCACGCCTGCTAAGGCAGCACCGGCTGCAGCAGCAAAAGGTGGCTTCGATAATTTCGACGACGATATCCCGTTCTGATACGTATTACAGGAGTCGTTTCATGCATCCCTCGAATGTCGATTCGGGGGATTTTTTTATGAGTCTTGTAATTCTCGCGCAAACAGGTGAACCTGATTTCGTCCGTAATCTTTTGCTTGATACATCGCTATGCCGGCCCATTTGAGGATGTCGCCGGGAGAAGAATCGTGATTAGAGAACATCATTACACCTATGCTAGCTGAGCAATGATGCTGAATATCAGTTCTTTCTCCATTGTTACGATAATAGGTTAGGTTATATATCTCGGAAAGAGTTAGACGTATCTTTTCGGCAATACTGGCTGCTTGAGAGGAAGCGGTAGATTCTTCAGCATCCAGTTCGTTGAGCATCACCACGAATTCATCTCCCTCGAAACGAGCAACAGTATCCACTTCACGAACACAGCTTGTGAGACGGTGTGCGACCTCAACTAGCAACAGGTCGCCGGCGGCATGCCCATGTTTTTCGTTGAGTGGCTTGAAGTTATCCAGATCGAGGAAGATAACAGCGCCGAAACGGCGACGACGTTTGCTGACTGCGAGCGCTTGTTCGAGCCGATCATCCAACATGCGGCGATTTGGCAATTGAGTCAGTGCATCATAGAAGGCCATATTGTGAATTTTTTCTCTTGCATGATGTTCGGCAGTGACATCTTCAAAAGTCCATACTGACCCGCGTGACAAACTTGTGGATAAAGGGCTGCCGCTTATTCTTGCCCAGAAGGGAGTACCATTCTTGCGTCGCATTTCCATCGTGCGTTGATAGGACTCACCTAATGTCATGATGGGTAACGCACCAGAAGTGACTGAGTGATATGAAGATTCATCAGGATAAAGACGCTGTGTATTTTGACCGATCAACTCACCGGGCTCATACCCGAATACCTCATCGAACCTACGGTTATTTTTAATAATGACGTTATTTTTGATATAGGCGATGCTGACCTTAGAGGAGTCGAATATCGCTGCTAGTTCCTCGCTGGATTTACGTGCTGTTGCTTCGGCTTGTTTTCGCTTGCTGACATCTGTACCTAATCCTATCAGGGCAGGATTTTCATCCTGAGTTATTCGCTTGCCTGTAAAGTGATAGGGGATTTTGGTCCCATCTTTTGTTTTCAGCATGCCTTCAACGGATGTTTCGCCAATTTCAAATACTTTACGGATGTTGTTTTCAACATGTACGCGGTCATTAGCTTCAAAAAGATCCAAAGCGGTACGCTGTGAGATTTCATCATTGCTAAATTGCGTGACATGCTCAAGTTGCGTGTTCCACGAGATGAAGCGCCCCCTCGGGTCAAGCATGTAAAAAATGCCCGGCATAGAATTGACCAGTTCCTTGCTGCAATTGTTACCCTGTTCTTTGGTGGCTGTGATGTCTGTGCCCACCGCTAAAAACTTGACCGGTTTACCGTGCTCATCCAACTCGGGAGTGATGCTGGTAACTAACCAGAAATTGCTACCATTTTTCCGTTTGTTACATATCTCTCCATACCACGCTTTGCCATCGCTTCTTAGATCATTAAGTATTTTATAAAAGCTATCCAGATGGTGGTCGGATTTGAGTATTCGATCTGGCTCTCCGATGAGTTCCTCGCGGGTATATCCGCTGGCTTGGCAGAATCTGTCGTTACATTCGAGGATAGTGCCAGACGCGTCTATCGTGCAGACGATAGTATGTGCATCAAGCAAATCCATATATTGTTTATGATTGATAGTGGAACGCATCTCTACCTCCAAAGGTTAGAGGTAGTGACAGCAAGCTATATGCCAACGAGTTAAATAATTCCATAACTCATTGTTATTGTTGCATTCGGTAATAATTTTCGAGTTGGGTGAAAGACGAGGAATCGTTGGAAATTGCTGAAATTTCAGCATCATCGTCGTTAATATGACACGCATTTGCTATTGAAACTTGCTTGATGGGTAGTCTGTATTAGTGGCGATTGGATTCCTTGCCGATGTTACAAGCCTAGAAAAGTGCGCTTTTAAGTGATGGATGTTGATCGAGGTCTGAGATGCGCATTTGCAAGATGTACATATAAAGAAGGCTGTGAATTGTATTTGGTCAACCAGTGATCCAGATCGACAGAGGAGGTCAGGGTGTGATTCTCCTTCTTGAAGGAAAATTTACCCCTCAGCGCTGTTCTTCATGTTTATACTGGAAGTTAGAAACTGCTTACAAGTCGCATTCCTGCCATACCCGGTGTAATTTCAGGGATAACAGCTATGTTTCCGGTGCGAAATTGCCGATTGTATGAGACGACATTTTTACCGACCAGTGTGCCTATCATTGCACCTGTCAGGATGTCTGAAGTGTAGTGGCCACCGTGGTAGCTGCGTGCCAATCCAACCAGACCGGCAACTGTGTATGAGGCATAGCTTACCCATGCTTTCTCTTCATAGTGATTGGCGATGACTGATGCAATGGCGAAGGCATGCGTAGTATGGCCGGAGGGAAATGAGTGATCGCCGCCAAATGGGCGGAAGTGAGCATGTCCAAGGTCCTTACGGGGACGTGCGCGACCGGTGATGATTTTTCCGGCAGTGGTGATGATGCCACTGGCAATAATCGTCGCAGTCAGTCCATCCTGAGCGACTGCAATCGCAGTATCATCATCATTCAATGAACCAGCTACATAGAAACCTCCCAACAGTCCGAGGGAGTACATGCGGCCAAAACGCTCAATTTCATGCAGGAAACGACTGTCGTTTGGTGATAGCGGGTCGTCATCGGGAGCAATGCGGCGCATGAAATCCTGCACAGGACGATCAACGAACGCAATCACACCAGCAATGCCTACCGCCGCCAAGCCTATTTGATCCCAGTCATCATCTTTCCATCGTGTTGGCGCAGTCAGGACATACTTGGTGTCCTTCCATAACATCTCGGGGTATCCAATAGTGGATTTTCCAACGGAAGCTTTGCGAGTGCCTTTTATAGTCAAAGCATAGGGGGCATCAGCTTCCTGCTGTGCGAGCTGCAGATTGAATTCTGGCTCGTACTGATTCTGAGCAACGCAAATGATGGAATAGCTGCATGAGGTGCTATCAGCTGCATGAGCAACAGAGAGGAGGGGTGTGACAACGAGTGAAATCGCCAACCAACGTAAGGACGAACTCATTGCTCTGGTGATTTGAGGATTCATGGTTGTGATTAGTCCCGGAAATTTTGGTATTGCAACGGGAAGTCGGTGATGGTCTTTTTGATGAAGGCAATAGCATCCTGCAAGTCATCACGCTTCTTGCCATTGACGCGGACCGTGTCACCCTGAATGCTGGCTTGAACTTTCATCTTGCTATCTTTGAGGTGTTTGACGATTTTTTTAGCAAGCTCGATCTCTACGCCCACTTTGACAACACAACTGCGTTTTACTTTGTTGCCGCTCACCTTTTCAACCTTGTCGCTGATATCAAGACATTTGATGTCTACGCCACGTTTGGTCAGTTTACCGTTCAGGATATCCTGCACCTGATTCATCTGGAACTCGTTGTCTGCATAGACAGTAAGCACTAGCTCGGCTTGCTCTACACGAGCATCAGAACCCTTGAAATCGAAGCGTGTACCAACTTCCTTGTTGGTCTGCTCAACGGCATTCTTGACCTCTGTTTTTTCAACTTCTGAAACGATATCGAATGATGGCATTTTCTTAATCTCCCCCAAAAAATATAATCAGGTATTAACCGTAGCTGCAAACATAGTTAACCACTTCGCTGGTATCAATCATAAAGTGACCACTTTCAGGGATAGAGAACTTATCTCCCTCTGTATAAGTTTTGAACTCCGGCTCGTCGCCGATTTTTATTTTGCATGTGCCGGAGGTGATTTCCATCAGTTCCGGTACACCGACATTGAAGGTTAGCTGGCTGCCGGGCAAGATGACCCCCAGCGTCTTGCGTGCGCCATCTGCAAATAACACAGTGTGCGATACACACCTGCCATCAAAATAAACAGTCGCTTCTTTTTCTACACTTACGTTATCGAACTTAGGCATATTGTGTGCTCTCCATGTTTCAGGGTTATTCTGAGGGTTCGCTGGCTTTGCTACCTTTTTGGTAGCTGGTATAGATATAGATTGGTATCTCAAGATCACCAAGCTGCTTTTCTATCAATGGGCGCACATCGTCCCAGTCTAATCCACCCACTCCACAAGCCAGCTTGGGCAGCGCTATACTTTCGAGCTTTTCATCCTGTAAAAAGCGACGCAATGCATGCAACGAATGATTTACGTGGCTGAGTTTTGCGCGACCCGGCTTGCTGCCATGGTCATACGCAGCTTCTTGCGTGAATAAATTGATCAGATAACGTCCATCTGCGCTCATCCATGTCCATAAACCGCCTGACTTGGGATGCCTGGTATGGCAATAATGGCGAAAATCTTTATACATGGCAGGCATGCGTTCCCGTAGTTGCATTGCTAGCCCGTGAAGAAAGTCATCATTGGGTGCGACGCCTTGTACGATGGCTTTTGCACCACTAAACAAAATGTCTCCGTCCAATTCGTAAATCATGATATGGGTTTAGGGAACGATGCAAATTTCCACTATTTACTTTTTTTCTGGTTTGCCGCAATACGTAAGCGTAATGCATTCAGCTTGATGAATCCGGCCGCATCCTTCTGGTCATAAGCACCTTGGTCATCTTCAAATGTCGCGACTTCAGGATCGAACAGGGAATCAGTTTTGGAATCCCGTCCGACCACGATCACGTTACCCTTGTACAGTTTTATGCGGACCCAGCCGTTGACAGTTTGCTGAGTCTGGTCGATCAGTGCCTGCAATGCGATGCGCTCCGGCGCCCACCAGTAACCGTTGTATATCATGCTGGCGTAGCGTGGCATCAGGTCATCTTTCAGGTGTGCCACTTCACGGTCCATGGTGATGGATTCGATCGCGCGATGTGCTTTCAGCATGATGGTGCCGCCGGGAGTTTCATAGCAGCCGCGTGACTTCATACCAACGTAACGATTCTCTACCAGATCAAGGCGACCGATGCCGTGCTTACCGCCTAGCTCATTTAATTTGGCTAGGGTCTGTGCAGGCGTCATCTGTGTGCCATTGAGCGAAACGATATCGCCCTTGGTAAATTCGATATCCAGGTATTCCGCTTCATCGGGTGCATTTTCCGGTGACACTGACCAACGCCACATGCTTTCTTCTGCTTCTGCTGCCGGGTCTTCCAGATGGCGGCCTTCATAAGAAATATGCAACAGGTTGGCGTCCATAGAGTAGGGCGAGCCGCCCTGCTTATGCTTCATATCAACTGGGATGCCATGTTTTTCAGCATACGCCATCAATTTCTCGCGGGACAGCAAATCCCACTCACGCCAAGGCGCGATGATCTTGATATTCGGGTCCAGCGCATAAGCACCCAACTCGAAGCGCACCTGATCATTGCCTTTACCGGTTGCGCCGTGAGAGATGGCTTGTGAGCCGGTTTCATTGGCGACCTCGATTAATCGCTTAGCGATCAGAGGACGTGCGATTGAGGTGCCGAGCAGATATTCGCCCTCGTAAATCGTGTTCGCACGGAACATCGGGAAAACGTAATCGCGTACAAACTCTTCACGTACATCTTCAATGAAAATACTCTCTTTCGGAATGCCGAATTGCAAAGCCTTTTGACGTGCAGGCTCCAGCTCTTCACCCTGACCAAGGTCGGCAGTGTAGGTCACGACCTCACATTGATAAGTATCTTGCAGCCACTTAAGGATGACTGAAGTATCGAGTCCGCCTGAATAGGCCAGTACAGCTTTTTTGATGTCACTCATTGTTTATTCTCAGGTAAAAATATATTGATCGGTTCCGCCGCTTGTGAGCAGGCGATTTATTTAGTCTTCCACTTTCCCTAACAGCAGATATTCCATCAAGGCTTTTTGGGCATGTAGACGATTCTCCGCTTCATCCCACACCACGCTTTGCGGGCCGTCGATAACATCTGCAGAAACCTCTTCGCCACGATGGGCAGGCAGGCAGTGCATGAATAGCGCATCTTTGGCTGCAACACGCATCATGTCGCTATCGACTTGCCAATCGGCAAAGTCTTTCATGCGTTCTTCGTTCTCTGCTTCAAAACCCATGCTGGTCCATACATCGGTGGTCACCAGATCAGCGCCTCGTGCGGCTTCCATCGGGTCGGCGAACTCCTCGTAGTGCTCATGGCCGTACAAGCCGGCACGCTCAGGCTCCACTTCATAGCCGGGTGGTGTCGAGACATGAACATTGAAATCCAGTATCTCGGCTGCCTGCAGCCACGTGTTGCACATATTGTTGGAGTCACCGATCCAGGCAATGGTTTTGCCCTGGATGCTGCCGCGATGTTCGATATAGGTGTAGATATCGGCCAGAATCTGGCAGGGGTGGTATTCGTTGGTCAGTCCGTTGATGACGGGTACGCGTGAATTGGCCGCAAAGCGTTCGATGATGTCCTGTTCAAAAGTCCGGATCATCACGATATCACTCATACGTGAGATGACTTTTCCAGCGTCCTCTACCGGCTCACCGCGACCCAATTGAGAATCACGCGTGTTTAGATAAATTGCCGCGCCGCCCAGTTGCTGCATACCAGCCTCAAATGAAAGACGGGTACGGGTGCTGGCTTTTTCGAAGATCATGACCAGTGTGCGGTCAGTCAGCGGCCAGTATTGTTGGTAGGCCTTAAATTTGTCCTTGATGATACGTGCGCGTTTGAACACGTGTGCCAGATCTTCACGTGTAAAGTCCTTGAATTGCAAAAAGTGTTTTACGTCTGCGACAGCCACCTTAGGTTTTCCTCTTATGATTTCCTTGGATCAGGATTGTATGAATTCTTTTATCAGCGGACACAGAATATCCAGCAGTTGTGTCGCCTCGTCTTGCGACATGACTAGCGGAGGTAACAGGCGGATCACATTGTCTACCGTGACATTGATCAGTAGACCTTTATCAAGTGCCTGTTTGACCAGTTCGCCACATGGCTTGTCGAGCTCAATACCGATCATCAGCCCTTGTCCGCGAATCTCTCTGACGCCGCTCATGTCCTGCAATGCGTCGGCGATACCTGCTTTGATGAAGGTGCCGAGACTTTCAGCATGTGACAGAAGGTTATCTAGTTCCAAAATACTCAGGGTTGCCAGACCTGCCGCAGCAGCCAAGGGGTTGCCTCCAAACGTCGAGCCGTGATTGCCCGGCTGGAAGATATCAGCAGCCTTGCCAGCTGCGAGACAGGCACCGACTGGAATGCCTGACCCCAGGCCTTTCGCCAACGTCATCACATCAGGCACGATGCCTGTGTGCTGATGGGCAAACCACTTGCCGGTGCGCCCGATACCGCTTTGCACTTCGTCCAACATCAACAGCCAATTCTGCTCGTCACAGACTTTCCGCAACTGCTCGAGATAATGGATATCCAGCGTACGTACACCGCCTTCGCCTTGGATAGGCTCAACCAACACCGCAACAACGTCGCGATTGCTCTGCGCAACCTGCTGAATAGCCTCCAGATCGTCATAAGGAACACGTACAAAGCCTTTTACCAGCGGTTCAAAACCTGCCTGTACCTTGCGGTTTCCTGTGGCGGAAAGGGTTGCCAGCGTCCGTCCGTGAAAGGCTTTTTCCATCACGATGATGGAAGGGGAGTCTATGCCCTGCTTGTGGCCATACAGCCGTGCTAGCTTGATCGCGGCTTCGTTTGCTTCACAACCTGAATTGCAGAAGAACGCCTCCTGCATCTTAGAAAGACTGCATAACCTTTCGGCGAGTGCCTCTTGCTCACGTATCTGATAGACATTGGAGCAATGCAACAACTTACCGATTTGATCATTCAATGCGGCTGTAAAGCGTGGGTGTGCGTGCCCTAGGGTGTTGACGGCGATACCGGACAACGCATCAAGATAACGCTTGCCATCGGTGTCCCACAGCCAAGCACCCTCGCCATGCGAGAAGGCAACAGGAAGACGAGCATAAGTATTCATTAAATGCGACATACAAACCTCAAAATACCAAATGTCAAAATACCAAATGTCAAAATACAAGACGGCGGACAAGGTATCCGCCGTTCGGCTACAACAAAAGACATATATTGAGCCAAACAGCCCTTGCTAGGCAAGGAAAATAGCAGTCCTACAAAGCAAACAAGCCGACATTGCTGTCGGCTTGTCGCGGAACATCAAAGTAACTCAGCTTTATGCCATCGCCTTGATCGCCGCAGACATACGACTCTTATGTCGAGCTGCCTTATTTTTATGAATGATTTTCTTGTCAGCGATACGATCAACCGTGCTCACAGAAGACTTGTAAACAGCCTGTGCAGCGGCCTTATCACCAGCAGTGATAGCCTTGGTCACCTTCTTGATTGCGGTGCGCAACTCTGAACGCAGGCCACTGTTGTGGGCATTCTTTTTGATTGCCTGACGTGCACGCTTGCGTGTTTGTGCGGTATTTGCCATGTGTTACTCCTAAGTGATCTTTTTAACTGAAGCTAAAATTCTGTACAACGAAAGGCGGGCATTCTAGTGATTTATCCCATATTTTGCAAATCTTTTTGCGGGCGAGGGGGCAGGTTGCCAGAAAGGGGCTAAGATTGGGGGGAATGCAGGGGGGTAGCCCCTCTGAAGTCCCCCTATCCTGCCAAATGCTTAATCGACCTTATAAAACTTGTTGTATCTGATCATGGATGCCAGCTCTTTGCCATATTCAGCACCTCTTTCCGAATAACTATCCAGCTTTGCTACCAGCTTGTAGGGGTCGGCGGATTCCATTTTGACATCCCTGAACTCACCAAAGGCACGCCCACGGGCCAGCACCAGATAATAATTTTTGATCGCTTCTTTGACGGAGCCGTATTTTTTGACCCAGACAGTTTTCTTACCCCGTTTTTCGCCAGCGGCTATCCTTGGCTCGTTTTTATTGAATGACCATACGCCAAAAATGTTATTGGCCTGGACGAAAAATCGTGAAGTCCCCCACGCACTTTCCATTGCGGCCTGAGCCAATGCGATACTTTTAGGGTGAGGCTTCATCGCTTTGAGTAGATCTTCATTAGACTTAACCTTATATTTTTCCTTCAACCGTTTGATGTTTTCGCTCTCGCTACCCTGATTGACTGCCTCGGAGACAGAATTGTATTGATCGGTTAATTCCGAGAACACTTCTGTTACCGCCGGCTGAACCAGACAACGAAACCGTAACTTTTTCTCCTGTACAGTCATTTTTTCAGGAACAACGCTCGGTTGATAGTTTTTTCCGTTACATGCTTTAGTCAAATCTTCCGTCGCATAAGCAGCGTTAGCCAGCATGCTGGAACAAGCGACGGTAAACAGGGTAAGTATTAGTTTGTTGGTGTTCAAAACACGCTCCTTATTAAATGCCTTATTGAGCTTGAAGACTACTCACTCAGCGTTGCTTTGGCAGCATGTTAACAGAGACCATGCTTTGCCCCCTATGGTTCATGCAAAGAAAGAATGTCTGATGAATTCGTAAGAATAAGCTCATATCTGAGACTAACAGCCTATAAGCCACTTATGCTGGAGATATGAAATGCGCATGATCGCGATCTTAAGAGCAATACGGACTAGGCATTACCTTCTGAGCTTTGCCCTCTTGGGTTCAGTCGGATTATTGATGATGAAGGTTGCAGCAGGTGGTCCATGGAACGGATTTGATGTGCGAGATAGCTTGGTTCCGATGGCCGCCATCGAGCACGGAGGGCCGCCACGTGACGGAATTCCCACTATCGACCATCCGCGATTTACCACCATTGCAGATGCCGGGTGGTTGAAAGACGAAGATCGTGTTTTAGGCCTGGAACGTAACGGGGTCGCGCGGGCATATCCGGTTGCGATTCTTAATTTGCATGAGATCGTTAACGACACCTTCGGTAATGAGCCGGTAACAGTGACTTATTGTCCACTATGCGGTACGGGCATTGCCTTTAAAAGTATCGTCAACGGGCAGAAGTTACGCTTTGGGGTCTCAGGACTGCTCTATAACAGTGATGTGCTGCTCTATGACCGCGAAACCGAATCGTTATGGTCGCAGATCATGGGCAAGGCGGTAACAGGACAATATAAAGGTGTCGCGTTACAACGTATCCCAATGAGTCACACTTCTTGGCAGGATTGGAGAAAGCGTTTTCCTGACACCAAGGTCTTATCGCGTGATACGGGAGCCAATCGTGACTATACGCGCAACCCATATCAAGGTTATGGAGACAGCCGTGGTGTATGGTTTTCGGTGTCAAACCAGAGTGATGAACTGCATCCCAAAGCTTGGGTGGTAGGTGTGCAACGCGGTACACATTTCAAAGCCTATCCCTTCGATGAATTGGCGCGCAGTGGTGGCGTTGTTCAAGAACGACTGGGTGGTGAAGAAATTATCATTCGCTATGATGCAAGTAGCCGTAGTGTCACCGTGACCGATAATACAGGCGCAGAAATACCGACCATTTCAGCTTATTGGTTTGCATGGTATGCATTTCATCCTGAGACGGAGATATTTCGGGTAGATCAATAGGGGCCGTGCTGACATGCATCTCCAGTAC